>Ga0209719_1004996_pt1 | contig 10337 bp, 26 predicted proteins | sample AD_JPNAS2_MetaG_FD_184421 | JGI IMG/M metagenome (GOLD analysis project Ga0209719, IMG submission 184421) | Active sludge microbial communities of municipal wastewater-treating anaerobic digesters from Japan - AD_JPNAS2_MetaG (SPAdes) (version 2) | ecosystem: Engineered > Bioreactor > Anaerobic...
TTCTTTTTTAATTTTCTTTTTCATATATTTTTAAATGGCCGTTATTTATTTTGGAGCCAAAAAATAAATCTTTGGTATCTATTTTTTTATCAATTTTTTTTGAATCTATAAATATATAAGGAAGATTTTTAATTGCTTCCTTAAAATTGTTAATTGGTTTTTTTCTTATAATTTTTTCATACCAATTTATTTTTTACTGGGGTGGGAGTTAATACGCTTTTCGGCTATTTTTATGTATTCAGGATTTAATTCTATGCCCAGATAGTTTCTGCCGAGTTTTTTAGCGACTACTCCGGTTGTTCCTGCCCCGAAGAATGGGTCCAATACTATTCCTCCGGCCGGGCATCCTGCTTTAATTGGTGTTTCGCACAATTCTTCTGGGTAGGTAGCAAAATGGGCTTCTTTGAAAGGTTTGGTGGTTATAGTCCATACTGCTCGTTTGTTGCGACCTTTTTCAGACGGTTTCCAGTCTATTTCGTGATTAACAGCAAATTGAGTCTTTCCTATGCTTTTACCATTCTTAACAACATATGAGGAAGTTGCGGCCTTCATAAGTGTGCTTTCTGCCATCGGCTCATACTGCGTTTCAAAATAATACTTCTTACTCTTAACAAAGAAGAATAATTTCTCAAAATCTACTGTAAATCTATCTTTCACACTACTTGGCATACAGTTCGGCTTGTGCCAGATTATTTCGTTTCTCAAAATCCAGCCTCGCTTGCACATTTCTATCGCAAACCTCGAAGGTATTTGGACTAAGCATTTGTCCGGCATTCCTGTTATTTTTTGGGGATTCAAGTCCCTGTGCCCGTCCCTGAATTTATTCATCGGCTGGCCTTTCCCGTTTCCAGTCCACCTTTGAGCAGAATAAGTGTCTCCCATATTTACCCAACAAGTTCCCTCTTTCTTTAACACTCTTTTTACCTCATCAAAAATATCGCAGAGTTTATTTATGTATTCTTGAAATGTTGGCTCTAACCCCAGTTGTCCTTCAACACCATAATCTCTTAATGCCCAGTAAGGCGGTGAGGTCATAACCATATCCACGCTTTCGTCCGGCAATGTTTTCAAAACTTCCAAACAATCTCCCTCTATTATTTTATTTTTCATATAAGTTCTGTTTATATTTCGTTTTTTTATCTATCTTAATTTGCTTAATCCCATAAGTGTCTTGCGGATAGGTTTCACAATAAACGATAGTATTATTCTTAAGAATATAGGGCAATCCTCGCAAATCCACTATTGTTCCTTTTTTGATTTTGATTTTGTATTTCATATTATTTTATTTTTAAGAGTTTCTGACATTTTAATATGTTTTAGTATTCCAACTTAAAAATTCGTTTTTATATTTTGTGAAAATTAAGTAATAGTAGCGACCAAACCAGCGTTTGTCTTGGACTATGTGAATTTTGTTTAAGTAAAATCCTCGTTCCTTTAAGACTTCAAATCTATTCGGCAGACAACTATTCCAAAAATTAAGATTTCCTAAAAATGCTATTCCTTTGTTTGCCACCAAACTTGCCTTGTCTAAAAATAACCAACCCTGATGAAATGGCGGATTTCCAACCACCCAGTCAACTTTCTTGTCCCATAACATAAAATCACAACCATCTTCTATCTCACACTCATATTTCTCGCCTTGTAAATTATTAAACCAAACCTTGTTCTTACCACTCCCTGCATCTAAAACCGAACCACTTATCGTAGTAATTGCGATTAAATCTTTGACCATCTGCTCGTTGGTATAGTGAAATGTGATGTCTTTTATTTTCTTTTTCATATCTTTTTGTTATGGGTTAATAAGTTTTTTTATTTGATTAAGTGCTTCGTTAAAACCGACATATCTTTCGTTTGGCGGACAAAAATCTTCAGGATAGTCGTTGGCTATATTATATTTTCTCGTTCCTTCTGTTAATACACACTCAATCTTCTCCTTCGGCAACGCTTCAATTAGGGCTTGGAGGATTTGGTCGGCAATCATTTCTTTGTCCTCCTCTATAATTCCCGAATATGGTCTTAAAAATTCTATAATTTTATCTCTTATCATAAATTTATTTTTTGCCTATTGAATTTAAATTCGTCTTTTATTGCTTTTGTCAATTTAAATCCCCGAATTTTAGTAAAATCACTTGGCAATGTAAAGCTAATATAAATTTTTCCTCTCTGTGTATCATAAATAACTTTCGCCTTTGGATTTTCGTTTTGTATTCTTCTCATTTCACTTAAAAGTATTTCTATTTCTTCTATTGTATATTCTTTTAACATAAGGATTGGGGGTTAGTTAGATAATTCGTAAAATTTGATTAGTGTTCCTTCGTGAATATGATGTCCGTTGTCTATTGTCCAATGGCGGTTTCCTGTGGCTTTCCTTAAAATCTTGACCTCTTTGCCCGTGTCTTTTGATTTCCATGTCTGACCTCTTTTAACAAAGTTTCGTGGTATTTTCATATATTCTTTATTTTTTAATGATTAGTCGGTTTTATTGGTCTTATTTGCTGATGATTATTCCAATCTTCTGCCCTACCACATTTGGCACAATAATAAAATCCCTCATTTGTTTTTTCGTTTTGGGGCGGTTTCACCCCATCCCCGACCAACAAAAAGCTACAAACTATTTCTCAATTCCAATACCACGACAATTTATCTCCGACATACTTCCACAATGCCGATTCGGTTTCGGGATAAAATGTGTCTTCTCGCTCTTCGTATTGTTTGATTAGTCGCAAGGTTTCCTTAAACACTTCTATACGTTCCTCGTTTTCGGGACAGACAAGAATTTCTTTTAACTCGTCTTCGCAAAATTCCTTTAAGGGTTTTATAAAGTTTTGGAAATATCCTGCGAACGACCATTTAATTGTGTCATCGTAATAATGAAACACCCTTTGATACGCCCATTTTATTTCTCTAAATATGTTCATAGATTTATTGTAGAATAATTTTTAATTTTTAAACATTTTTCACAGATTCTGATTTGGGTTGTTTGTTCGCCAGCGATACCTTTAATTTGTCATATAAATCTTTTTTAATGGGTTAGTGAATTGATTATGTTTTTATGAATTTCTGTGTCTTGATAGTGAAATGGGTCGCGGACATAACCAGCCCCATTTCTTGTTCCAAGTAGCGTGTAATTAAATAAAAGCTGATAAAATCTTTGTTCTGGATATTTTAACCACAACTTCTTTAAGCTCTTTAAAAATTCTTCTATTTCAATTTCTCTATTAATTTGTTTCATACTTTAATTATATCAACGTAAATGATTGTAGTCAAGGGGAGTTTGTCGGCACTCCCCCAAGCCGTGAACCTACTTGGCGGTGAAGGTGATATTCCCCCAGTCGGCTCTGTGGTCGATGATGGGAACAACCGTAGGATAGAAGTGATGTCCTTTCTTGTCGAAGGCAATAATGGAAAATCCATTCTGCCAATCGGGGACACCTGGGACATATTCGGGTTTTAGTTTACACCCACACCCAGACTCAATCCAGACATAACTTCCACCTCTTCGAGTGGTGAAATACACTCCTAATCGGTGAGTATGTCCCGAAACACCCGAGACTCCTTCTCTGTCTTGTTCAGCGTGAGCTGTGTAAGAAGAGAACTTCCTAATCTTCTCTCCGTGTTTGAACAGGACTTTCTTGTAGGTGAAATTTTCTTTGTACTCGATATTGAATTTGTCGAGTTCGAGGAGTTTCTCCAGCTGGAGACTTCGTAAGGAATTCAGTTCAGGGGCTTTCTTCCAGAGAAATCTTCGGAGTCTGTCAGTGTGATTGGACTCCAACAAGATGATTCGAGACTTCGGGCAATACTCCCTTAGACGCTTCAAGTAGACATTGACCTCGTCAATTTCGTCTTGAAGGTCGTTCTTCCTTGCGGGGTTCTTGTCGAAACTCGACACCTCGTAAAAGTCGTGCAGTTCGTGAAGGATGATGATTGGTGGTTGTTCGTGCTTACAGAATTGTAATTCGATTTCAACCACAGTCGGGTCTTCGAAAGGCACGTGCCAATCGGTCAGAGAAACCACTTTGTCTTTGGTGTTCTTAAACACCACCACTTTTTTTTTCATTTTTTTCTCCTTTTAATTATTATCTAAAGAGCCAAATTTGTCAGCGGTATCGTAATATACGTCTGCTGGCATTTTAATATTTGAAATAGCGTGATAAGGGACATTGTGTTTTTTTAACCAAATTAGCGTTGGCGAGATAAGTTCGTCTCTTCTTGCGGTATAAATTATAACCATTCCCTTTAAATAAATTTTGTAAAGATTTTTAATACGCTTTATGTTTGGCTTGGCGGTTAAGCACTGTTCAGGTGTCCAAGCGGTAGAACATAAATGCCCATCCAAATCAACTGCGTGTATTTTACCTTTTTCTTTCATATTGTTTTTTTAATTCATTTAATCTTACCCATAAAATCATACCCCAACCAGCTAAGTCGATTGCTTCTTACTGAAGTTCTCCCATAAGTTCTATTGGGTCTCGGCTAAAACTTCCATCTCCGTATTCTTTAAATCCTTTCAGCATCTTTTTGTCAAGGTCTTTTACAAATTGTTTAAAATATTTTTTATAAATCATTTTTTTATTTTACATTTAGGGTCGTCTGGTGCACACCAATGGTCAACCAAAGGGCAACAGGCACTACAATTTTCTACAAACGGACAATCTTCAATTCGTTTTATTTCTAACCCCTTAAAAGTTATGCCTTTATTAGGCCTTATTTGCCCCGTGGTGAGCTTTTTATGTGTTTTATGTGGTATTGCTTGTTTTGACATAATCTTTCGTCATAGGGGCATTTAGAAGCCTTTAACCTTTGAATAACAAGTCCAATGTCTTTGATAACCATTTTCCAGTGCCCATCTAAGAAGTTCCTTTTGGTGTTGTGCATTATAATAATTAAGATTTTTACCCGATAGTTTACACATCCAATTAAATGTTTCTCGGTGGAATTGTGCCACCCCATAAGCCAATCCACCATCTCCTATTGCGTTTTCTATTCCTTGACTTTCACACTTAATTATGTCTTCGGTTAGTTGGTCAAAATACTTTTCTTCTTCTGAGATGGTTGGGATGATTGTAGTTGAATTAACCATTATCTCGTGTTTTCTAAAAGGTAATCCTATCGCCCATACAATCCCAAGTAACGCTATTATAAAAAGCATTATCTTGGCAACATCATAAATGGCATCAAGAATATCTTTCATCTGGTTCTGACGGGAATGGCACAGTGAAGTGTAATTCACGAGCCATTGCTTCGTCTAATATTTTATGAATTAAATTTATTTCGTCTGTTGTTAATTCGGTTGTTGATTCTTTGCCCGTAATTTTTCTCTGGACGAACTTCCACATATTCTCTTTAATAATCTCTGGCGTTGCAGGGAGAGGGACTTTAAAAAATGTCCTCATATCTATCCCTGCTTCTATCATTTTCTCCGACACTTGTTCAAACCATAAGTGCAATGCGTTGTTCTGGCGAGTAGTTCGAGTATTTGCGACTTTCTTAATTTCTACTTCCTGCCCCTCCATAAGCTCTAACCAAATATCAGAACCAGTAGAATCATAAAATTCTATTTTGCCATTAACGATTTTTGCTTGTATGGATTTTGGGGTCATAGTTTTTTAATTATCTTTTTACGAGCCTCTGCTAAAATTTGGTCTCTTTTGGCGTGGTCTTTGGCTTTTTCCTCTGGGGTTCTTGTGTCTTCCTCGATTTTCGGGGCATCCTTTTTGACCACGATACACTCTGGATGCCTTTGGAGGTGAGATTTGATGAAATTTCTCAGGGCGGCCTTATAATCCTTATACACCTTGCCCTTGGCTTCGCAATAATCTATAACATCATCTGCTCTATCTTTTATGAATTTAGAACTAACGCTATATTTATCGCTTAACTCTTTAATGTCGTCTTGTGGTAGATTTTTAAGAAAGGTGATGGTGCTATATATATTGTTATGTAATGTATTCTTATGTAATGTTATGTTATGTAGGCGACTTTGTGCGACATTGTCCGTATCTTGTTCGGATACTCTCCGAACTTTCTTTGTATAGTCGTCTGAATAATTAGCCATTTTTGGAATATAAAGGTCTCCTATTTCGTATGCCTTTTTGTTAATCAAATCAAGGTTGGCAAGTTCATCGCAATAACTTTTAAATCTTTCTTCTGGTAACTTTGAACGGTTACGAGCAATAGTCTGCCAACCCCTGTCTTGTTTGATTTTGAATTCAACTCCGTGCCTACCGACCAATTCACATAACAACCAAAACAATCCATAGGGTTCTATCCCATATTTTTCTATCAGGGGCTCTACGTTTAAATCCTGATGTGAATCTGACATATGTTGAAACCATTTCATATTAAAAAGGTATATCGTCTGTGTTAATTATATCTAATGCTTCGTTTGTTTTTTTAGTTATAGTGTCTTCGTAATAAGCCAAAATTCTGTCAAGTTTTTTATCTATTGATTCTAATGACACGCTTTTGCCTGCCGTATTTATTCCTTTGGGTTGTTGACATCTATCAGGACAGGAGTAGAATGCTTCATAAGGTTTGCCAGTTCTCTTACTAACACCTGCCTTAATCAACTTCATTTCCTTCCCACAAATTGCACAATTCATATTTATCTTTTTACTTCTTTACTTTTTGCTAAGTCCGACCTTTTATATGCTCTTTTTACTGCTTGGAGAATCTTGGATTGGTCTTCGTTTAAGAATTTAACAACATTACCATCACTTACATCTGTTGCTGTTAAATATTCACCTGATATATTTTTTGATATGTTCATATTATTTTACCAATTCCAATTTATATGTTGTAGGAATTGTTACTTCATATTTAGCACCCAATTCGACCAAATAAATATCTTTTACATTTGGGCGTTTAATTAAATCTTCTATAAACTTCTCTGCGTCTTTGCGACTTTCAAAGAACTCTTGTGGGTCTCTTTCTTCTGTCCAAGAGACCATATATTTAGCATTTCTCATAGTTGTATTATTAATTTTTATTAAATCTTGTTCTAAAAAATAATTACCATCAACCAAGATTACTTTATTACTAAATCCTGTCGTATAAGTTGGGTCTTTCACCTCACCAAATCCTCTCTGTGCCACAATAGATTCTTGAAAATAATTTCCTGTTGACTTGCCGATTATTTTCACCCTATCTCCTGCTTTAAATTTTGATATATTCATTTTAAATCTTTTTTAAACTTATCTTCATTACTTTCGACCTTTTCTAATTTATTTTTATGATACCTTATTACTGACCTTGCTTTTTTAATCTCCTGATGATGTGATTGTTGTTCGGGAGACATTTTTTCCCATTCCTCTAAAGGAATATCATCTGGGGTATCTAATAATTTTCGGAGATTATTTATGGATTTGGTAAATTCTTCATCTGTGCCACCTTCAGTTTCTTTTTCAATGAACTCATATTCCCCTATCGCTAAATGAACTTTATATTTGTTTTCCATATTTTTTATTTAATACTTTTTCGTATACCTCTAATAACTCTTTAAATATCTTGGCGATGTTGTGTATCTCTAAACGATTGATATTGTCTTTGTGGATTGTCTCGTTGCAGAACGGACAAACTAAATTATTCTTCTTCATAAGTTCCTGACTCATTTAATTCTTCTACGTCTTTCTGTGACATTTCGTGGAGATTTTCCATTATCGTGTCGTTGTCTGGTTCTGGTAAGTCTCTTTCTAAATCTCCTTCTTCTATTGCTGGGTCTCCGTTGATTTCTTTTTCAATATCTTCATTATAACCTTGTTCTTTTAATAATTCTTCTGCTGTTTCTTTTGGGCTTAATGGTCTGATTTCCATAATTTTTTTTACTTAAAATAACTAAATTTAATTCTATCGTGGCGAAATCCTCTCGACCTCAAAGGAAAGAACGGGTCTTCCTGTGATAGGGTATCGCCATTTGCTAATGTTAAATAATCTGGTTTAATCATTTGATATTGTTTTGGGGAAACATTTAGTTTTAGGTATTGAAGGTAAGTGGAATTTTCTTCCGTCACTCGTCCTTCCATTAGGTTTTTTGTTTTCCACTGCTTACTCATAGAAAAAATAAAATCGCAACCAAAATAAGTGCGATTAAAATTTTGAAGATTTTAGAATCCTTTTTATAATACTCCATCCAATTATTATAGACCTTCTTTTTCATCTTGATTATATTTTAACAAGCGAAAATATCGTAGTCAATAGGGGGTGTCAAGTGGATAATTAAATGTTGGCGTGAACAAGCCTATGACACTCGGAACACAGTACCATTAAATTTTTAACACTGTTATTTTTATGATTCGTGTCGAGATGATGTATGTGTAAAGAATCATTTTCTTCTCCACATATTTGACATTGGTTATTAAAGTAGTTTTTTAGAATTTCGTTCTTAGAACTAAACTTTTCTGTTCCACATATAATCTGGTGAATTCTTTGTCTACTAACTCCGAACGTCTTTCCTATTTGTGCGTAGGAATACTTTTTATTACGAAGTTTAACTATTGCTTGTTTGCGTGTTTCTTTGTTCATATATTAAGTATATCAATGGATAATGTCCTTGTCAAGTGTCAAGGAGTCCTTATACTATATATGACGAATGAAACGCCAAAATGTTACAGTGTGGATAACTTTTTATGGGTTATAATAACCTTTTATCAGAGGAGAATTTATAGAAATCCAGCGAGAAGAAATTGTTCCGCAGCCAATTTGATTTTGTTCTGAAATAAAAATCATATCACCAAATATTTTATGTCTTTTTCGTGTGTTTCAAATAGTTCTCCGTTTTTTTGTGGCAATCTTCGCAAAGAGTTCTTCCATTATTTATGTTCCAAAATTCTTCGCAGTCCAATGCTTGTTCCAGTGTTTTCGTATTATTTTCGTCAAATATATTCGAGAAACTTTTAGGATAATGGTCGGCACATAACTTTTTTCCTTTTGTTCCGCATAACGTGCAAGTGAAGTCGTCTCTTGTAAAAACATCGGAACGCCATTGACGATATTTGAAACATTTTCTTATTATGTTCCGCAATGGCGTAATTCCTCCTTTCCACCTATAATGCCTTTCTCCGCTTAAAATCCTCTTCTTTTTTGTTTCCTCACTTTGTTTTTTACCCAAGTGAGATTGGCTAAATTTTCTTTTTTTGTCTTCGTCTTGTCCCATCCCCTTGCACCCATTAGAACAAAAATATTTCCCCCTTCCCCTGTAGGGTTTACCACAATAATTACACTTTCTCCTGTAAAATATAGACATATCTATTGACGAATTAAATATCCGATTATATTAGATTGGTAAATCGAAATCCAACGATAACTATCAATACAACATCCCTCAAAGTTTCTTTCAAATATCAATAATTGATTATCTTTAATTTCAACAACTATTGCTACGTGTCCGTAAATTGATGTTCTTGTTGCCCCAAAGATTATTACGCTTCCGATAGATGGAGTAGAAGAATTGGGCTGAATATCCTTTGCATTGCCTCTTGTAAAAAATCCAAATTCTTTTAAAAGACTGACGCATTGACAGGAAAGAGGACACGTTGGGTTTTTTCCCAAAATGTCCGCATAAGTTGTCGGTTGTTCTTCAACAATTCCATTAGTTGCGAGAATATAATTGCCTTGAACAAATGTAATTGTATCAAGTTCTATCGGTAGCGGGTTGACATTTGAAAGTGGCGACAGTAATAACAAAGCCAGTATGGAAACCACACCCGATAGTATTTTATATTTCTTAAACAGTAGTTATTAGTCTTCTTTGAAACGAATAGCCTTGTCAAGTCCAGCAATACCACCGCTAACAAATGCGATGATAAGGATGACTGCCCACGATTTCAACGAAGAGATGTCAAAATCTTTCAAGGGATTAACAGCAACTGTTATTGCCAGTTGTGCAATGCCTGCCGATACAAATACCCTTAAAAATCTTTTGACTGTCGCTAAAATTAAATCTTTCATATTAGTTAATACCAAATAAATCCTTGAGTCTTCCTTTGTCGACCAACGGATAGACTAAATAGCCAGTTGGTAATTCCGCCACATCAATGGGGTCTCCAACTAAACCGTTATTAATTAACTTATTTAATTCCTCTGGGTCGCCTATATTAAGAGCGAGTTTAAGAGGTTCATACAATAAGTATTGTTCGTTTCCAATTTTAATGTATTTCATAAAACTTTCTTCGAAATAAAAGAGTGGGTTTAAAGCACCCTTAAATCCGTTATCATAGTTTAATCTTGTAAATGATTCACCAGTTGGATAACTTAATTGTTGAGTATTTGGAACTGGGTCAGAATAGAGATGTAAAGCGAAGTGTAGGTGTGTTCCGAAGCACCATTCTCCTGTATGC
>Ga0209719_1004998_pt1 | contig 10334 bp, 6 predicted proteins | sample AD_JPNAS2_MetaG_FD_184421 | JGI IMG/M metagenome (GOLD analysis project Ga0209719, IMG submission 184421) | Active sludge microbial communities of municipal wastewater-treating anaerobic digesters from Japan - AD_JPNAS2_MetaG (SPAdes) (version 2) | ecosystem: Engineered > Bioreactor > Anaerobic >...
GCGCCCAGGAGGATTCGAACCTCCGACATCCAGATTCGTAGTCTGGCGCTCTATCCAGCTGAGCCATGGGCGCTGAGCATTATAATGACATGCACGTTTACCTCAGATCCGCTATTCAAAATGGCGGTGTCTTTTGGACGAAATCCGAACTTTTTTTGAACAAAATCCACTTGCGGATTTTGAATAATCCCGCCCAGCGTTTCCGCCTCCGCCTTTGGCGGAAGCAAAACAGAAAAATTTTCTAAATATCTTTTTAATCGCCCCCGCACAAAATTTTTTTTCATTTAAGGAAACGAAAATTTTTCTGTTTTGATATTCTGCTTGCCCCGTTGTTGCTTCGCAACTTTTCGGGGCTAACGCAGAATTGCGGAAACGCTTCCCACCCCCAGTCCCGCTTTGCGGGACAACAGGCGGGCAAAAATTCATTTCCCCCAGACCCCCTTTTCTTTTTGCCCGCCTGTTCTTTGGCTTTGCCAAAAATTTTTCAGAAGGCGACGGGCTACAAAATAAAGGGCGGTGGGTGGGTTTAGTTTATTGTAACACTTTTGACCAAAAAATCGTAGTGTTTCTTATCTTCATGTTCCACCAGCTCAAGTAAGTCATTTAATATATCCGGTGTTTCTCCTAAAATAGTCATATCAAAATCTTGCACGCCACTTTCATACCTTGGATGCGAATGAGTATCAACAAATCTCCGGATTCTCTCCTTCTTCTTTGAATCAAAGTCAATCAGGTTGAGCCTTTGATAAATGCTTGGCTCTTTGGATCCAAGAGGAACTCTGAAAGCCAAAAAACTTTCTAAAAATTTCCGCGCAACATTTGGAAGCGGATACATTTCTTTGAGGTGGTGCTCTTGCTCCTTAGCAAATTTGTACAAAATACTAAACAAAAAGTGGTATTCCGATTCATAATCAATAAGTAACTTATCAATCTTGATAATAGCTGATTTTCTGGTTGAGTCTTCTTCTCTACATACCATCATAAAATATTCTCGATCAGTTTTTTTACAATACGAAAACCAATTTTTAACTTGTCTGAAAAAATCAAAATGATGAGTGAGTATAAATATTTGCCCTGCGTTTTTAATCGACTCTTTAATAAACCCGAAAGCTTGAAAAATTGCACTTGAATCAAGGCTTGATACCGGATCATCTATAACGATGACTCCATTTTTCAGATCGAAGCCTTCTTCGTTTATCTTTGTCAAAAAATACACAATAGCCAGTGCGGTTTTTTCTCCCTCGCTCAAATCTTTTGCGATTTCCCCATTACGTATTATTTGATAACCTTCTTGCTCATCAGTGGCTCTAATCTGAATATCAGCTCTTCCCAAAAATTGCTCAATGTCTTTGTTGATCTGTTGAGCCGGAATATGATGGCTTATTAGGTTCTCTTTGAGTTCTCGGATCTCATTTTCTTTTTCCTCAATTGTTTTTACCAAATTCGAATATTCGCTCTCAAGCGTCTTAATTTCTCCAAGAGATTCGTTATAGGAGTCAATAAATTCTGCGATGTAATGCATTTCTAAAGCCTTTTTATTTTCATCAACTTGGCTTTCAAAATTTTCTGTCTTATTGTTATGTTGTGCAATAAGTTCATTAATTTCCTTAAATGCGGTATTTCCTGTTTGGGGCAAATCTTCTAAATTGAATCTTGAGAAAGGTTTTTGCTCTTTTTCTTCAAGTTTGGATATAACTGTGTCTAAATTTTGATTGAAAGCCTGTATAGAAGTTTCTGCCTCTTTCTTTTTAGCGAGGTAATTGCTGGCTAGGTCATCGTAAAAATTAGATGCGTCCGGAAAGGTAATTGCTACTTTTTGGGCAACGAGTTTTTCCTTCAGCTGTCTAAGAGATTCAAGAAGATTCTGATAATCTTCATTGAAATGGTTTTCTAAATCTTTAAGACGAGTCGCCGGAATGGATTGATTACAAAAGGCACAGGTTGTTAAATCTTTCTCTTTATGAATTGCAAGCCCACGCTCAACCCATTTACTGATTGTCTCGTCGGATCTTAGCGCCTCAATGATTTGTGATGTTGCTGTTTTTTCCAGATTATTTTTAACTTCAGCAAGGATGTCTGATATATCAAAATCTGGCGTCCTTAAAGAGTTAATTGCCGGCTTAGTCGTCTGCTGAATAGCTTTTTGAAAGGCAACAAGAAGGTCTTCTTTCAATTTGAGGTTATCAGGATTTTTGAGTTCGTCAGATTTATCATTGATTGTCCTCTCAAGGTTGGGGCGTTCGTAATTTCTGTATTTATCCAGTCTTGAAGTTGTAAGGGTATTTTTTATATCCCTGGCTTTTTCCGAAAGAATCTTATCTTTATTTGACTTGGCTTTATCAAGCATATTCTTTTTTGTATCTCGTTCTGTTCTCAATCCCTGCAGTTCGCTTTCTATTTTCATGATTCTTTCCTTGTCTTCTTTGCTTTCTTTCCCGAGGAAGAAAATTGGCTTTGGACCACCGGTTCCAAAAACATTCTCATTGATAAAGTCTTTATTAAAGACACGTATGTTGGGAAATGCTGTTAAATTATTCTGATCAATCGAATTCCCATTATCGAGTTTGAATTCAAATTCCGGTGATCTTTCGGGCTGTGCGTAGTAATTTTCTTTCAATTCAAAGGAGCGCAATACACGGGAAAAACAGGTTTTCCCCGACCCATTCCATCCGTAGATGAGATTGTATTTCTTAAATTGCAAATCAGCGCCCGGTCTAAAATCTACAAATGACGGGCAATCCTTAATTTTTATTATACGAGTAATCATATTCATGATTGAGATTCTTCCACAATTTTAATTTCCTCGGCGGTGAGTCCGTAGAGTTTATAGACGAGTTGGTCGATTTGTTTTTCGTACTCGCGGACTTTGGCTTGCTTGGCGGGATTTTCCAAATAGTCGTCGTCTTTGGTGATAGCAAGGATTTTGTCAACGATATTCGCCAGCTTCTTTTGTGCGCCTTGATCAGGTTTAACGAGAGGAAGATTGACCAGCGGTTCCTTGTCAATTTGAAAGTTTGTTCCTTGCATTTTCCCTTTGTGCCTTAACCAAAACTCTATCAATCTAGAATTTAAAAGTGCGGTAAGATATTTTTGGTTTATTCTGTTTGTTTTAATGATGTAAAATGTTGCTGATACATAGCTATCAAAATCAACATAACTAAAGGATGGTCTTGCGCACTTTCTAACGGCAATTATTTTCTCGCCTTTGAAAAACTTTTCATCGCGAGCCCGGTGGAGACCATAGGGCTTATTATCCGAAGTGATAACCTTTTCGAATTGATCAAGATGTTTCTTTATGTTCGGAAACTTCTCTATTTTTTTCTTGTCTTTGAAACTTGAGTCTGTGTATATCACCCACCTTTGATTTTTTGAATCTGTCCACCATTTATTTAATTCTTCCGACGTGTAGAACGGCCTTATGAGTTGTTGTTCATTTTTTGATAGCTTCAGTGCTTTCAGCTCATTCGTAGAAAGGGTAAAGATACCGTAACCAACTTTGAAATTTTCTCCCAAAACTTTTTGACTAGCTTTATTAACACAGTCTTGTGGCGTTACTATACCTTGAGCAACTTCCTTGATTGGGTCCAAACGAAAATTGGATTTCTTTAAAATTTCTTCAAGGACTTGTTGTACATCTGAGGAATTGAACGTAAGCGGCTTATCAATCAGAAAAGTTCTATCAATTTTTGGAGTCAGGTACTCTGTCTTTACACTTGATTCCTTATTTAAAAGCGCAATGACATCTTTTATATCAAGGTCGTTACCCACGAGGCGCCTACAATCAAATGAGTAGTTGCCTTTCTTTGTGCTTCTTTGAAATATCATTACCATTGTCTGAATGCCTGCTTCAAAGATTCTGAACGCACCAAAATCTACAAGGCTCAAGATTTGAGTATCCTTTATGACCTTATTCCTCATCTTTGAAGCACCATAACTCGTAACCCAGTTGTTTTGGGCAATAAATGTTAAAACGCCGTTGTGCTTCAGAACATCAATTCCTTTGCACGCGAACATGTACCATAGGTCCATCTTGCCCTGATAGTACGGTGAGTCTCTGAGTCCATTGAACGCTGAACGATTAACATATTCTTTCACATACGGCGGATTCGCAATCACCACATCAAACCCTTTCTTTTCGTGAAAAACTTCTGAGAAATTAATGTGCCATTCAAAGTGGTCTTCTGGCCCAGGGACTTTAATATTCTTGATTTCTTGAATTTTTGCTTCTAATGCTTTAATTTTGTTTTCATCATCTTTCTGCGCACGCTTATCTTCAAAAAGTCTGCCTTGTGATTTTATTGCCTGTATTTTTTGTTTTAGAGATTCAATTTGTTTTTTTCTATCATATTCAAAAAGTTGTTTAATAAGTGCTTCTACCTCGTTTCGTTTCTTTTTCTTTGCTTCGGGAGATGTAATATTGAACAACTTATCTTTTAGTTTTTTCATTTCATTAACTATCTGGTTTCTTTGCGGATCATTAGTTGTGCTATAACTTACAAGCTCGACTAAGCTATTTCCCTGCATAATTTTATAATCCAAGTTCGGCAATGGCTGGATTTGGTCGCGTTCTTCCTCGTCCACGACAAGCGAGAGCCAAAGCCGGAGCTTGGCGATTTCCACCGCGCCTGGGTCAATATCTACACCGTAGAGGCAGTTTTGGATGGCATGGCGCTTGAGGTGATAGGGCGTCCGCTCGCCATCTTCTCCGATATAGGCGGTGAGAGCCTTTCTGGTCCTGATAATTTCGTTCATCATGCCGACCGGAAAAGCGCCGGAGCCAACAGCAGGGTCACAGACACAAATTGAGGCAAGCTTTTCATCTATGAGTTTAGCGTGCTTGCGCACACTCTGGGGAAGCTTGAAGGAGTATCTCTCCGTTTCGCAGCCTTCGCTCGCCACGCGGCTGTCATGCTCCACTACGGCCTCGCCGTATTTGATGAGCGTTTCGATGTCCTCTTTGCTCGTTTTGCCCTCAAGCTCGGTCGCTAAATAATTCACCAAACTTTCCTGGCACATATAGTGGACGATTTCGCGCGGGGTGTAGTAGGTGCCTTTAGATTTGCGGTCTTTTACTTCCAAGAGATTCTCAAAAACCTTTCCGAGCATTTCCGGATCAACAGCGACCTCTTTTTCCAAAGGCTCGTCCTCTTTGACAGTGAAGTTATAACGGTCAAAAATATCTAGAATGCCATCGCCAATGTCGCCCTCTTTAGTCTTGCGGTTGTTGGAGAAAAGGTCGTTAGGTAAAAGAATATCCGTATTCCACCAGTCGTAATCACCGAGCGGGTCAAAAAGGCCACCATTAAGAAACGGAATCCGGCAGTTAAAGCGGCTGTAATAGTCGCCGGGGCGCTCAAGGCGCAGGGCTTCATAGAAAAGCGGCTCTAAAATATCGTTGAAAAAATTTTTGTAGTTGCCATGTTTTTTCTCAAAAAGTTCGCGCAGGAAATGCTTGGAGCCGGAGCCCCACTCCTTGTCACGCTCTACTCCAAACCAGCCTTTCTTTTGGAGAAAGTAGAGAAAGACAATCTGACCCAAAAGTTTTTTGGCAAAATCAACTTTATTAACATTTTTTTTCTCAAATTCCTCATAAATTTTAGGATCTTTTTTAACAATATCATCAAGTGATTCCTTGAGCTGTATAAAGAGCTCACGGTACTTTTCAAAAAACTCCTTGGTAACACGTTCAACGCTAAAAGTTTCTTCTAATTCCGCAAGTGTTGGATTGACTTCATCATTTAAGAGAAGTGGTAAAAGACGACTCTGGGCAGTATGGCTGTTTTCGTTCTTGCCAACGAGGAAAGAATACCGGCGGGCAGGTGTAAATTCTTCTTCAACCTTGCCTTTGTCATTAAACTTATACTCCATCTTAACGAGAGAAAAACGCCAGTCTTCATTATTGGGCGATACAAAAGCCGCCAGCGCCGCATCTTTCAAAACGCCGCCTCGGCTACCTTTAAGGTATTTAGCAATAAAATTTCTTTGTTTTGTTCTTGCTCGCTCAAGGGTAGTCTCTTTTTTAAGCCGTACGATGATAATATCTATAAGTTTGCCTTCAGGATCTTTGTATTTTCCTATACGTTCTAAGGTTTTAATTGAATCTGCAAAGTCATCAAATATAAAATTGCCCTTATAAACAAAAGGTGCGTCTTCAATATGGTTGAGAATATTTTTTGTCAAATAAATAAATCGTTCTTTATTAAAAGAACTTTGCAGTGTATCTTGAATTAAGTTTTTTGCTGAATCTTTTTGCATTATTTCCCCATAAGATATTCAGATAAAATTACCTCTCTCGGTCCGAAAGTGTGCGCTGCGCTTTCCGCGATATGGCTTTCCAAAAATTCAGACGGAATGTTGTTTTGCAAAAGCGCAAGTACTTTAAGAGAGTTAGGTGGTCCTTGTTTAAGTTCTTTATTCAACACTTTATTTACCGTCTTTGCGGTTTGTTTTGGTATGGCTCCTTCCTCAAATTGTTGCATCACTTTCTTATAATAATCTATTTGGTCTTCGGTAAGCTGTCGGGTATCCCTAAAAACCGCTTTAAGGATTTTTAACACCTGCATTGCACTGTCTCTGCCGCCTCGTGTTGCTTTTAGTTCCACATCTTCTTCGGTAGTAGCGAATACAAAAGCTTGTTTATTTTTTTCAAGTTTATCGTAAAAGTCTGCGTTTAATTTTTCACGAGCGTCTTTTGGATTAGATTCAAGGAATTTTGCCGCAGTAATAAAGTCAATTTCTTTCGCATCTCCACTGCTCGTAATGAAAAATTTTTGGAGTTTGCCTTTCCTAAAGTATGTCAAAAGTTGATTCTCTTTTGCGTCATATTTTTTGCCTGTTCGGGCTTTCTTTGGCAATCGTTTAATTTTCTCAAACAGATCAGGGTCGGTATCGCGAATGCCTCTTATTACATGGAGATACTTTAACTCGCTTTCACTACCTTCGTCTTCACCTGTGATAGTCTTTTTGGAGATGAGGCGATTAAAAAGTTCATGTGATTCTATTACTTCGCCTTCTGTAAGTAGCTGTGCGTCAGCACCTAAAAGCGTTATAAATGCCTGTATTTTAGCTTCTGCGGCTTCTTTGAGTTTTATCTGGTCGTTGGATTGTTCAGTCGGGAAAAAATTGAATGTGTATATTTTATCAAAAGTTGTATCAACGCGGTTGATTCGACCAACACGTTGCATAAGCCGGGTTGGATTCCATGGAATATCATAGTTAATAACCACGTTGGAGCGGTGTAAGTTTACGCCTTCGGACAAAACTTCAGTAGCAATAAGGATTCTGTAGTCGTCTTTGGGAAAACGCGCCCGGGCGTCAAAATTTTCAATTGTTTTTTCTCTGATGAGCGCACTTGATCCGCCAGTGAAAGAAAGAACTTCATCTGGGAACTTTTTCTCCAGATTTTTAGCAAGATATTCAACCGTTTCTTTTGATTCTGAAAATACAATTATCTTATTTTTCTTGAGAATTGGTCGCGATGAAAGAATATCAACAAACGAAAGTAACTTTGGATCGCGTTTAACCCTGCTCCATAACTCTTGTATCTCTTTTAGAATACGCAGATCGCTTTCTAAGTCCTCTTTTAAGCTTTCAGTAAAATCTTTTGCAGGATATTTTTTTGCTTTATCGCTTTCTATTAGTCTTTGAATTGCTTCATCATCATCATTTTCCAAGAGTTCAAAGATTTTGTTTGCATACTTTTTACTGACATAAACATTGCCTTGCCCGAGCTCTTTTAAGAAAAGCTTATAATAAGTAACAAAGCGGTTAACGGTATTCCGGAAAGCGTAAAAACTGCTTTCCAATCGTTTAATGAGGAGGATTTTCATAAACCTTCCCATATTCTTTTGAGACTGAATTTCTAACTGATCTGGCCTGTCGTCTCCTTTGTAGTAAAGCATAGGCATATAACGGGCGTATTTGAATTTTCTGGCAATAAGTTCAACGGTTTTATTGAAAATCTCATTTTCTTCTTTGTTTAATTGATAAAATATCGGTTCCGGAGTTTCCACTTCTGGAAATTTAAGCTTTTGATTTTTTAGGTCATCGGCGAAGTAAGTTTCAATTTCTTTTCTCGTGCGCCTTACCATAAGATACTTCAAAACCTGCTCTCGGATTTCTTTTGCGTTTTCTTTGGCGGTCCGCATATATTTTGCGCGATCCTTTTTTCTGTCCAATTTTTTAATTCTCTGTTCAAGCCGGCCAAAGAAAGACTCAAGATTTGGCAGATTAGGGATTGTGCTTTTCTTTGCTTTTTGGAAAAGTTTAATCTGGCTCAAAATATCCTTTGGAGTATTATTAAGCGGGGTAGCTGTAACAAGTGCTATTATTTTACCTCGGCAAATTTGAGCAAGCTTTTCATAAGTGATGTTTGACTCCGTTCTGAACCGATGCGCTTCGTCAATGAAAATGTTCTTGTATTTTTCGGTGCCTCGCCGAATAAGATGATCCAACTTGCCGAGAGACTCAAAGTCTGCTGGCACGCGGAAGTCTGAAAAAACATTTGGCCACGAACCAGGGTTTGCTTTTTCCAAAAGCACGGGAGGCGCTAATACAAGAGTGCGACCGTCAAGCTGGCTTGCCAGCATAGCGGAAACATAAGTTTTACCGAGACCTACCACATCCGAAATAAAAACACCGCCGTATTCTTCAAGAATTTTTTTCGCGTTTAATACCGCTTGTTCTTGATACTCTAATCGCTTAAATTCTGTCGGAACATATTTGAAGATGACTTCATCTGTCTGACGAAGTTCGTCTTTGAAATACTCATATAAAAATTTAAGATAAAGCTGATAAGGGGTAATCGTATTATTTAGCCAAGTTTTTTCTTGGATCGTTTGTACGTATTTTTCCTTTACATCTACAGCAACTTTCCAAAGTTCTTCAAATTTAGCCTTGGCAAAATCATAATCAGCACGGTTTTTTAACTCTGTATTAAATTCAAGATTGTCTACCAGGCCAGATTGTGTAAAATTGCTTGAACCGGTAATTACACGCCCTACATCACGGTCTCCTTCAAGGAAAGACATAATGTATAACTTGGCATGGAGATTTTCTGTTGGATAAGCTTTTATTTCTAACTTTCCATTTTGTAACCATTCCAAAAATTTCATTACTCCTTCTTCAACAGGTCTGCTGTCTTCGGCATCACTCATCTCATTTACGAGTAAGTTTGAAAAATGTTCTTTTGTTTCAGCATGAGAAAATTGCAGCTCTGATTGTTTAGCCTTCTCTATCAATTCTACAGTTCTCTTGCTGGTGCTAATACCAATAAGGATTCTGATCCTTTTTGTTTTCTCTAAAGATTTATACAACGCATAAAAACCGCTTGTATAGAAATAACCAACCAAGACATCAAAAAATTCTGTGTCTTTAATCAACACCTTGAATCTCTCAAGTAGATTTTGGCCTTTTTCGTTTGTGATAAATGTTAAATCTGAATTGTTAGACATAGTTATTCCTTAAATAAATCGCCGATTGTAACACCCAGTGCTTTAGCGATCTTCTTTAATGTTTCAACAGTGGGATTGGGATTTTCTCCGGTTTCAACTTTAACAATTGTATTCAAAGCCAAGTCCGCCTTTTTAGAAAGGCGATCTTGGGACATTCCCTTTGCCTGCCGAATTCTGCGGATATTTTTACTAACACTATTTGCCATATTACCTTGACTTTGGTAAACTATTTTAATATACTAATTATAATAAACCATCTCCAAAGTGCTTATTATAATGATAACTAATTTTTTAGAAAAAGTAAAGCTAAAACATCAAGGAAGCTCCTCTTTGTTGCCCGCGCACGGGAAAGGCGGGGCAAGGGCAACTATAAATAATAATAGCCCGTCGCCTTCTGAAAAATTTTTGGCAAAGCCAAAGAACAGGCGGGCAAAAAGAAAAGGGGGTCTGGGGGAAATGAATTTTTGCCCGCCTGTTGTCCCGCAAAGCGGGACTGGGGGTGGGAAGCGTTTCCGCAATTCTGCGTTAGCCCCGAAAAGTTGCGAAGCAACAACGGGGCAAGCAGAATATCAAAACAGAAAAATTTTCGTTTCCTTAAATGAAAAAAAATTTTGTGCGGGGGCGATTAAAAAGATATTTAGAAAATTTTTCTGTTTTGCTTCCGCCAAAGGCGGAGGCGGAAACGCTGGGCGGGATTATTCAAAATCCGCAAGTGGATTTTGTTCAAAAAAAGTTCGGATTTCGTCCAAAAGACACCGCCATTTTGAATAGCGGATCTGAGGTAAACGTGCATGTCATTATAATGCTCAGCGCCCATGGCTCAGCTGGATAGAGCGCCAGACTACGAATCTGGATGTCGGAGGTTCGAATCCTCCTGGGCGC
>Ga0209719_1005005_pt1 | contig 10314 bp, 7 predicted proteins | sample AD_JPNAS2_MetaG_FD_184421 | JGI IMG/M metagenome (GOLD analysis project Ga0209719, IMG submission 184421) | Active sludge microbial communities of municipal wastewater-treating anaerobic digesters from Japan - AD_JPNAS2_MetaG (SPAdes) (version 2) | ecosystem: Engineered > Bioreactor > Anaerobic >...
CCCGCTGGAGGAGGTTATGGAGGGTGAGCATCCAGGAATACCTGGTCTGCGCCGTACAGAACATCCAGGTGCTGTTGAAGCGGGGCGGCGGGCCTGTGAAGGACCCGGCGATGATAGCCCTGGTCCTGAAGGTGGATTGCACCAGAGCCTTTGTTCTTTTTTCAAAGTTCTTCGAGCGATTCAGCTTTGCTCTCAAGAGACAAGCGATCGCCTGTCCTGCCTGACCCGCATTTTGTAGAACTAAGAGGGGTAATTGAGCAACAGCCCGTACACTTTTGACTTTTTCAGCTTTTCCCCTATTTCCCGGACCCTTTCCTTCAACTCCTCGTCCCTTTCCATCCTGCCCTCAAACCTCCGGCAGGCACGGTTCACCCCCGATTCCGTCAACCCGTAAAGGTCCCCTATCTCTTTAAGCTTAGCACCACTGAACCTCCAACAGAGGTAGATGCCCGCCATCCTTGCCAGCTTGTCCTCCCCGGGGAAAACCTCTTCAGAAGCAGCCTTGATATCCTCCAGGGCAGGGCCGCCGACCAGTTCCCTCAGCGCCGGAAGGTCACGGCCCGGCTCCATGCCTTCCAGGTACTTCTCCCTGATGTCCCTGATGAACTCGTCGGTGCCGAGGATCGTCGAGGCGATCGAACCGGCAAGGGGGTCCACCCCCTCTTCGCCGACGGCCTCCATCAAGTAGGCCCTGTAGTTTCCGTGGCGGTCCTTTTCGGACGGACCGAAATACCCCAGGACAAGGCCGGTCGAAAGCCAGGAGGGGGCGGAGCCGTCGAGGTACCGGAGGCAGCTGCTCCAATGGTACTCCTCCGGGGATGAGACCATCTTCGCCCTGACGGGGTTCAGGTGGATGTAGCGCGAAAGTTCAGCGGCGTAGGCGTCGGCCTCGACCAGGGTCGCCTTGTAGCGGCCCTGGAGTAGGTGGCCCGCCCTCTGATGCTTAAGGTTGAAATAGGTGGTGTAGGACCCGTTGATATGCTTCATCACGCGCGAGAGGTTCCCGCCGGGAGTCTCCACCATCAGGTGGTAGTGGTTGCTCATGAGGCAGTAGGCGTGGAACACCGCCCCATGCCTCTCCCAGGCCGACGATAGGTACGAAAGGAATTTATCCCTGTCCCGCGTGGTCCTGAAGATATCCTTCTTTTCATTGCCTCGGGACATCACGTGGTACAAGGCGCCGGGGTATTCGATCCTCAAAGGCCTGGCCAAGGGGAAAACCTCCTGTCGGGTAAGGGACGATCATGATTTTCTCCGATTACGCTGGATTAGTCAAAAGTGTAGACCTGACCCCGCTCTTGGTTTAAGGCAAGTGATACAATTATTGTGAACGGGATAAAGGGATAGCAGAGAATTGATTAAATCACGACGGGAGGTTCGGTCATGACCTTTTCACCCAGTATGAGTTCAGGTTTTACGGCGGCCAGGAATAGAAGCAGGTATATTTCCCCCCAGTCGGGGATGTGCTCCTTGTGCACCGAGGAATGCCCGGGCACTTGCGAGATCGCCCAAGCGGCGGTCCTGGGAAGAATAACGGTTTATCCGACCACTACAGGCGCCAACCAGATCGCGTCTGAAAAGGATTACCCCATCGATTTTTCCCATTTCAACATTAACGGCCGTGTTTTCGGTGCCCTGGGGACCAAGGCGGATTACGACCATGCCGAGATATTCAACGTCAACCTGGCTTCCGAATACGGTTATGACAACAGGATAAAACTCGACCTGCCCATCGTCTTGCCCGCTGTGATCAAGATGAACTGGGTCGATTACTTCGGCGGCGCCGCCATGGCAGGGGTTACCTGCATGATTGGCGAAGACGCGAGGGAGAAGGACCCCGAACTGGAAATAAGGGACGGCAAAATCACGTCCTTCCCCATGCTGCAGAAGATCTATGACAGCTTCCATAAGTATTACCGGGGATCGGGGCAGATGGTACTCCAGTGCAACGTCGACGACCACCTCACCGGCGTTCCCGAGATAGCCCTTAAAAAATACGGCTTCGAGGCTCTGGAATTCAAGTTCGGCCAGGGCGCCAAGGGAACCCAGCCCGTCAACAGGATCAAGAACTACGACGAGGCCGTAAAAAAGGTGGAGTATGGGCACCTCGTCCATCCCAATCCCTTCGACCCCAAGGTGATGGAACTCAAGAAAAAAGGCTGCTGCCCCAATTTCTACACCTACGGAAGGCTCCCGATGTGGACGGAAGAAACCATGGCGAAGCGGATCGCCGAACTGCGCGCCCTGGGAATGAAAAATGTCTATTTCAAGATGGCCGGATATGACCTGGTCGACGTGGAGCGGGTCATCCGCATGGCGATAGAGAACAGGGTCGACATGGTCACCTTCGACGGGGCCGGCGGCGGTTCCGGCTACAGCCCCTCGAAGATGATGGACGAATGGTCCCTCCCGACGATCCTGCTTGAAAAGGGTGTCGTCGACATCTGCGATAAACTGGAAAGACTGGACAAAACCCTGCCGGCAATGGTTATGACCGGGGGTTTCATCAGCGAGGACCAGGTATTCAAAGCCCTCGCCTATGGTGACGGGTTTATCAACGCCGTCGGCGTCTGCCGCGGGGCAATGGCGGCGGCCATGACGGGCAAGACCATCGGGGACGCGATAAAGGCGGGCAGGACGCCTGAATTCTTCCAAAAATTCGGCAGCACCATCGACGAGGTCTTCCGCGACCTGGCCGACCTGAAGGGAATATACGGAAAAGAGGCCGAGAACTTCTCCACCGGGGCGATCGGGGTCTTCTCCTACCTGAATAAACTGGCCTCGGGGCTGAAACATTTCGCGGCTTTGAACCGAAAGTTCGACCTGGAGTACCTGGACAGGAGCGACCTGATCCCGCTCACCTACTACGCCAACGACCTGTTGGGCTAGATAGAGCCGGCCCGGCGTCGGGGACAAGATAGCAGCGACTTATAAACATCTTTGTCAACTGAGAGCCACTTCAATTAGAGGGAGTTTTACGCAAATGCAGACTCAATCGGACACTAGCGAGGTAATGCAAAATATGAATTTCAGAACATTAAAATACATACTTGTTATTGCTGAAGAAAAGAGTTTTACTAAAGCTGCTCAAAAGTTAGTAATATCGCAACCATCCCTTAGTTATCATGTTTTAAGACTTGAACAGGAACTGGGTGTGCTTTTGTTCGACAGGTCAAAATTACCGCTATCTCTTACTCCTGCTGGAGAAAAATATATTGAACTAGCAAAAAAAATTCTTTTGGCTAAAGATAGCTTCAAAGAAGCGATTCAAAACATCAAGGGGAAAGAACAAATAAAGCTTACTGTAGCAATTAATTCCTTTAATGTTCTAATGAAGCTACCCCAAATAATAAGTTACCTAGAGAAAAATTATCCTTATGTCATTTTCGAAATATACTGCACATCCTCTTATGAGGCCGAACATTCTGTTCTTTGCGGAAAGAGCAACTTTGCTATTTTTGGTAGATTCAATAAATCTAAAATTGATAAAAGTCACTTGACCTATTCACACCTGATGGGAGAAAAAATAATGTTAGCTTTGCCTCCCAGGTATGCTACCATCTACTCTCAAAACAATCTCCCAGATAAGTCCTTTTTTGAAAAAGAACATTGTATTTTATATACGAAAGACTCACGAATCAGAGAAATATCAGATTATTTTTTTGAATCAAATCACATAAGGCCAAGAATAATTTTACAAACCATTTCTTCAGCAGACATCGTACGTTATTGCGGTCAAGGACTCGGCTATGGTTTTGTATCGGAATCAGTATCAAAATATTTCAATATTCCCCCGAATCCTATTTATTTTTATTTAAATGATGCTTCTTTAGTTTCTTCAATTGTAATATGTCGGAATAAATCAGCGAAATTATCTAATATTGAAAAAGAATTTATTGGATTATTGTTAGATTCGTCCTTTTTGCAATAGAAGATTGTTTTGATCAACCCCTAAAGTGCTGAAAAAAAGGGCGTCTGAAAAAAGGCGTCAGTCGGTGGGAAGACAAAAGGCCACCGGGACTTCGGTTACAGTATTGTCACAGACACCCATATAATACCGCTAAAGGGACGTCCAGATTTCCACACATGGATACAATCTTGAGGTGAAGTCTTGTAAACGGATATGGCATTCATTGTTCAGGAAGAACCTGGACAGGGGGTGCCGGCCGTGGCGAAGCTAAAGGAGCATCACATCTTGTGCGCGGAAGAACTAGCAAACCACAAAAGCATCAGGGATATAGCGTCCACCTTTGGCGTGGACGAAAGCACCTTGAGATACAGGCTCGAACGGCATCGGACAGGAGCCGTGGATGGCAGATCGCTCCAGGAGTAAGCGTGCGCTCCCTTCCGACCCCTTGTCCTCGAGTGGATACAGGAGCAGGAAGGGCAGGAGCGGCCGGAATCTGTTCAGGCATTGTATGAAAGACTCTGCGCGGACCACGGATACACGGGGAGCTATATGAGTGTCTACAGGTTCGTCAAAAGGAGGCGCAAGGCCCCTTTCCCTGCCCCCTTCCGTCGGGTGGAGACCAAACCGGGGGCGCAGGCTCAGGCGGACTGACTTCAAAAGAAGGTCTATATCCATGAACTTGGCGGAGAGACAAAGATCTCGGCATTCATATGACCCTATGGAAGACTTGAGTTGAAAACCAAGACTGTCACTGTCATATTTTACTAAGCCAAATTCCGTTTTCAGAGGACTTTTTGGAGATTCCTAATTATTCGGAAAAATTATTATCAAGCATAACTATAGTATCGTACAAAACCTTAAATCCGTTAATCATATCCTTAACAGAAGTAAATTCTCCTTTAGCATGACTAATTCCATTTTTACTCGGAATAAAAATCATCCCTGTCGGTATTACAAATGATAAGGGATTTGCATCATGAGAAGCACCGCTCGTCATGTAAATATATTCCATTTTGTTTTTATCACAAGCACTAGCTATTATCTTCTGAAGATTTTTGTTCATCTTCCCTCCTTCCTTGTAACCAATCAATTTCACAGAGGTTCTACACCTAGCGACATCTTTCAATAACTTATACAATTCGTTTTCCGCTTGTTCAAGAATATCATCAGACTGAGAGCGCAATTCCAAGCAGAATTCAGCCTTATTCGGGATTACGGAAGCAAAACCTGGAGTTACATTTATGATACCTATATTGCAATTTAAATCATTTTTTTGCTGATCCATCCAAAGAAACCATTTATGAATTAAATCTGCAGCTGCGCGGAGAGAATCTTTACGTGTAGCCATCGGGGTGGTTCCAGCATGATTCATCTCTCCAAAGAAAGAAATCATATACCTTTTAATAGCAGCAATACCCGTTGGAATACCTATTGGAAGATTGCGACAATCCAAACTTGGCCCCTGTTCAACATGTAACTCAAGAAATGCCCTATACTTAGCTAAATCCCCAACACTTTCAATAATATCCTGTTTAGAAAAACCGTAATGTTTTATCGTTTCGTTTTTTTCTACAGGGAAGCGTCCGCTAAAACATCGGCTTCCAAAGACGCCATCAAGCGGTCCTGCTTCTTCTGCCGCGAACGCAACAACCTCTAAAGAATTGTGCGGTTGATAGTTGTTTTCTTTTAACCTTCTAAGGACTTCAAGTCCGGCGACAACGCCTACTGCTCCGTCATACTTGCCTCCATTATGCACTGAATCAAGATGAGAGCCCGTGAGAATTATTGAGTCAGATTTGCCTGAAAAACGACCAAACAAATTGCCAACTTTATCAACCCGAACCTCTAACCCAATGTCTTCCATTCTTTTTTGTAACCAATCTCTTGCTTGAAAAAATGCGTCAGAATATGCTTCCCTCTGTAATCCTTGGCCTTTTACCCACCCAATACAGCCTAAAGTTTGGATCGTCTCAATAAAAGACGTGTAATTTTTCGATGAATTCATTATCTATCCTTTCTTTCTCGTAAGCCACTGGCCAAAACCAGGTTCAACCATGAAATGTCTATTTTCACAAACAACTTTCCCTCTTATTATTGTATGGCTTATACGTCCGCTAAGTGGCCAACCGTCATAAACTTTTGCAACGTCTCTAGCACGTGTTTGTAATTTTTTACTGTCAACTGTCCATCGTTTTGATAAGTCACAAATCATAAAATCAGCATCAGCGCCTATACGTATTGCTCCTTTCTGTGGATATAAACCAAATGCTTTTGCTGGATTAGTGCATAGCAAATCAATGGCTCTCTTAAGAGAAACCTTGCCTTCTGTTACAGCGTTCAGCATCAAACCATTCCTAGTTTCTATTCCTGGAAAACCTGACTGAGTTTTGAAGATATTGTTATCCTCAGATATTTTGTCTTCTAAACGATATGGGACATGATCACTACCAATGGTATCAATACAACCGTTAACTACGTATTGCCACATTTGTTTGACCTGCTCTGAATCTCTCAGCGCAGGATTACATTTTGCAAATGCACCAAATTTATCCAACGCTTCATCTGTTAGATACAAGTAATGGGGGCACGTCTCAATCCAAAGTTTTACACCGTTATTTCGTGCTTCTATTGCTGCTGCAACTGATTCAGGGGTAGAAATATGAACAAGGTACAGTTCACAGTCCGTTTCTTTTGCCAGTTGCAGTAATTTTGATACAGCAAGAGTTTCAACAATAGCTGGGCGTGAAAGAACATGAGCGTAAGGCTTAGTTTGCCCTCTTGCTTGCAATTCCAACATTAAACCCGTCATGAGTTCATTGTCTTCACCATGAGCTGCGAGAGGAAGTTTGGCTTGAGCCACATTTTGCATTACTTTGTATAGTTGGAAATTGTTGATGGTGCAAATACTCTCAAAATCTTTTTCTCTTCCTTTTTGAGGTGCATGAAGATACGTCTTATATCCTACAATTCCTGTCTGAGCAATTAATCCAATCTGTTCAAGATGATTTCCGCCAGCACAACCGAAAAGAGCTACATCAACTACAGCTTGGTTTTTTATAGCTTTAATTCTAGCTTTTAATGCTTCCATGGATGATAGAGGAGGGATTGAAATAGGCATCTCTATTATTGAAGTAGTACCTGAAATTGCAGCTCCTTTAGTGCCTGTCTCGAAATCTTCTCTATTGTCCCCTGCTGGGTATCTAATGTGACAGTGGGGATCACCCCCCCCTGGAAGGAGATAGCTCCCTTTGCTGTCTATTTCTTGTACTGCTTGAGGAAGAGATGCATCTGTTCCCATTGCAACGATTACGCCATCTTTAACTGCAACTCCTCCTTTAAATTCCCCCGCTTCTTCTAAAACCAAAGCATTCTTTATTACTAAATCAATCATAAGATTGTCTCCCTTCGACCAGCATGTCAGATTCTTTCTTTCAAGAATTGTAATAACTCTTTAGTGTATTAGGCGAAGATACACTTATCCTTAATACCGTCTACAAGCATACCTAAACTGAAGAAATAATTCCTTAAGTAGAAATCCTTCCATGGGTCCGTCGCAACACTCGAGTTGTGTTGTATGCTACGGTCCCAACGAAAGTTTTTCTATTTTTACGATTCCGGCATCTCATGGTTATTCTTAAATCCTTATAATAAAGTATTATCTTATGTTGAGTGACATGCTTTCTCCAACAATCAAGTTGCTTGCATGGTGCAAATTTAGCTGTAAACACTTTTTATGACCCCACGAAAGAGTACTACTATCTCGGAATCTTAACAAAGTCGAGATTAATCCTAGCTTCATGACTTCTAGATGTTCCATAAGGCTCCTCTGTCGTTTCTTTTGGTGGGAGTACTATGAGAATTACTTCCTCTCTTGTACCAAATCTGTTTTCCCCCTGCCCATTCGAAGCCGTGGAACCTTCCTAACCTTGTAATTTCCGAATCTTATCTACTACGCTTACCCCACGATTATCATCAAATACCACCCTGATCTTATGACCTTAATATCCTTTTTCTTAATTCTTCTCACCTTTTTAAATTGCGAACTGCCTACCTAATCTCTTGGACATAATTTCCGTACTTTAGTGTCTCTTTAACCGCTGAGCTTCCACTTAAACATTGGACGTAAAATACAAAGCCGACCAATAAAAGGACGAGACTGGATACGTTTCTATTTACCCCAAACTTCCTTTTTGTCCATATTGTAAAATACTAGACCTCCTACAATCCCAGGAGAGATAACCCATGTCAAATAGAAAATTGTTGGCCACTTGACCGGGTAATAAATCGCTACTGTCACTATCGAGACAACCAAGATAAAAAGCGCCCCAAAAGCCCAATAGAGGCCCAAGTTTCTATTCATGAATTCACATCCTTTCATAATCATAATTAAAGTCATACTTTAAGAAATTCGAAACATCCGTGCAAAAAACTATTTCCTAAACTGCTTTTTGATGGATTTCATCATAAACAGGATTATCCAAGTTAGGTTTCGTAAAAAGTGAAACAAAAATCATCGTTGTTGTCGAAACCATAAGTCCAATTACATTTACCGGTGTCCAAATAGGCAACTTACCATTATTTCTCAACACTGAAACAGCGATGATCACTAAAACACTTAAGAATATCGACCAGACCGCTCCTTTCGTATTTGCACGTTTCCATGTCACTCCAAGGTAAATTGCGGGAACCCACGCTGCAAACATTGCATTTGCAAACAATAACGCATCTAAATACATGCTTGGTTTAATTGCTGGGTTAGAGACAAAAGCATAAACGATCAGTGCAATCAAAACCGTGCAATACCTATTAAGTTTTAACAGAGAGCTTGAACTCATTTTAGGAAAGAAAATATCTTTCATTATCGATGAACTCAAAGCAACAGCCGCTTGTTGGTGAAGAGAGGAGATAGTGGACAGAGCAGCAGCCATTACTCCAGCAATTGCAACAGCCCCGAAAATAGGAGGGACCAAGTTCTTGCATGTCCATACGAACGCGTCGGCTGGTTCGACTCCACTATTAAATAATGGGAAAAATCCAAAAGGGTAGAGAAGAACAATAATCACAACAGGGAAGAGAACAGCTAGATAAACCATAGCCTTCCCTAATTCTCTTTCGCTTTTAGCAATACTCACTCTGCTGATTAATTGAGGTGAACCACCAACTAACATACACGACAACACATTCATTTCTAAAATACTCATATAGCCAATTAGTTTCGGCGAGTTGCCCTGTAGTTCGAAAATATATGGAATGCTCTGAGCAGCCTGATTTACCGCACTTCCAATTCCCCCGAGCGCTACAATTATTGCCGGCCCGATTATGAGGGCAGAAGCAGCAATCACAATAAACATGGCAGTATCAGTAACAACCACAGATCTCATCCCACCAGTAGTAGTAAACAAAGTCAGCAAGGTAAGAATTACTATTAGAGAAATTTTGGTGCTCCAACCAAATAGACCATGAGTTACCATGATTGAGGTTAATACTACAGAAATCATATATACTGTCATTGATAAGAAAATAACAACTGAAGCTCCAATATGGACCAGTTTCCCTTCATATCTTTTGGTAAAAAATTCTGAGATCGTCATTAGCTTCATTCTAAAAAGAAATCGGCCAATGTATAATCCCAAGAAAAGGCTCATCATCATTGTTGCTCCATATTGAATGGTGTATCTTGTGGGCCCTAGCTGTGTAATAGTGGAGGAAAAACCGATAAAACCAGTACTACTGATATTTGTTGCAATCAGAGTTCCCGTGATGAAAAAAGCAGACGCGCTCCGACTCATTACAAAATGGTCTTCGACTGTGTGTGTTTTTCTACTAACATAAAGACCTATCGCAAGAAAGGCAACAAGAAAGGCAATCGTTACTAAAGTGTAAATGTCCATTTCCCATCCTCCTTGTTCTTTAAGAATAAGTCAGTATAATTTATTATTGCGATTTTAATCATCGTTTGAATTTGCCGATTTCTTTTCCTTTCTATATCGTAAGATGACCTATTTTAATGTCAAATACTTATTTTCTTATATTTTTTATAAAGATTTATCTATAGGCCAAGTTTATTCCGCCCTCCAAGAATGAGACCTGACGAATATTCCCGAATAAAATACGTTTATGGAAAAAAAGTATATTGTTTAACGGGTCTTTGCTCGATTGAGCCCTCTGAGTTCTACAAAAGGCAAATCAGGCGGGACAGGTAATCGGTCGTCCCTTGTGAGCAAAACTGAATCGCTCGAAGAACTTTGAAAAAAGAACAAAAACCATGGTATGATCCGCCTTCAGGACCCGGACTATTATCGCCGGGTCCTTCACAGGCCCGCCGCCCCGCTTCAACAGCACCTGGATGTTCTGTACGGCGCAGACCAGGTATTCCTGGATGCTCACCCTCCATAACCTCCTCC
>Ga0209719_1005009_pt1 | contig 10311 bp, 9 predicted proteins | sample AD_JPNAS2_MetaG_FD_184421 | JGI IMG/M metagenome (GOLD analysis project Ga0209719, IMG submission 184421) | Active sludge microbial communities of municipal wastewater-treating anaerobic digesters from Japan - AD_JPNAS2_MetaG (SPAdes) (version 2) | ecosystem: Engineered > Bioreactor > Anaerobic >...
CCGTCTGCATCTTTCACTAAAAAAGGGGCACTCGATTTAATTGGACAAAAAGACCCCGCTAATCCGAATGCCAAATTCAGTGATCACTTGGATCTTCACATTGAAGCGCGACCGGCGGGTACAAAACTGACGCCAGATGATGTTTTCGGTCATCTTGTCGAAAATGGATTATTTCGTATCGGTGCAGAACTTGCCTGCCCAAGTTGTCGGATGATCAGTTGGACCTCCCTGGACTCATTAAGGCAGCGGGTTGTCTGCGAACTGTGTGGCCACGAATACAATGTCACTCGCCAATTAGTCAGGGGAGTGTGGCATTACAGGCGCTCAGGGATTCTTGGTGCCGAGCGCAATGCACAAGGAGCAATTCCAGTTGCTTTAACGCTGCAGCAAATGGCTACGACTCTCAGTGGCGGACTTCATGAGGCAGTGTATTCACCATCTCTGGATCTCCTACAGAAGGGGCAGAGCAACAACGAGTGTGAGGTCGATTTTGTTTGGGTCATCCCACGGCCATACCCAAGGAAAACAGTTATCATCCTGGGCGAATGCAAGGATCAAGGGCCAATTAAACCTGAGGAATTTGAGAGGGACGTCGAGAATCTGCGCCGTGTTGTGGATGCCTTGCCGCGAAAGCGTTTTAAAGCCTTTGTACTTTTCGCGAAATTGGCCCCATTCACGTCAGGGGAAATTGAACAAGCCAGGACGTTGAATACGGACCATGCACTGAGGACTATATTGCTCACAGCCAGGGAGCTTGAGCCTTATCATATCTACGAGCGAACCAAGGCTGAATTCGATATCGATAGTTACGGAGGTAGCCCTGAAGACTTGGCTCGTACAACTGCCAAGATTTACTTCCCTGATGTTTAAGCTGATTAGGGGAATTTGCGACAAACTTGAGAAAAAACTTGTGACAGGCGCACGACACGGCTTGCGACATGCCCTGGCTCAGCGATCAAGTACCGACCAAGTAACCGATCAAGTAGGTTTACGGTTCCATCTCCAACAGAAACCGCCAGACCGTCACCACCCGGATCGTGCCGAACCCCACGGGGATGGTTTCATCGGTGCGCCAGGTGACGATGGTCCCCTCCGCCACCGCCAGTTCGACCATGGCTTCGGAGAGTGAGCGGACCTCACTCTGCCTGACACGGGGATCGGCCAGGGAGGCGCAGACCTGGATCAGCATGACGGCTCGTTCTTGTCCCGGCGCTGTCGGCAGCAGCGCGACAAGATCCACCTCCCGGCCTGTCTTGGTTTTGTGATAGAAGATTTCCGACGTCACCCGCCGTAGCGCGGTGAACACCAGATTCTCCAGTAGGTTGTCGCGGTTGGTGAGAATGCCGGAGCTGACCGAGGTGACCAGGGCGTGGTCGATACAGTAGACCTTGCGGGGATTGACGCTGATCCGGGTCGGCGAACAGGAAAAGATGTTCACGCTGAACAGCAGCCCGGCATCCTCGAAGGCGACGAGCCAATCGACCACTGAGCTTTTGCGCACCCGGTGGTTGAGGGATTTCAGGTAGTCGGTCAGATGACTGACGGCGTAGAAAGATCCGGTGTTGTCCACCAGCCAATGGGCCAGATCGATCACCGCCCGGGGGTGGAAAATGTTGTGGTGCCCGATGATGCTGGCGAGGATGGTGTTCCAGCTCGTTTGATGCGCCTCAATGCACTGCCGCTGGTCGAGTCGGTTGACGCCGGGAAAGCCGCCGACCTGCCAGTAGTCCTCGAACGCCTTCTGGATGGTCAGCCGCTGCTTAGTGGATAGCGGACCATCGCTCTCGATGCCTTTGCTGTCGAGGAACTCCTGGAACGAAAGCGGGAAGATCTCCCAGGAGACGATCCGGCCGGTCAATGGACTGGCGGTTTCCTCATCCGGCGAGGGCAGCAAGGAACCGGCCACGGTGACCTCGCACTTTCCGCTGCGCATCAAGCGGTCGATGAAGAGCTGCCAGTGCGGGAGCGCCTGCACCTCATCGAAAAAGCAGTGAACCGTCTCAGTGCCGCGCTTCTGAGGATGGAGCGCGAAATAGGCCTCCAGGGTGAGGTCCGGATTTTCGTGCCGCAGCCAGTAAAGCCGGTCGTCGGCCAAGTCGAGATAAAGGATATTCTCGCGGGGAACACCGCTCTCGATAAGCTGCCGGATGTGCAGACGCAGCAAGGTGGTCTTGCCGCTTCCCCTGACGCCGGTGACCACCGAGACCTTGCCCTGCAGGCTGCCAATTGCGACACGCCGGGGCAGCAGTCCACCTGGCGGCTCAAGATTCTGGTATTCGCGGATGATTCGTTTCAGGCATTCGATCATGGCATGGCCTGGTGCTCCCTGTTCGTTTTGGCAACCGGTGTCATTCATGCTTGGCGTGCCGGAAAAAGCAAATGGTTTGTCGAAACGGAAGGCGATACTGTTCGATTCCGTTTTCGCGGAACCGATCCGCCGTCCGAAATGGCTGCCGGGAACAATTCCGCTGATAGGCAATAAGACGGGAAGTTGGAGCAGGATTTACGGTCTCCGGCCGAACTGCAAACCCTTGACCCTCGTCCGGTGCAGGGAAATCGGGGGAGAAAAACGCTTCCTTTGACATGAACCGCCGCCGGATGTCGGCGAGCATTATTTTTAATGTTACATCAATAGCTTATGGGGCAAGTCGAGGGTGGAGGCTGTTTTGTGCCAGGTCGACGCCACCTCCACCATGATTTCAAGTACTTAGGACGATTTCCCCGGTATCAATATCTTGTCAGTTTTGTAAGTAGAGATGGCCTTGTGCTTTGCCTGTAGTCAGAGATTTTACTTCCGACCAAAGCCCTGTGGTGCTCGACGGTCCTTTCCATGGCGTGAGTCAGACAGGCCTGGATGGTGTTGAGGTAGCTGGCTGCTTCAGGTCCGATCCCTTTGATCTCCATGAGCCGTTCGGGGGATTGCTGAAGGACATTGAAGATGGTCTTGTGCTGCTTCAGGAGCGCTTTAGCAGCAGGTTTTGTATCGACGCGGGGGATGGCATAGGCCAGGAGCAGTTCAAGCAACTCATAATCGGCGAGGGCCTTACGGTCGGCATTACAAAACCGTTCCTTAAGCCTGCGTCTGTGGCCAGCTGGGCCTATATTCTTGATGATCTGCTTCTTCATAGAATATGCGAAAGCCCGTTCTTAAGAGGGTATCTTCCTCCCACAATTCGGTAACATCTGAACAACTTTTGTAGTAATATTAAAAGCTCGGTCGAGATCAAATCTTTCAAAATCGACGGGACGTAGCACTGGTTTAAGTTCCGTGTTGAGCTGGGCCTTGAGTTTTTCTTTCCTGGATTGAGATAGATCGATCGGTGGATTTCCAGGCACCGTCAGCTTTTCAGAGACAAGCTGGAAGAGATGCCGATCATCGAGATTTATCTTGTTTTGCGAGGCTAGATAATCGATATCGAAGAAGTCCCGAATGGCTGGCTCCAACCGGGTCAGAGCCGCCCTTAGCTTTTCTGCGATGGCCTCCAGCATGGATAGGGTGACCACCTCGATGTCGGGGACCAGAGGCTTGCGCGTGAAGGGGCTCAGCAGCAATGTCCTGGCTTTCAGGTGCACCGGCGGCGTCAAGGTCGTTTCACGCAATCCCACCTCGATTTTGATGCGGGCTGCCTCTTCCGAGAGGAAGACCGAGGGGTAGGTCACATGAGCGACGTACTGCCGGGAGCTGTTGTGTCCGGTGAAGTCCTCGGGGAGGGTCAGGATGCCGATCTCCTCGGAAATATTTTTCACCCACTCCCGGACCGGCGCCATTCCTTTCCGTCGCACGGAGACACTCGCTCCCGAGGGTGTTGAAATAAGAAAATCGAGGTCTTCGCTGAGCCTATAGAAATCTGCATAGACCTTGCCGATGCAGGTGCCTCCCCGGAAAATCAAGGGGCTACCTGGCTGGTCATAAAGATACTGCAGAAGGACGGTGCAGAAATAATCCTTTTCAATGAGGGTGGCATTCAATCCATTCTGGCCTGCAGTGAAAAGCACTGCCTCACGGAAGAACGTCTGATCTTCGTGGACCAAGATCCTATGATCGCGGGAGGGCTCCATTAACAATTAATCCCCACTCTTTATTGATGCTGCCTTTTGCCGTCTGGCTTGGTATCCAAGGGATAAATGATTTGGTAGGACCGAGTTTTCGTTTCATTTTCAGAAGACGCTCATCATCGATAGCGAGTTGGGCAAGCAAATATCCGATACGCTTCACTGTTCCCTTGTTGCCGTACTTGAGCGTGTCGTCGATCAGGGTATCGACCATGATGACCGGGTCTTTCTTCAGTGCTTCCTCGATCCATCCGTAGGCCCGGGGAAGGGTGTTGTACCGGGACCAGTCATAAACGGCATCGACCAGTGCCCTGGTTTTGGTGACCATGACGGTGTCGATGCCATCAGACGTCTTCAAGCTCTTTGTCGAACCCAACCGCTTGACCTCTGTCTTAATGAAGACGAAATCGATTCCGCCGATCTGCCTTTCTCCAAAGATCCGATCATTGTAAACGTAAATCCGATTTGGTATCTGGTCGTCAAAGCCATGGAAGTTAAAGGCACTGGGGCCGCTGATCTGGTATCGACCTTTGAGAGCTTCCATGAGTTTTGAAAGTATGTAATAACCGCTGACCGTCCACCTACCGCCGGCGGGCATGCGGGAAGGGACCAGATAAATCCCCCTTTTCAATCGGATAATCAGGCCGGAAGTTGCCATCCGATTGAGGAGTTTCCATTCCTGTTCGGCATTAATATCTAAGGCGGAGGCAATTTCTCCCGAGAAGATGAATTCCTTTTTCCTGAGCTGGGCATAGGCGAGAAGCTGCATTTCAAATTTGCCCAGTTTGGTTTTTTCCCGTTTCACTATATTAGTCGTTCCTTCCTTGGAAGAGGAGTTACGCTGAAAGTAATGAAACATAAAAATTTTGTCAAATAGTTTTATGGCCGGTTGTTTAGGAAATCTGCTCCTCACCTTGGAGGCGAGATAACGGATAGCGAAACAATTTTCTGAAGCGTGAGGCTTTATACAAGAGGTCGTGTAAAGAGTTTTTCGGTGCGGGAGGGCCTAGACGGGGGGGGTTGATTGCATGAAACTGCGGGTGTCTTGTCTTGGACGGACGGAATTACAGAGGCAGGAGAGGGGACTAAGGCGAATCCCGGCAAGACCAATGATTTCCTCCTTCAGCCACAACTTATTTGCACGTCTCAGGTGTCCGGTCGAAATGAGGGCTACTCTTTGCTACCGCGAATCAGGAGGATTATGCAGCATGGCACGACGACCAGATCGATCAGAACGTGAAAGACACTGAATGGGTTCGGATGGAGAAAAATAAATCGATAGACACCAAGCACGCCGCCGATTGCGGGTAGAACTGCTCCAGCCCATAAAGCCGCACGAGACCTGCCGAAGAGAAAAAATCCGATGATAAAGTATACGACACCGAAGGCAGCAGCGCCTATGACCGATCCATGTGCACCGTATATGGGGATCTGGACGACGTGCGTAACACCGGAGGTCAGCATCAATGAAGCGGCGATTGAGCGTATCTTATTCATGACCCCCTCCCTCGACGCAGAGACCAATGCGTCTTTGCGAATCGTCCTCCTGCGGCTGGGTGTCGCTTCTGTCGTCTATTTTTTCGCCTTCGCAGCCTTCTTCGGCTTGGCTTTGGCCTTCACGACCGGCTTTGCCTTGGCCTTCACGACCTTCTTCGGCTTTGCCTTTCTAGCCGCCCTGGCCTTTTCGAGATTTCCAGCCAATCCTTTGTCCAGGGCCATCTGACGTCTTTTTTCAACGTAATCCTTCGCTGCCAGCGGCTGGCTTGAAGGAATGTTAAACTGCTTCCTATACTGGCCGGGCTTCATGTCGTGAGCTACCGCGAGATGTCGTTTCAGGGTGGTCAGGCCGGTCTTCCCACAAACCATGCAGGCGACCTCGTCCTTCTTGAAGGCTTGTCGCAGCGTCAGGGCTGGCTTTGAGGAGACATCTCCTGTCTCAAGGCCCTTCAGGGTTGCATAGACGGCCTTGATTTCGTTCTGCAGGTCTTCGGATGTCATTTCTGTCGCCGATGCATGGGCCATAACGATTTCCGCCGCTAATTGGATCAGCTCTGCCATGGTAATTCCTCCTCTGATTGTGGGATTGGGATCTTGTGTTACTTGCTCAATATATATTTTTACTGATGGTGGCAAGTAAATTGTTTACATTCGATTAGTTGATAAGCTGAAAAGATTCAGAGGAGAACAATCATAGAAGCCATTCCTTGATTCCTTTATCATATTGAGCCGCCCAGTTAGCTCTTTTCACTTTTGATGTTCCAGCTTCCATCGTAGGTGCTACCGTCACGCTTATATCCTTTTGACGTTCCAGTTCTTGTCGCAAATCGTCGTCCGTTCTCCGCCGAAGGCTAGCGATGAGAAAGTGAGCACAATCGACAATGAGATGATCAGCTTTTTCATTTTCGTTCACCCTTCGTGAGCTTCCCTTAAAGGCAGACAAGTCAAAAGTAGCGTTTTCCGGTGTAACGCAACGAAGGGGATCTAATGGAGATGGCCCACTGTATCCCCGGGCCGGCAGGCGCAGGCGCTGTGTCGGTGATCCTGGGGGAAAGTAGTGGGTCCCGAATGGCCCACCCGAAAAAATCGTGCGCCGGCAGGGGCGATGCCCCTGTGACCCGCCTATCTCTGTCGAATCAGGCCGGCTCCGCTGCGGCCTACATACGCCTGAGATGACGCGCCTGCCCGGCTCACTGACCTAGGGGCAGGACAAGCCGGAAACCCAGATTGACGTTCCGAGTCTCCGGTCTGACAAAGTAGCGGAACGACGCACGCGCGTCAGCGGCACGGTGGCTCCAACTGCCACCGCGAAAAAAGCGGTGGGAACCGTCAGCCGGCCCCTTGGGATTATCGCGCGGACTGTTCTTGTAATAATCCATTTCCCACCCGTCCGAACACCACTCCCAGACATTGCCGCTCATATCATGCAAACCAAGAACGTTTGGCTTCTTTTGTCCCACGGGATGCGTCTTGTCTTCCGAATTGGCATCATACCAGGCGTAATCTCTCAAAGACGATTCACTGCTGGTGCCGGCCCATTTCTCGCTTTTCCCGCCGCTTTGGGCGGCATATTCCCACTCCGCCTCCGTGGGCAGACGATACTGTTTCCCGGTCCGGTTATTCAATTTGTCGGCAAAATTCTGGGCGTCATTCCAAGAAACGTTTTCCACGGGGCAGTTGTCGCCGCAACTGCTGAAATGGGATGGGTTGTATCCCATGATTTGTCTCCACTGACCCTGTGTGACTTCGTACTTGCCGATGTAGAAATCACTCACACATACTTCGTGGACGGGCTTTTCGCTACTGTTGCCGTCTCCAAACGTATCCCCCATCCGATAACAGCCGCCCGGGACGTAGACCATCTCCATCCCCGTGACAGGGTCGCGAAGGATCTCGCCGGCTCGCGGCGCAGCCGGGACGGGGGGCGGTTCGGGCGGCCGGGCCATCGCCAGCGGAGGAGGTGCTGGGGCCGCTTCGACCGTTCCCCGGGTAAAATAGAAGTCCCCCTCCAGTTGCGTCGTCTCCGCGGGGACCTGGCGGCCGTCGCTCCTTTGGCGCACCTCGCTGCGGACCCGTTTGAAGACGTCCTCGATCTTGAGGCCCGGCGCCTTCATCTGCCGGACCAGGGATTCGGTATAGAGGCCGTTCTTTCCCTTGCCGTCGTCAGCCGTCTCGCCGGGACCGGCGGCGTAGGCGATGATCGAGCCCACCGGCGCGTCCATCTTTGCCAGTCCCCGCCCCCCCGAGGAACGTTTCCAGCTGCGGGCGTAGGGGTTGTCCCGGCAAGCGTCGAGGATGACGATGTTCACGGGGTTCTTCGCCTCCTCCATCTTCGCCAGGACCAGGCCAGCGTTGACGGTGGCGAACTGGACCTCCCCCTCGTCATGGATCTGGGCGTCCACGGGAACGAGGTAGTTGCTGCCCTGGACCTGGAGTCCGTGGCCGGCGTAGTAGAAGAGGGCGACGCTGTCGCGGCGAATGGACTGGCCGAAGCGGACGATCGCCCGGCCCATCTCCTGGTAGGATAGGTCGGTCCGCTCCTCCACCGAAAACCCCAGGTCCCGAAGGGTGGCGGCGACGGCGCGGGCATCGTTGACGGGGTTGCGCAGGGCGCCCATCCGGTAGGCGCTATTGCCGATGACCAGGGCGATCCGGTGCTCTGCCATGGCTGCCTCCCTCGCCTTCACGTCGACGCTGCGTCTCTCGGTCGCCTGGGCGGAGAAAGGCGTCTGGGCCGTGGCTGGAGAAGCCGGGACCGACAGCAGCAGGAGCGCTGAAAGGAGAAAAAGCAAAAGAGGCTTCGGGAATCCGATCGGTTCGACGGGTCTGTTTCGCATCGTCACCGTCCCTGGAATCAAGAAGAGCGTTTTTTTAAATGGATAAGTCCGTATAACCCATTAATACATGCAACGCAAGGTCTCAGGCGCCACCCGGCAGAATCCGACTCCCATCACAAGCATGACAACGGCAGCGGCGGTAAGGTCGAAGAGGCAAGTTTTCCGGACTTCTGAGAATTTTTTAGCGGTCGCTTGTCCGCGATGGAAAGGATTTCTCAAGGGTTCGCTGCCCCAGCCGGCTCCTCTTTCCCTGGCGCATGAGTTATAGAAGCGGGGGAGGTAAGGAGGACCCAATGCCCGCGGCCTTTCTTTTCCCGGGTCATGCCGGGGGCTCGGGTAAGCATTCTTTTTTGGGCTCATCCGATTCTTGCGCACTTCCTGAACTTGCTATCGCACTACTGCTTCTCCATTTCCAAGAATTCATTAAGCCCATTCCTATAGAAGCCACCCTTAATGAATTCCCCTTCCTATGCCTCTCGATGAACCTTCCACCCCTTGCCTGCGGATTTGATTCAATTATGGGACAGGGTCACGCCCACACAATTATAAAGGGTTTCCACAAACGCCCTCGGGTCCAGACGCTTCCCTGCATTGAGAAATAGAAATTGGCGGAACTCTGACTCAAAATATGATAAGGGTACAGCTGGTCGGGCAAGGCACTCCCGCATCAGGGATAATAAATGCACATCTTCAGGAAATTGGTTCCCGTCACCGACAAAACGATCCTCATCGTAGATGACGAGGAAGATTTCTGTCATTTGGTCAAGCTCAATCTGGAAGCAACCAATCACTACAAAGTCCTGACGGCTTACAACGGTCGAGATGGGATCGACATGGCGATCCAGCATCAACCCGACCTGATTCTGCTGGACATTATCATGCCGAAAATGTCGGGAACAGAGGTCGCCGACGTGCTGCGAAACCATGAATCGACCAAGGGCATCCCCATCATTTTTGTGACGGCCATTTTCACCCGAAGCCAGGTTGGCGCCTCAGAGTACCAGATTGGAGAAAATTACTTCCTTTTCAAACCGATCACGTTCAATCAGTTGCTCCGAGAGATCGGCGCCAAGCTCGGATAAGAAGCCGAAGCGTCAAAACGAAATGCTTCAGTAAAAGGAGGCGATCTTGGTTTTCGGCCAGCGCCAGGGAATCAGCATGGAAACCCTCTGCTTAGATCGGACAACCGTTACCAACAAAAGCACACCCCACAATCATAGCCTGCGCGATCCTTTCTCGTTTGAGACGGCTGAACGGAATATAATACCCATAGCTGAGGAAGTACGAAAGGCCGGACAGGAAATCGCGGCGAGTTCCTTTTTGCTCTTTGCGAACAAGTCGAATGCCGTCAGCGAGCAGTTCGTTGGCTGGTCATGTGAGGCGGCATCCGCCGCGCTGATTGATGCGGACGGCAACAAGACGGCGACCTTCTCATCGATCATCTTGGCCGGTGACCGCGCGGGCATAACTGCAGATGGGCTCATTCCAGCGGATAGCGCCGGAGCCGTCTTCCACGGACACGTAAGCAGGCCATGACGTACATTAAGTTTAAGGAGCGTGAATCATGGTGATCGACTGTCATTACCATTTAGAAGAGCGTCTTCTCACTGTAAATGAATTGCTGCAGAAAATGGATCAGTCCGGTGTCGATAAAACCGCCCTAATGGGACTTCAAATTGATCCCTACCCCGAACCAAGCAGGTTGCTCATATCGTTACTGCAGGTACTTCTCTTCAGGCGCCCTTTTAGGTGCATTGGAAAATCATTTATCGCAAACTTCACCAATGACGGGATAAAAATTCTTGGCAACAATTATCCTCTAAGATTCGATCCTGACAACGAGCCCGTATTCAATCTTGTTCACGCGCACCCGGATAGATTCTTGGGATGGGTGTTCGTGAACCCCAAAGGCAAAAAGGATCCG
>Ga0209719_1005015_pt1 | contig 10302 bp, 9 predicted proteins | sample AD_JPNAS2_MetaG_FD_184421 | JGI IMG/M metagenome (GOLD analysis project Ga0209719, IMG submission 184421) | Active sludge microbial communities of municipal wastewater-treating anaerobic digesters from Japan - AD_JPNAS2_MetaG (SPAdes) (version 2) | ecosystem: Engineered > Bioreactor > Anaerobic >...
TCATCTCCGCCGGTTGGACGTTTTGCGTCCCACATCGCCATTTTCTGTCCCACCCATCCTAAAAAGGTTACTTCTACGCGCAGGGCAAGATTCCTCCTCTGACTCAGCCCATATGGCACAGAAAAGCTCAGTACCTTCTCCGTCGCGCTGATGAGGGTATCTCCAGCTCGCCCCTGTATTTTGCCACTGTCCTCCTGGAAATACAGATGCCTTCGCAGGTCAAGGCGTCCGCTATCTGCTGATCCGATAGCGGTGATTTGGCGTCTTCCGAGGCGATCATCTCCTTGATGTACTTCCTTATGCTCGCGGCGGATGCAGTATCGCCATCGGAAGTGCTCACCCCGGAACCGAAGAAGAATCGAAGCTCGAATGTGCCGCGGGGAGTCTGAGCGTACTTCCCCGCAGTCGCCCGGCTGACCGTTGACTCGTGCATATCGATGTCGACAGCTACTTCCCTCAGCGTCAGTGGGCGCAGATGGAGTATGCCCCGATCGAAAAAACCCCGTTGATGTGCGACGATGGAAGTCGCGACCTTGGTGATGGTGTCGCGGCGCTGGCCCAGCGCACGTATGAGCCACGCAGCCGAGTTCAGGCGTTCACGTATGAAATCCCTGGCGGCCGGATCAGTGCGGGCATCAGACATCATCGCCCGGTACACATTGTTAATGACCAGTCGGGGCGATGCCGAATCGCACGGAGTCACAACGTAATCGTCGCCTACCTTCTCGACTATCACGTCGGGAATGATGTATCTAGCTTGTGAGTCCCCCGCGTAGTCCTGCCCCGGTCGGGGAGAAAGCGCTCGTATCATGTCGGCCGCCTCCTGAACCTGCGCGACATCGGCGCCAAGCTCAGAGGCGATTCGCAATATCCTTCCTTCAGCCAAATCGTCCAAGTATTCTCGAACGATTCGCATGGCCAGCGCACTCAGGTCATCAGGAACCGATTTGGCCGATATTTGCAGCTCAAGGCATTCCTGGACGCTTCGCGATCCCACTCCCACGGGATCCAGGCACTGGATCAGCTTAAGTACCGCTTCCACGTCAGATTCGGCGGCGCCCAGGGCAACCGCCACATCGCACACGTCGCCGCGGAAGAAACCGCTATCATCGATACATCCCAGGAGGTACTCCCCGATCCGAAGGGTCTTGGGGCAAGTCGACGCCACCCTGAGCTCAACGTGCAGACGCTCTGCGAGGGAAGGTTCCCACCTGATGAGCCTAACCGGATCATCATCGCCATCCCTGTCCGACGGATCCGAAGGCCAGCCGGAATCGGCGCCTCCACCGCCGGCAAAGTAGCCTTCCCAGTCTATCCGGTCATCATCGGCGCGAGAAGTCCGGTTCTCATCGGCCGACCCTTCGGCCGGCGGATCGGCCTCCTCCAGAACCGGGTTGGCGAGCAGCTCATTCTGCACGTACTGTGCCAGGTCGAGCGTTGGTAACTGAAGAAGCTGGATTGCTTGGCGCAACTGCGGTGTCATCACCAGCTTCTGGACTTGCTGCTGAACCATCCCGTAGGACATTTCCACGGGGCATCACCTCTCGCGCCTGCACGTCAGGCGAATGTCATCGGCTATTCGGGCAATCCTACGCATTCGGTGGTTAACGCCCGATTTGCTCACAGGCGGCGACAGCATGGTTCCGAGTTCAGACAGGCTGGCCTCTGGGTTTTCGAGCCTGAGGCGCGCCGCCGCCGCCAGAGCCGGGGGAAGCCTCCTGATGCCCATCACGTCGTCTATGAGTTGAATATCGCGTATCTGGCCCAGAGAAGCGTCTACGGTCTTGGCCAGGTTGGCGTTTTCCGCGTTGACTAGGCGATTGACATCGCCGCGGATCGACCGCAGTATCCGTGCGTTCTCAAGCTCCAGGAGAGCACTGGACGCCTGCATCACGCGGAGCAACTCCACGATATCGTCGCCATCCTTGAGATACACTACGCTTCGCCCTCGCCGGGGCACTACGCCCGCGCGAATTCCGAACTCGGCAAGAAGACGGCAGACATTTTGTGCATGCTCCGGGCCCAGAAGTGCTATCTCCAGATGGTATCCTTTCGTCGGATCGGTCATGTAGCCCGCTCCCAAGAAGACGCCGCGAATGTACGCACGCTTGCAGCAACGTTTTGCGGCCACGCGCGGCTCTGCGCCGCGCGCAAGGCAGTCCGGCCCTTCCAAGCCCAGACGGTGCAGAAGATCAACGGTTTCATCATGGTTCGCTATCCGGACCACGTAGAGGTTACCGCGAGGCGCGCCCTTCCTCTTTCGATTCCTTACGGCCACTTCCACACTGGGGCGCTCCGACGCCGGCCACTCCAGATCACGGATGAGCGAAACGACCTTTCGCGCCACGCCCGCGTGTGTTTCGGAGATCACTATGCTGGCGCGCCCTTCGGAAATCCGGATCACGCCATCCGCGACCAGCAGCCCCGCAAGCTCTGCCACTCTACAGCAATCACGCTCGGGCATGGCCCGAACGAGTTCGTCCTTCATCAACGAGTAAAAGTCCACTCGTAAATCACTCCCCGGGCTCAGCACTGTTTCTATTCCCCGCCAAGTCGGCGATTCCCTTCATCTGCGTGAAAGCGTACGACGCATACTTGCCCAGAGGCCATGAATACGATGGAGCGGCGGCGCGAGTGTCAATCGGCCAGGCCGGCGTGTGGAGGAAAAGGCATGATGAGTATAGTCTGGGTCGCCATGTTGGCAACCGGCGCAATCTGGTCAGCCGTCGTCCGCGGACCTCAGAGCATTGCAACGATGGCCATCTCATCAGCAAAGGAAGCTGTGCAGCTCTGCCTGGCACTGGCAGGCTCAGTAGGTCTTTGGTCGGGCATAGCCCAAATAGCGCAGCAGTCCGGGCTCACAAGTGCACTAGCCTCAGCCATTCGACCACTTGTCGGCCCGCTCTTCCCCGAGCTCGGGCCGAAGTCCAAGTCACTCCCGCTCATCGCCGCGAGCATGGCCGCGAACCTCCTCGGCCTGGGCATGGCCGCCACTCCCTTGGGCCTCGCAGCCATGCAGCAACTGGCATCCGAAAGCCGAACACAGGCAGAACCCACTGACGCCATGTGTACCTTCATCATTATCACGGCATCCAGCCTCACCCTAGTTCCCACGACCATTATCTCTCTGAGAGCAGAAATGGGCTCGACCGATCCGGCCGCCGTTATCGGCGCCACGGTTGTCGCGACCGCGTGTTCTACGGCAGCTGCAGTGATCCTGGACTTCGCTTTCAGGAAGAGAGGCCTCGGGCGCCGATGACACAGCTCACAACCTTGCCCTATTATGTTGTGCTTCTGATGCTCGTGGGAATACCCGTGTACGGGGCCGTGCGGGGCGTTGATGTATATGGTTGCTTTATCGCAGGCGCATCGAACGGCCTGAGGACGATACTGCGCATTGCCCCAGCCATGATCGCCATGTTCGTCGCTGTGGGGATGTTCCGAGGCTCAGGAGCCCTAGATGCAGCAGCGCGCGCCCTCTCCCCCGTGGCGCGCGCTTTGGGAGTGCACCCTGATCTCATGATCCTCGCTGCACTTCGGCCCATATCGGGATCGGGGGCCCTGGGGTACTTGGCCAAGCTTTTGGAGGTGCACGGGCCGGACTCGGCTCCTGGGTTACTGGCATCCGTGATACAAGGTTCTGCAGACACGTCTCTCTACATCATCGCGCTCTACCTTGGCTCAGTCGGGATAACGCGAACTCGCCACACTGTACCCGTCGCACTGCTCGCGGGCCTGGCAGGGTTCATTGCGTCCGTGCTCGTTTGCAGGTTCACCCGGCTGTAGCACGGGTTTCCTCGGCGCAACCAGAGCCGTGACTTCCGCCGCAATCGCGTCGGGGTCATGCCTCACCAACTCAGCCTGGCTTGCCACAGGCGCTTCCACCACATGGACTCCCATCGACTCAAGAATACTCCTGTCCCATTCCACTGGCTCAGCGCCTTCGTGCAGGTATTTTCGAACCATTCCGTCACTTATCGGAGCATCATTGACGATTATCCAGTCAACAACATGCGGTCCGGCATGGCGGAAAATGGCGGCCAGGTGATCCTGGGCAGTATACCCTTGAGTCTCGCCGGGTTCAGTCATGACATTACACACGTATATCTTGACTGCCTCGGACCCTGCGATCGCGTCAGCCACTCCGTCTACCAGCAGATTCGGCATGACGCTGGTGTACAGACTGCCCGGACCCAGCACAATCGCGTCGGCCTCCTCTATCGCGCGCAGTGCCTCCGGCAGGGGGCTGGGACGCGCGGGACGCAAGAACACTCGCTCTATCCCGGACGCGCTGCCGCCCACTTTGGTCTCGCCGAGGATCTCTCGACCGTCCATCAACAATGCGCCGAGTGTGCAGTCATCTAAGGTGGCAGGGAGCACCTCGCCCCGGACCAAGAGCACCCTGCTGGACTCCTTGACGGCCAGCTCGAAATCGCCCATTATCTCGCTCATGGCAGCTATGAACAGGTTTCCGAAGTTATGGCCGGCAAGCGGACCTTCGCCATTGAACCTGTAGTCGAAGAGCTCCTTCATGAGAGGTTCTGCGTCAGCCAATGCCACCAGGCAGTTGCGTATGTCGCCCGGAGGGAGTACTCCCATCTCCGCGCGAAGCCTTCCCGAACTGCCCCCATCGTCGGTGACAGTGACGATAGCTGTAATGCTGCCAGTGTGGTGTTTCAGCCCCCTTAAGAGGGTAGACAGGCCCGTTCCGCCGCCCAGTGCAACGACACGTGGTTCCGCCGCGTGGCCCATTGACCTCACCTCGCCCCAGTGCCTACCTACCGATGACGAACGCCAGTTCCTGCTCGAACTGCTCAGGCTGAACAAGCCACCTGAACCTATCGGGAGAATCTGCGAAAGCCTGATACATGGGGTATCCCCTCGTAAGGGCCAAAGTGGGCAGGTCGCGAGGGTCTAGGCTCCGAAGAGGCGCGACTCCTTCGTGTCGCTTGTTCGGGACCAGTCGGCTGGCGCCGGTCGTCTCGTCTATTTCGAAGTATGCTCCGCCCCTGTGTCTTTTGATCATCCCGTACTCAGACGCAAAGCCGGCGGCCACCCAGTTCGACATGACCAGAGGCTCGGAGGACGGGTTTATTGTTATGTGCCCATACCCTGGCGGGATGACTACCTTGTCGCCTGCCTCCGCTTCGACAAGCACCGCGTCCGCGATATCTCCGGAGCTTGCGTCGGCCATCTGAAGCAGGTAGTGCGCCACTCCGAACAGGACCTCATAAACCTCGGGATATGTAGTTTTCGAGCCATGCTTCACCGGATGATAGTGCCCGGCAGTCTTGATGAACTCGTGGCCTACCTTACCCGGAAGGATGACAGTAACGTCGTACCTGAGGCCGCTGCCCCGGATGAGCTCCTCATGGTCGGGCAGGTGTACGTCTCTGTACATATAGTAGATCTCTCTGTCCGCAGTCTTGTCTGGCGATAGCCACACGTCCATCATGTCGGTGTCTTTGCGCACTGCAGGAGCGGTGTCGGGCAGCGGGTCGGAGAAAATCAGCTTGTGGTCGTCTCCAAGCGCCATGGGCAGGCCGGAAGCCAGGGTCAGGTCGATCATTGCGGCGCACCTCACCTCCGTAGATTGCACCTCAGAGTATATCACAGTTTCTCGCTGCCCGCCCAGGCGAAGAGCGAGTCGCGCATGGCGGCCGAACTGAGCACAGCCACCGCCGCGTCGTCGCTGGCCCCGGCGAGAGCGGCGCCGGCCAGCGTCTCGTAGTCGCCCAGGTGCCGCAGGAAGCGCTCCTCCGCGTATTCCTTTGCCTGCCTGGTAGTGACCAAAAACGGCCAATCACTCGCTTCTAGCAGAATCAGCTCGCGTCCGGCCTGTTCCGCCATGGCCAAGAGCGTGCCTCGGAGCGCGGGGCGCTTTTCCGCAAGTGAGGCATGAAGCGTCTCCGCCCGGGCCAGTGACTCCCACATCCACGCCGTGTCCGCATTGGCCCACGTACTGTGTCTGCCTCCGTGCCCCCACGAGCACTCGGCGATGCTCACTTCGGCGGATGGTCTGTGGGCGGCCAGATAGGCGCCCGGAGTAGTAAGCGTCACGCGCTCATCACTGGTAAGCAGGTTGAGAACGTGTCTGAGCCACACTGTGCCCTCGTGCCACCAATGCCCGAACAGCTCCATGTCGTACGGGGCGACTATCAACCCTTGTTCGCCGCAGGCGTCGTGGTATCTCGCGAGCCTCGAGGCGACGAGTTCGACGAAGTGCCGGGCGTGTTCCCGGGCCGTGTCGTCTGCTGCGACAGGATCGTACAGCTGCTTTTGGCCCAGATCCAGAAGCTTGCTTGTAACGCGCCAGTACTGCAGCCCTGAGACGCTGTCTCGCCTGTGGAACTCGCGGTAATTGCCGTCGCCCGGATACCCCGTTTCCCTCGACCACACCTGAGCGGCAGTGACCTCGTCCCGGGCAAATACCGACACCGCGGAGCCCGACAGCGTATACGGCCTGAGCGTGGCCATGCTCGGGCTCAGGCCGTACCCGGCAGGCGCGGCCCCCGAGCACTTAGCCTCAGCCCCGTATGCTTCCCGTACTGCGCCTCCGGCTATGGCGTGGGTATCGACTACGAAGTAGTCTATGCCGCACTCAGTCAAGACGCGCTCAATAACCGCCGGCCGATAGCCGCATTCCGGAAGCCACGCGCCTCTGGGCCTGACCCCGAAATGACGCTCGCACGCTTCGCAACCCAATCTCATCTGGACGCGTACTCGCTCCGCAGGCAGCAGCGGAAGGTAGGCATGTGTGGCAGCGGTAGCCAGAAGCTCGATCACGCCGCGTGATGCCAAGCCGGCAACGGCGCCCAGCAAGTCGCTGTTGTAGTGGTTCGAGAACCTGTCCGCCACGTACTCGTAGTACTCTGCGTATTCCGTAGCCAGCAGGGCCAGCCTGTCGTCATGCTCGGCCTCATGCCTCTCAGCATCGTGCACCGCGGCTTTCTTGCGCATTTCCACGTACTCCACAAACCGTGACTTCATGTAGCAATCTGCCAGTTGCTCGGCTAGAACCGGGGACAGGCTAACAGCGACACGAGGCTCGAGGCGGCTGTCGATGGCTGCCGACAAAAGGTCAAGAATTGGAATGTATGTCTCGGCCATGGCCTCAAATACCCATTCTTCACCAAAAGGCCAAACACCCGACTTCCGGCAGTATGGGATGTGTGAATGAAGCACCAGGGCAAATGATCCGCAAGACGACATGCGCTACACCTCCTACAGCATGAAGTATTCTTACCCAACCGCCCGGCACTATCCCGACGGGATAGCCCCGGCTCGGGCCGGATAGAATACCAGAGAGATTGCGCTTGGGTGTCATGAGGAGGTCCTTTCGTGCACGACTCGTCTGGCGAAGTCAACGCGTGTCAAGTACCCGCCGGTTACGGCGAAACCCGGATTGTGCTGCAAGTGCGCGATCCATTCTGGATGCACGCCTACTGGGAAATATCCCAGGAGACAGCGCTGGACCTGGCATGCGAACTCGGAGAAAGACTCACGAGCAGCCGTCTTACTCTCAGGGTAAATGATACGACCATGTGCGACGGCGCCGATTTCGCGAAGCGAGTCGCGATCGACGTCCATCCCTTCGCGAACAACTGGTATATCAACGTATGCGAACCTGACAGGTCATACTGCGTGGACCTGGGTCTGACATCCGGCGCCGACCAGTTTCGGTTGATTGCGCGTTCCAACGTAGTGCATACGCCGCGAGTGGGGCCCTCAGAGGTTCGCGACGAGGAATGGCTTTCCATTCGCGCGCTGGAAGCGGTCGCGCACGGCCGCCGCCGTGTCTACACTGCGTCGCCGGGCATCCCGGCTCAGGCGATGCGAGCAGAAGAGTGGGCCCGCGAGATTGCTCTGGGCTCCGGAGGAGTGGGGGCCGTATCCAGCCCAGTGGGACCGCCCGCGCCCACGCGCGCCCCGGAGATAGCCGCGCGCCAGTACTGGCTGCGGGCAGATGCGGAACTCGTAGTGTACGGAGCAACCGAGCCGGGGTCACAGGTCAGCGTGTCGGGCATGAACGTGAGTGTGGCTTCCGACGGCACTTTCTCAGTGAGGATCGCTCTCCCCGTGGGCGAACTCCCCATCGAGGTAACCGCGGAATCGGCCGACCGGCTAATGTCGCGCCGTGTATCCTGGGCAGTCGCCCGAACCCAACCCGCAGACGGCAGGTGATGATCAGTGAGTGAACCCAAGGGTTACCTGGCAATACTGCTCCACGCTCACCTTCCGTACGTTCGCCACGCGCACGGCGACGCGTATCTGGAGGAAAAATGGCACTACGAGGCTCTGACGGAGACATATATCCCGCTATACGGAATGCTGGCCCGATTGGCAGCTGAGGGAGTGCCGTACCGACTCACGGTATCGCTCTCACCCACGCTGATATCGATGTGCCGCGACCCGCTGCTTCAGGAGCGCTTCTCCCAATTCATAGACGGCCTGTGTCGCTTGGCCGAGCTCGAGACATCTCGGACTAGATGGCAACCGGAGTTCCGCGAGACTGCCGAGATGTACCTGGAACGATTCCAACATGTCAGGTCCGTTTACAATGACGCCCTTCAGCGTGATGTAGTCGGAGGGTTCGCACGTCTTGCCGGCCAGGGCCGAATAGAGCTCATAACCACTGCAGCCACCCATGGATACCTGCCGCTGATGGAGGTATGTCCGTCCGCGGCCCGCGCCCAGATCATCGCCGCCGTTGACTACTACCGCAGAACGTTCGGGACCGCCCCCAGGGGCATGTGGCTGCCCGAATGCGGATACTACCCGGGCATCGACGCCTACTTACGGGAAGCGGGAGTTCGGTATTTCTTCACCGACGCCCACGGCATAGAAAACGCCAGCCCCAGGCCGAGATATGGCGTATACGCACCCATCTACTGCCCTTCAGGCGTGGCGGCCTTCGGGCGAGACATGGAATCGTCCAAGCAGGTGTGGAGCGCGAACGAGGGGTATCCGGGCGACTTCGACTACAGGGAGTTCTACCGCGACATCGCCTACGATCTCGACTGGGACTACATACGGCCGTTCATGGGCGGTTGCCCGGCGAGAACGCATACGGGTATCAAGTACTACCGCGTCACCGGGCGTACTGAACACAAGCAGCCATATGTGCGTGAATGGGCGGTGAACAAGGCCGCTACGCATGCAGGCAACTTCGTGTTCAACCGCGAGCGGCAGATCGAGCACTTGGCATCGGTCATGGACACAAAACCAATAGTGGTCGCTCCATATGACGCTGAGCTCTTCGGGCACTGGTGGTTTGAAGGCCCCGAGTTCCTGGAGTTCGTCATACGCAAGATAGCTTACGACCAGAACGTGATCAAGCTCATTACCGCCGGAGACTACCTCGATGAGCGCACACGCGCTCAGGTGTCCGTACCTTCCATGTCGTCATGGGGCTACATGGGCTACAGCGAGGTGTGGTTGGCAGACTGCAATCACTGGATCTATCCGCATCTGCACATGATGGCGCGTCGGATGACTCAGCTCGCCAACGACTACGTCATGCCGCAGCCGGATCTGGTCCGGCGGGCGCTCAACCAGGCCGCCCGCGAGCTCATGCTGGCGCAGAGCTCCGACTGGGCGTTCATCATGAAGGCCGGCACCTGCGTCGATTATGCCGTAAAGCGCACCAAGAGCCACATATCCAGGTTTAACCGTCTCTATGACGCCATTCGCAATTCGGATGTGGATCATGAGTTGGTGAGCGATCTGGAGTCAACAGACAACATATTCCCCGACATCGACTACACGATCTACTCCGCGTCGCCCATGGCATCCGCGATCCTGGATACGTAGATGCCTGCGATCTCCTCCGCGATCTCTTGGCTTGCCGCCTCACTGTAGACGTGGAAGACAGGGTCCTCCGAATCGGGCAATATGAGCGTCCATCCCTGATCGGTGTAGACCTTAATGCCGTCTACTAGCTGGACTTCTTCGCTGTCGGATTCCTCGATCAGATGCCGCATCACGCGTCCCTTCGATTGCCACGGGCAGTCCACAAGGCGTCGGGTCATGAAGGAGCGCGGCATTGCACTGACCATCAGCGAAAGCGGTGTGCTGTCGCGTGCGAGCTGCTCCAGCAGAACAACCAGAGCGAAAAGCCCGTCCAGCATGGGCTGAAACTGAGGCACGCTCGCCTCGCCCATCATCACCTTAGCCTCGATGGCCTTCTCCATCATGGACCTGGGGTTGGCCTGCGACCGCACAACGCGCCCGCCGAAACCCATCGCCACCTTCTCGACAGATCCGGGGGCAGTGACGGGGACGACTACAGCCCCGCCCGAG
>Ga0209719_1005023_pt1 | contig 10285 bp, 9 predicted proteins | sample AD_JPNAS2_MetaG_FD_184421 | JGI IMG/M metagenome (GOLD analysis project Ga0209719, IMG submission 184421) | Active sludge microbial communities of municipal wastewater-treating anaerobic digesters from Japan - AD_JPNAS2_MetaG (SPAdes) (version 2) | ecosystem: Engineered > Bioreactor > Anaerobic >...
CGCCGGATCAACCACGTTTCGCCCCCGAACTGGAATGGTGCGAAGTGTTTTTCAATGGCGCTTATTTTGGCATTTATGAAATGTGCACACGGGTGGACGAAAACATGACCGGCTTGGCGCCGGTTGTCCCGGACAATCCCGGCGGCGCCATTTTCAAGATTCGCCCCTCCCCCCATTTGTTCCAGCAACCGGAACCGGAAGCGGCTGATCAGATTTTCCCCTCCCCGAGCCGGGCGGATCGGCGGGCTGATCTAACCGGACTTTTAACTTTTACCAGCCAGTCGTCTCCGGACGATTTTAAACATAATATCGCTGCCCACGTGGATCTGGCCAACGCCATTGACTTTTTGTTGTTGCTTAATTTGGCGCAAAATGTGGACGGGCGCACCACCAACTTCTATCTCGCGCGCGGCGATGAACCTGCCGCGCGGTTTTTCTTCATCCCCTGGGATTATGACCACACGTTTGAAAAAACCGGGCGCTGGCTGTCCAACTATTTGTTCGATCGCCTCTGGCAGGAAATGCCGGATTTTTCGGCGCAAACCGGTCAACGGTGGCGCGAGTTGCGCCACGGCATCTGGTCTGATGCCGCCCTTCAGGAATGGATTGCCAGCATGAGCGCCCACTTGGCCGATTACATGGCGTGGGACGATGCCGTCATGGAGCGGGAAGATTTGCCGAAGTATTCGGTGCGAATTGAACAGTTCCGCCAAGCAGTGCTGGAGTCGGCGCACGCGCTGGATGAGCGGCTCGCCATCATCGCCCCGCCGCAAGCGCCGCCGGCGGAGTAACATCAACGGACGGCGGCGGAGTCCACCAACTGTGTTTTGCGCGGTTCCGCGTTGGAGAAGTCCACTGCGACCTGTTGTGCGCCGAAGCTCTTGGCCAGCATTTCCATGGTTTGCCGCGCGGAGCTTTGCACCTCGGAGTTCAGGCGCAACACCAGGTTTTGCGCCAACTTTTCGGCTTGCTCCCGGGCTTCGTCCATCAGTTTGTTGCGGTCTTCTTCATTGAAACCGCCGCCGAGGATTTTATTGATGACATCGGGGATGATGATTGGCAGCAATTTTCCCCCCTGCTCGTCATAGAACGTCACGTTGCGGATGTGTACCACATATTCACAACGCGGCATTTGCAGGCGATACCGCCCAGGGGCCTCCTCGCGCACGGTGAAGCCCGGGTCCCGCAGGTCATATTGAAAATCAATATCGAACTCAAAAATCATCGCCATTTTGCGGGAGGTAATCAGCCATTCCAGATAGCGCTTGCCCAAATTGCCCAGCGAATGGTCGCGGGCTGTGACAATCTCCTTGGTCACCGCCTTGAAGACCGAGAGCACGCCGATGGCCTTGAGGTCCTCGATGCCAGCCACCGTGCGGACGGACATTCCGCGGCCGCGCGGCCGCCGCAACACCAACAGCAGGCCTGCGAATAGCCCCCCGGCCAGCAAACTCAACGCGATGATCGTGAGGGTTGTTGTCATGATGTTATCCTTTCCGTGCCGCCCGGGTCAGCACCGCCCAAAGTTGCTCCGCGCTGGCTTTCCAGGTAAAGCCCGCCGCACGTTGTTTGGCCGCCACCGTCAACCGCAGGCGCATTTCGCGCGGCCACGTGAGCACCGTCCGCATGGTTTTGGCCCATGCTTCTTCGTTGCGGCCATCCGCGTACACCACGGCATCGCCGCCGACTTCCGGAATAGCGGCTTCGCGGGTGGTTAGCACCGGCGTACCCGCGCGCATGGCTTCCAGGACGGGCAGGCCGAAACCTTCGTACAGCGACGGGAACACCAGCCAATCCGCGCATTGATACAGCGAAGCCAGGTCGGCGGCGGAGACCTCCGCCAGCCGCACAACGCGGTCTGCCGGCGCCTGCCGCAACGCCTCAGCGACTTCCGGTTCGCCCAAGCGCGCTTTGCCCACCAAGACCAACCGATGCGGAATCTTGGCCGCCAGCCGGGTGAACGCCCGTACCAGCATGGCCACGTTTTTGTGCGGGTAGGTATGCGCCACACACAGCAGATAGGGCGCGCCACGCACCATTTCCGGCGGCAAACCGGACGCGGCGCCATACTCCGCACTGGCTCCGAGCAGAGTCACGGTGATTTTATCCGCCGGCACGCGCAAAAAGCGGATGATTTCTGTTTTGGCAAACTCGGAAATGGTCACGATGGCCGTGCTGCGCCGGGCCGCCATTGGATACAGCACATCCATGGTCCGCGCCGCCAGCCACGTAACATCCTGTGGGAAACGCTTGTACTGCATGTCCAGTATGGACACCACCTGCGGCACGCCGGTCAACGCCGGCGCGGTATAGCCCGGCGACCACAGCACGTCCGGCTGCGCACGCCGGATCAACCGCGGCAACGCGGTTTGCTCGCTCCAGATACGGCGGAAACGGTTGGTGGCCGCAATGCCGGTGGGGATACACTCGGCGGACGGGAACTCCCGTTGCAACAAATCGTGATTTTCCGCATTGGTGAATAACACCAGTTGTGGCGCCTCCGACCGTTGGGTCAATGCGCGGAGAGTTTCCCGCAGATAGGTTTCCGAGCCCCCGACCTCGCCCGGCAAATAAAACAGCGTGTTGATCCCTAGCCGCAATGCACTCATCAGTCCTCGCCCAAGATGGCTACATGGTCTCGCCGCGTACCCCGCGGCTCCTGATCATCACGGTCATTTATAGCAGCCCGACCACCTCCCGACAAGATATGCTCGGCATTGCCGAATCGTGCGTCGACGCCCTATTTCGCACGGATTTCTGTATGACGGCACGGCGGGCAAGGTTCAGACTGAAGCTGGCTGGGACGGGCAGACGCAATTCAACGCGGATGGTTCGGCCCGTGCCATCGAGATTTGGCGGAGCGAACACGATTCGGGTCGTGACGGTTGGAGCACCGAGGGCAATCAGCTCATGCTGAATGTAGGCGAGTACCATTGGACGGGCACCTACACCGTCCGCGGCAACCAGTTCACTTTGTCCAACGTGCCCAACTACGACCACAAAGGCCACACCGGCGCATTTATTTTTACACGCATCTAAACAGTGTCGCGCATGTTGCGTGGCGGTAAATAGCACCGGCTTTCAGGCGCGCTTGGTGAACCACAAGAGCGTTCGTGGTGAATGCTCGATGGATTCTTGGCGTTGCAACGTAAAGCGTTCGCCAAAAACCTCGCAGCAATACCCCAACGTGACATGCGCGAACAAATTCATCCGGAATTCCAGTAGTTTACGGAACATCACGTCGTCGGTCGGCACGAACTCCAGAATAAGGTGTTGGCTGGTTAGGGAGGCCAGCAAATCGCGAATGGCCGCCATGGGCAAGTTGGCGCCAACCAACAGGTGATGGATCACCGCCAACGCAAGAATGCAATCCGGTTTGGCGCGTTCTAAAAACGGTGGGCGTTCTGCGTTCAGGAAACCAATACCCGGGCTGGGATTGGCGATATCCACCACCAGCGGCGTGATGGCGGCGGGTTCAGACCGCAGCCGCTGATACATCTGCTCCACCGCGCCAACATCGAAATCGGTAGCCAGTACCTTGGCTCCGCAACTGGCGGCAATGCGCGAGTAATCGCCGGTGTTGCAACCAATATCCAATACGGTGGCTGGCCGCATTTCTTCAAGGAACTGACGCACCAACGATTTCTTTGCCGCTTCGGCCTGCGCGTCGTAGGAACAGGTTTGGGTATAATCACTCCAGACGGTTTTCGGCGCGATGGCGGCAGCCAGTCTGGCAATTTTCTTTTCCAGCCGGCGCAGCGTCAGGCGTTGAGCGGTCGGCAAGCCAACGGGCGTGGTGGTGGCGTCAGCAGACGGTGTCGACGGCGCAGAAGGTTTTCTGGATTTGACCCGGCCTTCCAATGCGTACGGCAGGCCCACATCCCAAATCAATCCGGGGCTCCAACGGCGCCACCAACTGAATGCCTGACCCACTTGTAAGGTGGAACGGCCATCCAAGCTGGGCAAAAAATAGGACCGCAAATCCCAACCGGCATGTTTCACCAGCAGCAACGGATACAAGAACATTCGGTTGAACTGGCCGAGCGCAAACCACATATCCAATCGCGCAGGACGTTCGATGGATGAAAGATCAATGAAAACCGGCCGTCCATCAACAAACTGTATATTGTAGGCGGTGGCATCTTTGAGCGACAGGCCCAAATCCAACAGTTCACTTTGCAAACGCAGAGTCAGTCGCCCGGCGTCCGCCAGCATGGAGGTGGACCACTCATAAGGATAGGTGATGGGCTCAATCCGGTCGTGCTCCAAAAATGCAGGGTAACCCGGGTGGGCGGCAGTCAAGGTGGCGATTAGCTCCGGATCATCCACAAACCGGGAGGCGACAATCAATCCTTCCCGGTTCCAACGCGCCAGATGTCCCTGGACATCCAAATCGCGCAGGAGCGCAGCACAAGTTTGATCCAACGCGCGAAATACTCGACCATCGTGTTCAAACACGTAGCCACTGGGATCTCGAAATGAACCGGCAACCCGAGTCATGCGTTAGGGTTCGGATTTAGGTGGTTCCGGTTGCGTCGGTTTTTTGCGGACGAAGAGCGACTTGATTTTGTTCCAAAACATCGCTACGCCCCCAATCATGGACGCAAGCACCACCTGTAGCAATATGCTGTCACTGCCAGGGTCAATATAGGCCAGCATCATGGTTTGATCCTTTCATTAGGGTGGTTGCTTCGAACCACCGAAATTTTTTGTTCCAATTCCTGAATCCGCGCCTCCAACATGGCGCAACGAGAAGCAATGGCCGCAGCTTTATCATTCAGGGCCGACAGAGCGATTGAAAAATGGAACGAAACCAGCACCAGAAAAATAAAAATCACCGCCACCACGGAGGTGACGTACTGCATGCCAAACCATTCGCGGGTCACATCCACCAAGTGAGGAAACAGCGCTACTAGCGTGATCATGGCCGCGGTCATCAGCCACAGCACGGCATATTTTTCACGCAGCTTGTAGCTCCGGATTGCCAAGATGGTGATCAAAAAAACGCCCAAGCTGACCGCGCCCATCAGAAAGCGGATGCGGTTGATTTGGCTGGCAGTGGCCAGCCACGGCCAGCAAAGCCACGCGCCCACCGCCACTACCGCACAAGCGAACAAGCCTTTTTTCATGTTGCCCCGGCTTTTTTGATGAATTCGGCCGAGCCGCGTGGGTCCACCGCACGCAGGCGATCCACAAACAGGGCCAGAAACACCTTGGCCGCAAAGATGAACGAATTCCACGCGTGAATGGACGATTGCCCCGCGACGCGCGGTCGGAAGACCACCGGCACTTCAGCCATGGAAAACCCCTGCCGGCGCAGCAGCGCGATGGCCTCGGCTTCGGGGTAGTCCGATGGATAGTGCAGTGCGAAGCATTGTAGCAGCGGGCGCGACAATAGCCAAAACCCGGAAGTAGGATCGGTGATGCGCTGGCGGCAAATCAGCGAGACAAACAACGCCAGGCCTTTCAGTACAATCTGCCGCGACCACGATCCGTGGTAGAGACTGCCCGCGCCGTAGCGCGTACCGACCACCAAGTCTGCCGGCGCCGTCAGCATGGTCGCCACTAATTTGCGGGCCTCCGCCGGCGGATGCTGGCCATCGGCATCCAGCCGAATAACGTGCTCAAATCCACATTCCAACGCATAGACAAAACCGGTTTGCACGGCCGGTCCCACTCCCATATTGCAGGGCAGGCGCAGCAGGCGCGCCCCGCCCTCCCGCGCAACGCGCGAGGTTTGGTCAGCCGAGCCGTCATCAATCACGGTGACGGCGGCCTCCGGCAATTCACGGTGCACTTCCGCCAACAAAGCCGGCAAAGACGCTTCCTCGTTATAGGCCGGAATCAGCACCATGGTGCGTTGCAGAAATGATTGGCTGGCTGGGTCCATCAAGGGGGAAGTCTGGCACGGATTGGCGGGGCTATTCAATCCGAATGATCGCTTGTCGCAGCACCAAGCCGAGATCGGGTGGGTAGCCACACAGGCCGTATTCTTGCGGATTATAAGGTCGCTCTGCGTGGCACGTGTACACTCCGGTCAAAGGTCGTTCGGCGTCGGTGGCTGGCCGCGTCAAAACGCCGCGCACTGTTTGCAGGGCGCCGGTCGTCACCGTGAGCCGCAAGGGTTCGCCGCCCCACGGTGGCAATACCAACAACACCTGTTCCGGCCAATCCACAGTCGGCGCCGGCCATTCGCCGGCGACCTCAAACACAACCGCACCGCCAGCCGGCGGAATCGGTCCAATCACCCCGCTGCCTTGCCGGGACCAGGCACCACCATTGCGCAGTGCATGCCACGGCCCACGCAAACCAACCGGGCTGCCATCCAGTGCTTTGACCTGTACCGGAATGTCATTCGGCTGCAGTGGCATCACACGCCCAAAGTCATGCTGCAATTCGCGAGTGCCGACCTCCGCCGGGAAAAAGGCCTTGGCGCGCACGATTGGGAAAGCGGCGGTTCTGACGTTCAGGGGCTCAATGCGCACTCCCTCTTCCAACGAACACAGCGACCACGAGGAAGCCAGCCACACCTCGGATGTTTGGGCCAATGAAGCCATCCATTCCGCAACTTCATCCCAACGCGAGACGGTTCTCTCACCAATTCCCAGTATCCGGTGTTTCAAGTTAGATGCATAGGGTACGCTATGTGGAAAATAATCAAAAATGACCCACCGGTTGGTCCCTATGGTTTGTGCAATGTCCTCTGTCCATGCGGTTGCGCCTTGCTCATTGACCACGTAATAGGGCGCCGGCCATTGCACCAGATTCCACAAACCCGCCACGACCAAAATGGCGGCCAACACTTTGGCCCGCCACAGACCGCGCATCGCCATTGTTTTCAATCCTTCCGCCAGAGGCACCAAGCACAAGCCCAGCCCCACCAATACCACCGGCAGAAAGCGCCGCTGACTCCACAACCCAACTGGGGTTTCCTCGCCCTTGATGAAGAGAAACATCAGCGCCACCCAGCACAGGAGCACGAACCAGACCCGCTCGCGCCAAGGACGCGATGGTCGTATCAGGAAGATCGTGCATAGTAAAATAATCAAGGTACCCGACCACCGCATCCCGCTCCACGTGGCTTGTGCACCCAAACGCAATACATCGCCAATATGACCGGGCGCAGCCCACACGGCAATCACTGGCAACGCCGCAATCACTAACCAACCCCAAGGAGTTAATCGACTATCCCAATGCTGCGCCCATTCAGCGACCCGCGGTACCCGGCTTAACAACACCAGAATCAACGCCAAAACAACCATTAGGCCCAGCGCCCACGCCATTGCTTGGATTTCTGCAACGCGCAGCAGCCGCTGCAAATTATGCCAGTGCGTCCAATCGCCATTCGGTTGACATACCCAACGGGTCATGGCCCAGAATGGGAACGCGCCCGCCAGCGCACCAGCTAGCGCACCGGCCACTTTTTTCCATGCGTGTTCTTCAATCAGCAAAATCAACAGCACGGGTGCAGCCAGCACCGCCAATGTGGGATGAAAACAAAGCGCCAGCCCCAACATGAAGCCCAGCATCAAAAGCAAACCAAAATTACGTGGCTGGCGTCCCAATGAGAGCATCACACTGGAAATCAGCACGGCCCCCACGCCCTCTCCGTAGAAGCCGCGCAAAAACCACGCCGGCCATGCAGTCGTCACCCATAGCGTCCCGGCCGCCAGCAAGCCCCACCCTCCCCCTGCGCCAAAGCCTGCTGCCAACAGCAACGCAGCCCAAATTGCGCCTACCAACGGCACAAACTGGTCCGACTTCAACCACGGCTCAACACCGGCCGCGGCAAGTGGCAACGTCGGCATGAAAAACGGCGCGGTGCCGGTACTATTCCACCCCGACAACTGAAACACCATATCCCGCGTCGGCCGCCCCAACGGCCCAGGACGATATAAAAATATTTCGCGCAGAGATTCCGGCACGTCGCGTAACACTACATCCTGACTATGAAACCCTCGCCCACCCAATAGCACCTTTGGCATCAGGCGGTAGGCCATATTGTCCAGTCCGGTAAACACATCCTCATGCGGGCGCAGCAGCAAACTACCAGCCAAAATCAGCCACAGGATAATCAGACTGCTGCGCGCCACCCTACTCGCCACGCGCCACGCGGTAACCACGGCCGGCCCTTGCCGTGCCAGTAAAACCAACAGCGGTAAGAGCGTTGCCGCAGCAAATAGATGCATAAGCCAAGCCATCGTGGGTCTCCTAGTGTTTGGCTCTAACGTGCCAGATTTCCATTCGCGGCGAATAGGTTTCTTTGCTCAATACGTAGCCTGCCAGCTGTTGTTCGAGCTGCTGATTCGCCTCCTCGGCCATACGTTGAACCCGCTGGCATTCCGCGGTGAGGGTGGGCTGGAGGAGTTGCATGACCCGCGACACGGTCGGTTCCGCCGGCGGGTAATCCCGCAAAAATATTGCGGTGCCGCCAATGGGCAAATCGGCCACGCTGCGCACTGCCTTGGGGTGCAATGTGCGCGCAATATCGCCTTGGTCATAGGAGAAACTCGACATGTTGCGAGTTAGAATGGTGATCTCCGGATCGGCATTCACCAAATAGCGAACGACATCCGATTCCGTTTCTCCGCCCAAGGGGACGTGGGCCGGCGGGAACAACAAACCGGCCAGAGCGGCAATCGTCAGTGACGCCCCCAGCGCACCACGCAAAGCGCGTTTATTCACGCGCTGCCAGACTTCAGCAAAAAGCAAGGCGCATAGTCCTGCTACCACAAGCAGCAAACTCCAGCCTTCGCGCTGATAATTGGTGAACTGCATGCATCCAAGGTGCACATTGATGCTGGTCAACAATCCCCACACGCCAACTAGCCGCCAGGCTGCATCCCGTTGCCGCCAGCCCCATGCCAACGCTGAAATGAAGACCAATACCGCTCCTAACGCCAGGCCATTCAACAGCGCCGACGAATAGCCCAATCGCTTAATACTCCAAAAATCAGCCCACAGCAGGCGAAAAATTCCAGGCCAGCCGAGATCAGCGACGTCAATAAGCTCATATTGTCCGGTCAGCATCGCCACAATGACCCGCCCGCGCAACGGCGGCAACTGCAAGGCTAGCCCGATCACCAAGAGCAACGCCAACCCCAACCAAACCAGGAGCCGGAATCGGCCGAGGCCTTTTTCCCGCTCCACCAACAACAGCCCACACAAAAGCAACAGAACATGCAACAGCATCATGGGTACGGCCACAGCCAATGTGGCTAGAGCAACCAGCAGCCAGCCGCGCCTTCCCGTCAAATAGGCCCATAGTGCGGCTGGAATCAACATAAGCCCGAGTTGATTGGCAAAACAACCCACCCCGGTTTTTTGCAGCAGGAAAAAGAACGGACAGCCAGCCACCAAGGCCGCCGCCGCGACTCCGGCCACGCGATATCGAATTCCTGCCCACAGCGCGTAACAGCCCAACACCAAGCCCACGCCGAACAACGCCCCGCCAAAACGCGCCAGCCAGTAGGGGTGCCCTTGCAGCAGCCATGCGGGGAGAGCCTGCACCCAGGCGTAGGCTGGCGGGTAGTCAGGCTGCAGAACGCGCCCTGCTGTCAACACATTCTGCAAAAACTCCAAATGGCTGTATGCATCCGATTGCCCCAATGCCCAGGTCTGCAGCGGATGAATCATTCGCACAACCCATGCCAACAACAGAATCGCCAGTAGCAACCCATCCCACGGCAATGACACCACCGGATATTTCCGCCACCACACCCATATCCCCCACCCCAGCCAAAATGCCAGCCAGATGGGCAACACCACGGGCACCCCCCATCCACCGGCGTTACCCACCCGTCCCAGCAGCGCAACCGAACACACTCCGGCCAGCAAAAAAGCAAACACCCCTTCCCCAAAGTCGCGCCACTGCCAACGACACAGTACCCAAGCAGGGATCAACACATACAAAAGCACCTGAATGCCGCTAATCAGCGACGCTTGACCCAACAGATTCATGCGTGATGCTTCCACCGTTGCAGCGTACGAAACCAACCTGCGGGCAGGCGGGCCACGATCTGCGCCCACCATTTGAACCAAGCCGACTCATTGCCCGGCAAAATATGTTCGCGCACCACCGCCGGCGTGAGCGCACCGCCTGCACGGGCGTAAGCCAAGAACTTCAGTTTGCCTAATCCGTGCGCGCGGCGAAAAGAATGCAGTGATTCCCGGCAAGCTGACGCGCCATACAGTGGTTCAAGCAATACACACAAGCGCCGCCACCCATCCAGTACATCCATCATGGTCGAGGTCCACGTGAACACTTCCGTCGTACCGCAACGGT
>Ga0209719_1005031_pt1 | contig 10266 bp, 10 predicted proteins | sample AD_JPNAS2_MetaG_FD_184421 | JGI IMG/M metagenome (GOLD analysis project Ga0209719, IMG submission 184421) | Active sludge microbial communities of municipal wastewater-treating anaerobic digesters from Japan - AD_JPNAS2_MetaG (SPAdes) (version 2) | ecosystem: Engineered > Bioreactor > Anaerobic...
GTGTCTTTACCGCCTCCCTGCGCTGCCGCAGTGTGTTGAGTACCTGCGGGAAGAGTGCTGTCACTGCCAGGGCCTCGCCGGCCCGCAGCTCGCGCACTGCGGCCTGCACCCGGGCCGCCTCTTCCTCCAAGCGGGCCAGGAGCTCGCCGGCAGGCTTCCCCCCGTACAGGTCGGCCGCCAGGTTCGCCAGGCTTTCGGCCAGCAACCGCTGCCGCAGGAGTTCGGCCAGGTGCTCTGCTGCTGCCCGGGGGTCCGCTGCCGGTTCCCAGGCGGGCACCGCCGGCGGCCGTTCACTCTCCACGGCCACTGCCACCTGCTGCCACGCTTCGCCTTCATGTGCGAACGCGTCAGGGGGCAGCAAGTCGGCAAGCTCCCAGTACAGCTCTGGCTTGCGGGCAACCGCAGCGATTACGCTTTGCTCTGCCGCCTGGTCCGTGAAGTCGGCCGTCAGGTTGAAGGCTTGCAACAAGATCACCCCCGGTCGCGGTTGGTCCGCTTCCGGGGGTATCATAGCAAGCGCCCGGCCGCCGTCAGGCAGGCCGGCGCGCCGTCTATAGTATCTATAGTATCTAGACTTGCTAACCCGGCCTCTAGCTGGCCTTACGCAAAAAATGCTCGCAGGTTCCGGAGGTTTTGCTCGCAGGTTCCGGAGGTTTTGCTCGCAGGTTCCGGAGGTTTTATCTTGCTAAGTCTTGCGCTGCAGAGGTCTTGGTACCGGGTTCCGGAGAGTGTGTCTTGTTACGTTGCTATGCTTCCTCCAGCCATACTTTTAGCTTGCCGGCCAACTCCTTGCTTGGCAGCCGCTTGCCGCTTTCTATCTGGGATAGATAGGCTGGGGCAATCCCCAGGTGGCGGGCAAGGTCTTGCTGCGTCCAGCCTCGTTCGGTGCGGGCTCGCCTGATTGCGCTGCCGTCTAAAAGCTGCACCTTGGCAGGTTGCTTGGCGCGGCGTTTCCGCTTGGGCGCAGGCAGCTTCGGGGGAGGTTCGGGCAGCTCGGGCGCTGTGCTCGGGAGGGTTATGCGTACCTTGGCCGCCAGCCAGCCGGCTACCCATCCTTTGCTGCGGTCCTTGTCTCCCGGGCCGTACCCGTCCGGCCATTCCACGTTGACGAATACCCCGGCCTCTTGCAAGGTCAGCATGGCCTCGTCGAAACGGTCCCGCGTACGCCCTGCCCAGTCTTTGTCTCGCTTTTGGGGCTCTGGCAGCTCGCCTATGTCTTGTAGTAGCCCATCAATCCGCCGTTCTAGGGTTTCCGAGGCGCGCCACAAGGCGAGGAGTTGCCCAATCTTCTTTGCCATGACGGCCGCTGGTCGGTTCTCGCGGTGATCCAGTTCCAGCAAAACCCGCGCCATGCGGGATACATATACGCGCCCCTGTGCGTTCAGCCACCAGTAAGCCCATTGCCCGGCGCGAACGCTCCAGGCAACCTCGATACGTTGGCGTTCCTCTTCAATTAGGGTTTCCTGCCACTTTTCCACCTTCACAATGTCAAAGAGACGGTCGCCTTCCCAGCTAGCCCCTTCCTTGGGCCACCTGTCGGTGCCCGCGTCGTATGCCTTTACCCGCTCCACGTCAAAGGTGAGGCCCCGTAGCCGCTCCATTTCTTCGTATACGCGGTGTTCAAGTAATCGCCGCTCTGCGCCGTACCGCTGTATGCCTTTGTAACGAAGAATCGCATTTGCTGTGATTCGCACTGGCTGCAGAAGGGGGTACTTCGGCCGGTCCCCTGTACTTGGCTCTACCATTTGGGCCAGCACTGCAAGGGCCACGTCCGCAGTGAACGGGTTCAAGCTCTCCACGAAGGCCCAGAGTGCTTCCGTTGTGGGGAGCGGGTCGCTGGCGCTGTGCATCAGGTTTGGATACACTAGTACCCGGCCACCTTGTTTGACCATATGGACGTATGTAGGCTTGCCTGTGCCAGCGTCGCTCCACCCTGCCCGCAGAAAACGGGCGCGTGGGCCGCCTTTCCATATCGCTCCCAGTGCAGCCGATAGGGCAGGGTTGGAGGGGATACGTCCCACCCCTGTTGCGAAAGCGTCAGGCAAGGCGTGTGCGCCGCTTCTCACGTCCACCGTTGACGGTAGGTCTGCTGATTCCGGCAGCCCCAAAAAACGGCGCAGTTCATGCAGCGGTCGGTGTTCTGGATCCAGGGCTTCAAGGTAAAGGCGCGCAAGGTCTTGGGCGTAAATGCCTATGAGGTTTGCAATGACGACTCCCACGTCCTGTTTATCGAACACGTATTCGGTAAAAACTCTGTCGAAGTCCTCTTCAGGCAAGGCTTGGACAGCTTGGGTTCCCAGTTCCTTCTCCATAGTGTCAAGCGCCCACGCTGAAACGTGCTGCCACACCCACGCTTCCAGGTGTTCGGCCTCTTGCCGCTTCTTCTCTTCGTCACCTGCCACAACTGCCAGAAAGTCCTTCTGCAAGCGTTGCGTTAGCGCGTGGAACACGGTATCTAGGCTGTCTCGTGCCGCCAGGCGCTCCAGGAAAGGGTGCTCGTCTGGGTCTTGCTTTGCCCGCTCTGCGTAAATACCGATTGCCTGCAGCGCCACTACCCCTGCTGCGACTTGGAAGGTATTCTCTAGTACCCTGCCTCCGTGCTGGCCGGCCATCTCCCGTATCCATTCCCGATCAAGCACCTTCTCTGCTGCGCGCAGCCGGCGGTAGAGTTCTTCACGACTCACGCTCATGAGTTGGCCTTCCCGTTTGGCTTGCCGCCACTTAGGTATGCGTCTAGGTCATGCTTGCGGATACGCCACTGCTTGCCTACCTTTCGACCTGGCAGAGTCCCCTGGCGCAACAGCCGGCGCACCGTATCCCTGTGCAGGTGCAGGTACTCGGCGGCCTGGTCCGGTGTCATGGTGCCGTCTTGCTCCAATGCCCGCACCCCCTTCCCTCTCCACGATAGCATGTCATACGTGACGTTACAAGATACTACGTTGCATTTGCGCGTAGACGGTGGTATGCTAGGGGTGCGAGATAAATTCTCGTCAGAATTAATCCCGCAGGAGGGGTCGGGCAATGGCAAGCCGGAGGGTGCAACGTCTACAGCGTCACTTGCGGGAGAACGCCCAGGAGCGGCAGGAAGTCGCCAAGAAGGCACTTGGCTACCTACGTGTATCCACGGAGGAGCAGGCGGCCACAGGTCACGGCCTGGAGGCTCAGGAGCGGGCCGTGCGGGCCTTTGCAGAGTCACAGGGGTATGAGCTGGTGGGCGTTATCACCGATGCCGGCGTGTCCGGTTCCACGAAGCCGGAGGAGCGGCCAGGGTTCGCCCAGGTGCTCCAGCTCGCACAGGAGCGGGCCTTCTCGGTTCTCCTGGTGTGGAAGTTTGATCGCCTCGCCCGCCACCTCACCTACGCCGTCACCACGGCCAATGCCCTGCGGGAACAGTATGGGGTGGTGCTGCGCTCGGTCACAGAACCTATCGACACGGCCACCCCTATGGGCGAGATGGTCTTTGCCGTTCTCGCCGGCATGGCGGCCCAGGAGCGCAAGTCGATCACCGAGCGCACCCTGGCGGGCAAGCGCGAGAAGGCGGCCAAGGGCGGCTTCGCTGGCGGGCCTGCGCCCCTTGGCTACCAGCGCGACAAGGAAGGCGGCCTGGTTGTGAACCCCGAAGAAGCCGCGCTTGTGCGCCGTATCTACGCCATGCATGAACAGGGCCTCACGAACCGGCAAATCGCAGACACGCTCAACGCCGAAGGGATACCTGGCAAACGGGGCGGCCGCTGGTATCCCGCCACCATCCGCTACATGCTCGACAACCCCAAGTACCAGGGGCAGGTGGAATACCTCTTCAAGTGGGGTGGCGAAGCCCACATTGAGCAGGCAGGCCAGCATGAAGCGATACTCCCAAAAGCGGGGTAGGTCGGCGGGAGCGCCGCCGGCCAAAAGGGCTGTGACCTACTAGAGAAAACTAGACTTCCACGCGTGTAAGGGACACACCAGGGCTCGCCACCAGGCGGGCCTTTTTTATGGTGTCAGGTTGTGTAAGATTGCGGCCTGCGCTGCCGCCGGCCAGGCGCACTCTCCGCACCCACTCCCCGGGCAAAAATCGGGCTGCGATTGCGCCCGCAAAAGTAACGGCTCGCTGCCGGTCCTCGGTCGTCGCGCCAGAAAAAAACGTCGCCCCGTTCCCCTAACGGGCTGCACTTTCTCGTTTCCATGCGAGAAACGCCAGCTAGACGGCGTTTCGAGAATCCAAAAAGGTAACGGCCAAAGGTAAAAGCCCCTGCCGGCCAAAGGGCGAGCGCGAATCTGGGAAAGGGCTGCGCGATAAATCGGGTTTTGCGTGCGCGTTGGCATCCGGTCGGTCCGCGGTCCCGCAGCTACAGAAATCGCGATGCCCCCCTCCCCCCTCCCGGAAAACCCAAGCGAATCGCGGCAGCACACGCGCGCTTGCGCCTACGGTCCCGTCTCTCGCCCTGCTAGATTCCTCGCGCCCCCTGCCCCGCGCGATTCGTCATGGGGACATTTCCTCGCGCCCGAAGCCGCCCGCGGTCCCGGCCGCAAGGCTGGCGAGATTCGCACCGCCCCTGCCGGCCTAGCGCGTTTCGCACCCCTCATACTGAGTGCCAACGCGCCGCCTGTACCCGTTTTGTGGCCCCCTGCGGGCCTTCCTGGGCCTCTAGGACAGGCGATAGCGTACTGAGTGCCCATTTCCCCACCCGGCGAATCTGCGCCGCTCTGGCGGCCTCTGGTGCAGTCTGGTGGGCATTGTAGCATGTCCCTGACCCGTCTCTGGAAGAAGTGAGGGCACCCTAAGCTAAGGGTGCCTTCCTTCGTTCTCTCGGCGTACCATATGCTTCAGTATGCGGCCTATACAGCGTCTGCCTTGCTAATGACCAAGGCTTCCTCCATGGCGTTACGCAGATCTTCAGTGGAGCCCACATGATAGAAGTGTTCGTATGTTCTCACCACAACCGATGGTGGAACGCTATCAAGATGTGGGTTAGAGCGGTACTTGTTCTTTGACCAGGTGGAAAGAGCAAAACCAGCAGGTAGCCTCAACAGGCTATCAAACAAGGACGCTGCTTCCTCATCAGTCCATTTGTTGTAGTAGTCTGTGTGCCTACCTGCATATGGAGGGTCAGCATAAACGAAATCGCCTTCTCTAACTTGGGCGAGTGTATCCTTCCAGTCAGCTACTTCGAACACCCAATCCCGATCACGCAGTACCCTTGAAACCCAGTCCACTTGGTTGGCTATCTTAGTTATGTATGAAGGGGCGAACCTATCCGGTTTCTTGCAGAAAGGCACGTTGAAGTGACCTTTGCGGTTGAACCGCATTACGCCGTTAAAACATGCTCTGCTCAGGAAGAGAAAGTCCAAGCTGGTTGGGTTGCTGTTAAACCGCTCCCTTACCTCATAGAAGTAGTCCTCCCCATGGATAGAGAGAGCTGCTCCTTCACTTTCCAAGTACTCCCGAACCAATGAACCGTTTACTACACCCGAGGCAATATCCCGGTAGAACTGGATTAGGTGCGTATTGGTGTCGGCGACCAAAGCTCTGTCAGGTGCCAGGTTAAAGGCGACTACTCCTGAACCCAAGAATGGCTCCACCCATCGACCTTCTCCATTCCAGCGAACTGATGAAAAGATGAAAGGAACAAGCTTAGTCTTGATTCCTTGACATTTGATTGGCGGCACCCTTACGTGTTCTACACTTCGGGGAAGCAATACAGGTTGGTATGCTGCTAGAGCTAACGAAAGCTGGTTCATGCTACCCACGGTAATCAACTCCCACCCCATCCATTCGACTCAGCATAACATGCCTTTTGTGGCGTGGTCAATCCTTGTAATAGGAGCCAGAATGAGGGGATGGAGGGTGGGGTCATGGAAGAGGTTGCCCAGGCTGTAAAACACCGCATAGCCCGCAATGTCATAGCACGCCGCAAAGCCTTGGGCGCTACCCAAGAGATGATAGCCCATAAGGCCGGTATGGCGTGCAGGCATCTTCAGAAGCTAGAGGCGGGTGAGCTGAATGTAACCATCACGACCTTGGTCAGAGTAGCTCATGCGCTAGGGGTTGATGTAAGAGACCTGATTGAGGGAGACGAACAGCGTTGAGTGTTCTTGAGGCGCTCAGGAAGAGACTCCAGAAAAGCCAGCCGACGTTTGAGATTGTCGGACTGTTAACCAGGGAAGATGACATATATCCCTTGGGCACAGATACCAAAGTGCTCGGTACAGTGTTTGAACTGCTGATACGACCTTACATATATGACGTGGCTAAGGAACTTGGTCTCATGGTAAAGGAGCCTGACCGCCAGAACTACTACCCAGATTTCACACTGATGGTAGACGAGTCTGATCCGGCTAAGACCGCAGTTGATGTCAAGACCACCTATCGAGACTTCCGCAGCGATGGAACCTGGAGGGCCAAGTTCACTCTGGGAGGATTCGCTTCCTTTCTTCGGGGAACAGGGGATAAGAACATCGTATATCCCTACTCACAGTACGGACAGCACCTTATTGTTGGCTTCATCTACACCAGAAACGATAGCAGCACCAGTGTAGCACAGTCTCTAGCCGACCGTGACAAGGTAACCTCCCCTTTTAAGGATGTGGAGGTCTTTGTCCAGGAGAAGTACCGGATAGCAGGTGAAAAACCCGGAAGCGGAAACACAGAAAACATAGGTTCTATCGAGGGCTCCTCACTTGATGACTTTGTCCTGGGAAAAGGGCCGTTTGCCGAGCTAGGCGAGGAGACATTCCTTGACTACTGGCGTAACTATCCTCGCTACAGAACGTCCAAGGCTTATAATGACTTGGCTAGCTACTTTAAGTGGAAGAAGACACAAGCTAAGGAGTAATTCACAGGCAGGGAAGCGAGGGCACCCCAGGCGAGAGGTGCCCCTCTTCGTATTCCCTACCAGGTTTCCCGCCGCCGGCGTTCCTCTACCAGCTCCTGCGTACCCGGTAAGAACAGCGCCGTCGTCGCATAACCCTTCCCATGCTCACCTATACTCGGGTTTGAGCCAGGGTTTGACACAGGGTAGACACTGCCCGCCCACTGTATCGCCTCTCCTGCGCCTCCCTGTGGCCTCATACGGGCCTCTAAGACAGGCGCAGTGTGCGAATCACCCCCCCTTTTGCCCACACGTGCCACCAAACGCCCCGCAGAAGGGCTGTGGTGCGGCCTGACAGGCATTGTAGCGTGTCCCTGTGCCAATGCGTAAAACAACCCCATGACAGTGTGCTGGCTCATGTGTCGCAGGGCCTTGACACAGGCGGGCCGCTGTGTGTCTCGTTATGACAGGAACCCAGGCGGTACACTTTTTGTCGCGCCGATCCGCGCCACTGCGCGCCACCACTGACAGCGGGCACCCACGCCCCATCCCAGGAGGGGAAGCGCGATCCTCGCAGACACTACGCACCCATTTGCCGCCGCAGCAGAAACGCCAAGAAGGCTCGATACGCAGCACCGCCAGAGTTGATCTCTCGGACCATCTCGGGCGATACGCGAAACCACGAGAACCGAAGGCCCTGACTTACGAGAACCCGGCCGTCTTTGAACACCAGGATAATGCGCTCGTGCTCGCCCGTCTTAAGCGCGTTCCGGTTGCCATAGGGCGCTCCATGTCCCCGGGCGTTCTGGTTGCCAGGCGGGCGCACCGCTTCCCCGTTCGCTTCGCCACACCTCTGCACCGCACCGCTGCAGCACCTCCGTCGCGCGTCGCGCTGCATCACCGACCGTACCGCGCGCTGCGCCCCAAAGCCCCTTGAGAAGCGGACGCACGGCCTGGGCGATTGTTAGCTTGTCTCGCGTTTTTGCCTTCCGTTGCGTTGCACCGTTGCAAGCACAGCCCACTGCGCTAGCTGGCTGGCACCGTTACCCCGCCAACATGCGTAGTAATTTCCGGTTTTGCTCCTGCCCCGCCAGTTCGGCTGCTACGTCCTCTGGTTCCACAGGGCCGGTAGGGCGCAAATCTGTCCCATACAAGCCTACAGCCCGCAGGATATGCAACGCCGCCGCCTGGCGCAAGCGCGGGTCACTTGACGCCAAATGCTCCTCCAAGACGGTCACGGCCTGGCCCACCAGATTCCGTAGCCGCTCCACCTGCGCCCCCCATACTTCCTGCCGCCGCCTGTTTAGCTCGGCCATGAAAGCCGGGTTCCCGTTACGCCATTCTGTCACAGTCTGCCGGGCTACACCCACAGCTTCCGCTGTCTCCCTGTCGGATTTACCCTGCACCAGCAGGTCAATAGCGTTCAGTTGCTCAACGGTAAGCTGTCGGGTTTTGTCGCCTTTGGCCATCCCTGTTTTGCCCCCCTGCAGTCACTGCCGGTTCCCACATCCAGATCTATGCCACGCCTCCAGCCGCCGGGGGCGGTATCACGTTTGCGGCCCCACACCCCACGCACACCACGCGCTGCCCGGGCTCGATGCTGTCAGCAAAGCCCACGGTGCGCCTACAATGCCGGCACCTGTAGCGCCGGCCGTCCACCCGGGCCAGCAGGGATACGCCAGCCATACCCGCCATGCGTCACGCCTCCCGCAAGGCTTTCAAGACTTGGCATACCCGCCTGTGCTGTTCGAGATGACAGGTATCCCTCGCACCAATCGCTGCCGCGGTTCGCACAAGGGCTTCCAGCCGCTCGGCGTCTTGCTGCACCTCGGTTTGGAACATGCTTAGGAGTTCGTCCGTACTGCGCCGGCAGGCGCTCACCAGCGCGGCACGGTGGGCACTCCACCGAATACGGGCGCCCGCTTCGAGCTGGCTCCGCAGCCGTTCGACAAGGGCTTGCCCCAAGGGCGAGCGCCATACGGCGCGCTTTCGGTACTCTCGCCGTATGGGCTGGCCTCCTGTTTGCCACCAGCGGCCCGCCCGTCAGGGGGGCCGTGTCCGCGCGCGTAGAAGCCTCTAGAAACTCGGGAAACGCTGTACCCCCTCCATACCCCATGGGGCACTTTTCTTGCAATGAGCTGCCCGCCACGGTCGCAGAAGCGCCCGCCTGGGCTTTTGCGCCGGCCCCCTGCCGGCTAGAAGAACTAAGCCGCGGGCGCTCTATTGGAGAAGGGGCCCGCCTCCGGTCCCTGTGCATGCTCTTGTTTGGCCCCCGCCCAGGGGGGCTGAATCCGCTCACATTTTGCTCGTACTTTGCTCACTTTGCGAAGCGCGCCGGCGATGTTACGCCCTCACTGGAACACTAGGGAACAGTTACACCTACCTGCCGCGTTTCTGTTCACCGCGCGTTCGTACTTTGTTCACTTTCCGCTGTGGTTCTACTGGCGTTCGCGCCGGCCACGAAGTTTCCACCCCAGACTGTAAACCGGTGTAAAGTTGCCACGCACGGTGGTTCGCCCAGGTGCTTTTGTGGCTCGGTCCGGTTCGGTTTGGTTCGCTTCCCCCGCGATGGTCAAACCCGCAGTTTGTATGTGCTGAGTCACCCGCCCGGTGAGCCGGAATCGTTCAGCAGGCTTCTCGCATACCCCTGCCTTTTAGGGACGTGCAAAACTCGCCCTGAAACTGCTGGTGTTCTGCTGTGCATGTGCTGGTTATCTAGCCCTTTTAGGGCAGCGCAAAACCCCACGAAAAACGCTTGCAAACTGCTTGCATTCGGGCCGGCGCGCAGTTACCGCCCTACGTGGAAACCTGTGGTAACGTTCCACCCGTTTCGGATTCCGAAAAAACACCTTCGGCGCGAACACGGGCACCTGCCACGAAACTGAATGCAATCTGATTGCGTGTTGATTGCATTCACGCGCCTTTTTTGTCGCCGGTTCGGTTCACCGCACTGAACGCGTGCGGATCGCCGCCCCAAGCCCTGAAATGCCTTGCCATGCGCGCCCCGTGCCCCCGTGTAGCGTTTTCCGTCCACCCGCAGGGTTCTTTATGCCCCTCGCCCGTTGCGCGCGTCCTGGAGGCGTGTGGCGCGTCACCCGCCGCTTTTTTGTCCCGGTATGTCCCGGTTCCGGTCCGCTATGGTCCGTTTTGTTCCGGTATGTTCCGCTTCGCACCTAGAGCGCTCAGCAGCCGCATACTGAGCACTCTCAGAAGGAGTTCAGCATGTCGCTGAGCGCGCGCGAGCTGCGAATGCTTGCAGCGTCCGTGTTACCTGTGGAGCCTGCCCGCTCACTTAGGCCCACCTGTTTGAGCAATGCCATGCCCAAACTCGCCCTGTCCTTCGCACTCAGTTCCTCCGAGTTCATGCCTGCCTCCACTGCATCTAGTGCAGCGCCCACCATGTTCCTCAGCCTGTCTGCGCCTGCGTCCAAAGTTTCCTGCCGAATACGGTTCAGCGCCGCGATGAAGTCCG
>Ga0209719_1005034_pt1 | contig 10263 bp, 11 predicted proteins | sample AD_JPNAS2_MetaG_FD_184421 | JGI IMG/M metagenome (GOLD analysis project Ga0209719, IMG submission 184421) | Active sludge microbial communities of municipal wastewater-treating anaerobic digesters from Japan - AD_JPNAS2_MetaG (SPAdes) (version 2) | ecosystem: Engineered > Bioreactor > Anaerobic...
AAAGAGACTACCAGTATGGCTGCACGACACCCCCCGCCCGTGAGCGCCGCGGATATGCGCGAGGTCTACCGCCGGTATGCGGCCGACCGCCCGGGCCTCCGCGGCATCCTCCTCCCCGACCTTCTGCCGCACGACGCCTGCGGCGCAAGCCCGGCTCTTGGCCGCATACGGGTGCTCTTTTTCGCCGAGCCTCCGCCCTGGGCCGCCGGGACTTCCGACTGCCTGAGCCCCGACTACCCCTACTTCTATGACGACCGCTACGACGCCGGGCGGAAACGCCGCTCTCCGGCAGCCTTGCGGAGAACCTCTTTACTCTGCTCGGTCTCGACGGCGGGACGCGCCGCGAGAACCTGGAGGCCTTCGCCGGGAAGGGATGCTACTTCGTCGACATGGTCCGGCGCGCCTTCCGAAAGAACCGAAAAGCGGCCATACCGGCCGACCTCATCCGGGTGAGCGCGAGGGATATCCTCGCCCGCGAGTTCAAGGCGCTCTCCCCGGATTACGTCGTCGCCAAACACGGCGCTTGCCGGTCTCCGGGAGATCGAGCCCCGCGCGAGCGCTCTTCGTGATGCCGGGAAGATCACCGCGATCGGTGCCGACCGCCGGGAGCACCGTCTCCTCCGCGTACCCTACCCCGGCGGGCGGAACCGGCGCTACCTGGGCGCGATCGAGTCGGGATTTCGGGCCATCGGGGATCTTCTGCCCTGATCCGCCTATCCGGCAAGCTTCTTCTTTCCCTCTGCGTAGAGTTCCTCTTTGCGCTTGCGGAGCCGTGCAGCCGTCGATCGTTCTTCAGGGCTCCCCGGCTCTTCCAGCTGGATATCTCTGGCCTCTTTCGCGATCTCCCGGGGATCCAGGTACCCGGACGGCTCCACCTTCTCCCGGTCCTCCCGGTAGAGTTTTTCTTTCTGCTGCCTCTGCTCCTCTGCAGCGGACAGGGCAGCCTTCCCGGAGGTTCCTCCCACTTCGATCTCTCTCCCGCGGGCCTCGGCGATCTTCTTCAACCGCACCTCGAGGACGCCGTTCCGGAAGGTGGCTGTCCCCTCTCCGGTGACGTCGGCGGGCAGGGAGACCGTCCGGGCGATCGCACCGACCCTTCGCTCCCGCACGTAGTACCCGGTCTCCTCCCCCTCGTGTATCATCTCCCGGCGTGCGGTTATCCGCAACGTCCTCGGGTCGGTGAGCCGAACCGATATGTCCTGGCGCTCGACGCCGGGGAGGTCGGCGACGACCAGAACGTCCGTCTCGTCCTCCCGGACGTCGACCGTCGTCCGGATGCCGCCGGGAAGCGCCACCTGCTGCGCGGCTCCCGATATGCGTCCCATCGTCTCCTCAAACTGCCTCTGCATGTTCGCGATCATATCGTCGAACTCGCCCCAGGGTTCCCGGGCCATTCTTCTCCATGCCATGGATTACTCTCTCCTGCCTCTCGGCGCCCTCGGGTTGTGAACACATGATATATACATTCCTGTGCGGGGGGTGCCGCCGCACCGTCCTGCCGTGCGCGGCAAGAGAGGTCAGCCGGTGCCCCGCCCTCACCGGATCTCAGCAATACCAACTGTTTTCCCGCGACCGCACAAACAATGAGTCACTCGTGATGCCGCATGTTCCGCTTCAACCTCAGCCCGTCGCTCATCGGCCGGTTCTTCTACCACGACTGCGAGCGCTACCTCCGTTACCACGCGACGCCGGAGCAGGAGCGCGAAAACGCCGGCATCCCGGCGATTGCGGTCGACACGAGCCCGACGACCCGGGCGCTCCTCGATGCCGGCATACGGTGGGAAGAAGAGGTGGTCCGGACGAGGCTTTCGGGACGGGTGCGGGTCCCGGGCGGGACGGGGCCGATATCTGAGCGATCGTTCTCCATCGAGGAGAGTTTCGGCCTCATCCCGAGCCTCTCCCCGGGCGACGCAATCTACCAGACGACCATACCGGTCTCGGTCCATTTCCTGAAGGGCTACGGCCTCGACCCGGATATGCACCGGTTCTCCCCCTGCCGCCCCGACCTCATCAGGGTCGACGAGGAAGGGCGCCTCTCTGTCATCGACATCAAGGCAAGCGAAGACCTCAGCGTCAGCCACCGGGTCCAGGCGACCCTGTATGCCCTGATACTCGACCACGCCCTCGACCTGCTCGGTATCAGCGTCCCGGTCGACCTCTCCCGGGCGGGGATCTGGCTCTACGGCAAGGACGAACCGGAGTACTTCGACCTCTCCCTCAACATACGGGTGATCGAGGACTTCTTCCGCCACCGCCTCCCCGGCATCCTTGCCGGCCCGCCGGAGGACGTGCCCTGGCACATAACGCCGCGGTGCGAAGCCTGCGAGTTTTACCCTCACTGCCGCGCCGGGGCAGAGGCCTCTTCATCGGTATCGCTGATCCCGGGCCTCTCGCCCACGGCACGGCGGTACCTCCGGGAAGCCCCGTGGGACGGCGGGTTCTCGATCAACACCCTCGCCGACCTCGCCGCGTTCCTCCGCGGCCCGGCAAGCGACCGCCACCTCGACGACTGCGGGTCGCTTGCGGGCCGGGGCGACCGCCTGCGGGCAACCGTCCGGGCCCTCGCCACGGGAGAGGTCGTCCGGCTCGCCGGGACGTCGCTTGCCCTCCCCGTCTACGAGGATATCGCCATCATCCTCTCGCTCCAGAAGGACCCCGTCTCCGGCGGGGTCTACGCCCTCGGGTTCCGGCGGAGCAGGGGCGAAGCGGTCTACGGGACGCCCTCGCACGAGGCGATCTATGTCGCGGCGGACGAGGGCGACTGCGCCCGGGTGCGGCAGGAGTTCATCCGGGCGCTCGCCGCCGAACTCGCGGCCGTCCACGACTACAACCAGGGCCGGGAGTGGGCGGACCAGAAGTCGGTGCAGACCTACGTCTACGACGCTACCGAGGGGGAACTCTTCGCCCGGTCGATCCGGGAGGGGCTCTCTGATCCCGCGACGGCGGAGGATGCGCTCAGGCTGCAGTTCACCTACCAGGAGACCGATATCGCCCGGGGGTCCAGCCACCCGGCAGGCTCGGTAGCGTTCCCGCTCGTCGTCATCACGGGGGAGATACGGCGGATGCTCGCTCTGCCCGCCCCCTTTGCTCTCCGCCTGCCCGAGGTCCTTGCGATCATTCCCTCCTCCCGGTTTGCGTATACCCTCAGCGCAAGCAGCCTCTTCTGGAACGAGCAGAGCAACGCCATGAAGGGCGACGCGGTCATCATGGCGTGGAGCGGGCGGGCGGAGGCCGCGGGCTGGATCCGGCAGGAGGTCTCGCGCCGGCTGCTTGCGGCGGGGAGCATCCTTGACGGTCTTCGCGAGCGGGTGAAGGCCGGCCTCGTGCGGTGGCCGGAGAACTTCCGGTTCCCGCGCCCGTGGGATGCCGCGACGCCGGAGCTATCGCGCCTCCTCTTCGTGACGGAGTACGAGTCGACGCTTGCCGCCCGGCGGATGCAGGAACTGCGGAGCAGGCCGTGGCTCGTGCGGGTCCGGGAGGGGATCAGCATACCGCTCGAGAAGAGCGAGGGGAACTTCTGGAAGGTGCGAACCCCCCTCGATCTCGCTCTCTTCGAACAGTCGCAGGCGTTCGGGCACCTCCTCGTGCCGGACGGCGATGCGGGGGAGGAGGCGCAGCTCGGGTTTGACGACCTCCGCTACCGGGATAGCCCGAACCCCGGGAAGAGCGGTGTCTCCTTTGCCCGGGTGCACGACAGCATCGTCGACCGGGAGGCGGGCATCGTCCGGGGGCTCGTCCTCACGGTGAACGTCGGCCGGGACCGCACGCCCTTTGTCGAGGGCGACCGTGCGGTGCTGCATCCCCGGTTCACCGACTTCACCGCGCCGCGTTACGTCGACCGCCTCCTCGCCCTGGACCGCCAGCCGGAGAACACGTTCGTCCGGCTCCTCCGCGACCCGCGGGGGTTTGCCGCCCCGGTCGCGGAGACGGAGGCGGTCATAGCGGACGCGGAGCAGACCGTCCTCGACGCCGGGTTCACGAAGAGCCAGGCCCGGGCGTTTCACCGGGTGATGACGGGCCGGCTCACGCTGGTATGGGGGCCGCCGGGGACCGGGAAGACGCATTTTCTCGCGACGGCGATACTCGCCCTCGTCAGGGCCCGGCGGGCGCACGGGGAGCGGATCCGGGTGGGGGTTACGGCGTTCACCCACGCCGCCATCGAGAACCTGCTCGTCCGGGTGCAGGACTCGGTCGACGAATTCGGGCTTGCCGCGGGGTTCCCGATATACAAGCTGAAGGATGCCCGGACGAGCCGGGGCGAGCGGAGCCTCGAGGTTCTGCCCCACGACCGGGCCGACACCGTCGTCGGCTACCCGGCCCTCCTCCTCGGGGGGACGGTGCACAGTTTCGAGCGGCTCGAGAAGTCCCTTCCGTCTCTTGACCTCCTCATCGTCGACGAGGCGTCCCAGATGAGGCCGGCAGACCTCGCGATGGTCCTCCCTCTGCTCGCCGACGGCGGAAGGCTCGTCCTCGCGGGCGACGACCTGCAGCTTCCCCCGGTCATCCAGGGGGAGTACCCGGAGCCGGAGGACGGTCTCCCGGGACTCTGGGACTCGATATTTGCCTACCTCCGGCACCGCGACGATCCTGGCCGCTACACCTGCCAGCTCCAGGAGAACTGGCGGATGAACCGGACCCTCTCGCGGTTCCCGGCGGAGACGCTCTACGGCGCCGGCTACGCTCCCGCGAACGATGCGGTCGGGGAGCAGCGGATCGCCCTTGCCCCGGGCTTGCCGGGCGAGGAATGGATCGCATGGGCGCTCGATCCGGCATACCCGCTCGTCCTCTGCATCCTCGAGAACGTCCGGACGACGGTCGAGAACCAGGTCGAGGCGGGGCTCGTTGCACGTCTTGCCTGCACGCTCCGGGAGAGGCTTCTCGATCCGGCCTCGGGGAACCCGTACCCGGCGACGGCGGACGGCGACGCCCTCTTCTGGCGGCGCGGGCTCTTCGTCGTCAGCCCGCACCATGCCCAGATCGGCGCCATCCGCGACTGCCTCTCCCGGGAGAGGGCCTGGGAGTCCCGGCCGTTCGTGGATACCGTCGATAAGATGCAGGGCCAGGAGGCGGAGGCGGTCATCGTCAGTTACGGCGTAAGCGACGTCGAGACCGCTCTCTCGGAGGCCGGGTTCATCTACAGCAGGAACCGCCTGAACGTCTCGCTGACCCGGGGCCGGTCGAAGTGCGCGGTCTTCCTGCCCCGGCCGCTGCTCGAGCCGCCGCTCGACCTTGTCGGGGACCCGACGGCGGCGGCAGGGCTCCGGCACATGCTCGACCTCCAGGAGTTCTGCCGGACCCACGGCGAGGAGAAGGCGTTCTCCGGGGATGCGCGAGGGGTCAGGCTCACGGTGATGCGGGCGCGGGTGGAGTGAACCGGCCCAACCTATATCCCCGTCCCGACCGAAACGTTGGGTGTGATCGGCAGTCTCGATCCCGACCAGAACGAGCGCGAACAGCGGATCCTCAAAGAAACCCGCGAGCACGGCGCCACCCCGGAGGCCGTCCGCCTCTTTCGCGCTCTCGTCCTCGCGCACTACCGCGCCCACGGCCGCGACCTTCCCTGGCGGCAGACCACCGACCCCTACCGGATACTCGTCTCCGAGATCATGCTCCAGCAGACGCAGGTCGAGCGGGTCGCCGTGAAGTACCCGGAGTTCATCGACCGGTTCCCCGACTTTGCAAGCCTTGCCCGCGCTCCGCAGGGCGATATCCTCCTTGCCTGGCAGGGGATGGGCTACAACCGCCGGGCGCTCGCCCTCAAGAGGACCGCACAGCGGGTGGTCGACGACTACGGCGGCCGGCTCCCGGCCGACGTCGAGACTCTCGCGACCTTCCCCGGCATAGGGAGGGCGACAGCGGCGGCCATATGCGCGTATGCCTTCAACATGCCGGTCGCCTACATCGAGACGAACATCCGGCGGGTCTTCATCCACTTCTTCTTCCAGGACCGCGAGGGTGTCAGGGACGACGAGATCCTGGTGCTCGTCGAACAGACGCTCGACCGCGAGAATCCGCGGGAGTGGTACGGTGCGTTGATGGATTACGGCTCGATCTTAAAGAAGCGGACGGCAAACCCGAACCGGCGGAGCGCGTCCTACTCCCGACAGAGCCGGTTCGAGGGCTCCGACCGGCAGATCAGGGGAAGGCTGCTCGCTCTCGTCCTCGCGGAGGGCGCCGTCACGGGGGAGGAGGCGGCGGCCCGGGTCGCTGCCGACCCCGGCCGGGCGAGGAGGATCCTCGACGACCTCGTGCGGGAGGGGTTCGTCGCGGAGAGCGAGGGGACGTATACGTGTCGGTGAGGGGCGGACCCCGGGCGGCAGAATCCGGCACCCGGCATCGAGTAATGTGGTCTTGCGGCGCCTTAACATGGGGCCGGCAGCACCCGGACGCCGGACTTTGCGGCAACGCGGGAGTTCGGGTATATGAGCGATGAGATAGTCGCACGTGAAGGCGCGAAGGGGATGCAGGTAATTTGTTTGTTACCTGATCGTACAAATCCTTATATTCAGGTAACAGTAATATGACCCATGACACGGAGCGAGTGAACACATGGACCAGGCTGAAGTGGACACGTATCTTGCCAAAGTCCCATCCGTCATCGTCAACGCGGTCACTCCATTGGGGGACAGGAAGTGCTGGGCGTTGTACGTCGCACTGCTGGACAACGACGAGGGCTTGAGGTTTAACCAGCTGAAAGAGATCTTTAAAGCTGAATCCTCCGAAGTTTCCCGCTCTCTCAAGTCGCTGGCAAACGCAGGGCTTATTACGAAACGTGCGCGCTGTTTGACCGACATAGGGAACAACGAGGTGTCGTATTATGTGCCGACGGTTCTCGGGAAGAGCCTTATAAAGTCGCTTTACATGGGGTTACTACCATCAAAACCGGGAGGCATCACGCACGCATCCAACGTACGAGGAGAATATGGAGATATTAAGGGCAGTAATACCCGGATGGAGATAGGCGTGGGCGAGGGTATACATGATTCTCCAGAGTATTCACGCGGCGCGCCCCGACGCTATAACTCTCTTCCATGCCAATCCTGCGGACGTGTGAATTATGGATCAGACTAAAGAGACGGACGAGCCGAGGTTCTCCGTGGTCAGGAACCGGGAATGCGAGGTAATCCACATCGATGGTGTCTACGGGACACTAAACCCGGCAACAGGGCAACTGGCGTTTTATCAGGATGTACCGAAAGTCGGCATCGATGAAGAAGGCTTGATGTCGCCTCGATCGGTAGAGCGCATACTGGTAGTCGATACGCGGATGTCGCCAGAGACATTTCGATCGATAGCGTACTGGATGCTTGAGCATGTACAGCATTACGAGAAATGGATGAGGGAAAATTTCTGCCGGCAGGAAGGGATGGATAAGGAGGGAGATCGGGACGGCTCCTCCTGAACTGTCGGCTATGACCGAGAAATCATCGGAACAATAGAGCACCATTTTTCACGTATCGCGATGGACTACGGCTCGATCGTAAAGAAGCGGGCGGCAAACCCGAACCGGCGGAGCGCATCCTACACCCGGCAGAGCCGGTTCGAGGGCTCCGACCGGCAGGTTCGTGGAAAAATACTCGCTCTCGTCCTCGCGGAGGGCGGCTGCCCGGGTCGCTGCCGACCCCGGCCGGGCGAGGAGGATCCTCGACGACCTCGTGCGGGAGGGGTTCGTCGCGGAGAGCGAGGGGACGTATACGTGCCGGTCAGGGCGTGACGATCTCGATCGCCGGAGGGACGAGGGCCGATGCGATGGCGTGGCAGATGCCGTTCGTGCAGAATGCGTCGGCCTCGACGATCGGGACGCTGTTGACGGTGATGCCCCGGTCGGACGACCGCACGACGATACCCGTCCCGAGGCTCGACCTGACGGCGGCGACGGACCGGAGATCCTCTGAAGTGAGGATCCCCGGCACGACGTGGTAACTCACGATGAGGAGAAGTTTGTCCGCGTCGCGCCGGATCTCATCCATCCGTTCCTTCTCGACCCGCAAAAACGCCTCGTCCGTCGGGACGAAGACCGTAAAAGGCCCCCGTTCGCGGAGCATCGGCTCCATGCCCGCCATCCGGATCAGGTCGAGGAAGACGGAGAGGTTCTCCGAATCCTCCAGGGTCTCGATGATGTTCTTCATGTCGCTCTCCCCACTGCACCTGCCGGGTTATGTAGCTTCCGGGGGGGAGAGACCCCGCACGGCCGGCCCGGCCTGAGACACCCGGCCTTCATATCCTCTCCCCGGGGTTCACCCGCCCGGCCCGCTACGCAGCAACCTTCCGGGCGCCGGGAGGAAGGAGGAGCGCGGAGACTGCGTGGCAGATGCCGTTCGTGCACCACGCATCCGACTCCACGATCGGGACGTTGTTGACCAGCACCCCCTCCCGGGTCACCTCCACGGTCAGGTCGCCCCCCTCAAGCGACCGGAGAACCCGTATACCGAGGAGGTCGAGCATGGAGTGCACCCCGGGGACGATATGATGGTTGAGCACCCCGGCGAGCCGGGCGGTATCCTCCCGAAGAGCGTCGAGTTCCTGCTCCGGCACCGCCCCAAAGGCGCCATCGTCCGGGGCAAAGAGCGTGTAGGGCCCTTTTGTGCTCAACCGCTCCTCCATGGCGGCTGCCTGCACGAGGTCGAGGAGGACGGCAAACGAGCCCGAATCCAGCAGGGTCGCAAGGATGCTCTTCATATCGTCTTCTTCACCCGCGCCTCGACCGCACGCGGCAGGAGCACCCGATCGATGATATGGTAGATCCCGTTCGTGCACCTGACGTCGGATACGATGACGGTCGCATCGTTCAGGCGCACCGCCATCGGGGGCCCCGTTATGTCCAGGTGGTCCCCCTGCAGGGTCCTGATGGCCTCCATCCGCGCAAGCTCGTGTGCAGTGAGTTTGCCCCGGACCACGTGGTAGCCGATCATGCCGGCAAGCTTTCCCCGGTCTTCTGCGATAGCGTCCAGCACCTCCCCGGGAAAGGCGGAGAACGCCTCGTTCGTCGGTATAAAGGCCGTCAACTCTCCCTCTTTCCGGAGTGCCTCCGAGAGCCCGCTGGCCTCTATCATCCGTATGGAGGTGCTCAACCGGCTGTCTTCCCGTGCAGTCTCAAGTATGCTCTTCATGATGATCCTCCCCTCTACGTTCCGGGTGACGGCGGGGGATCCCGCCCGGGACTACCCCGCCGCGTACGCCTCGAACGCCTGCCAGAGCGTCGCAAAGGGGACGCTGTCCAGGACGTGGACGATGCCGTTCTCCGCCTCCATATTCCCCTCAAGCACGACGGCCTCGTCGACCTGGGTGCCCCGCTCGGTCTTCCGGACCGCGATGACGTTTCCTTCGACGGTCTGCACGACGTTCCTTGCAAGCAGCGCTTCAAGCGTGCACCTGTGCCCGCCTATCGTGAAGAAGTCGATGAGGTGCGAGAGCATCTGTTTGTCGTTTAGAATCATCCTCCGGTTCGATTCGGGGATCGCATCCCACGCCGAGTCGACCGGGGCAAAGAACGTCATCGGCCCCTCGCCCTCCAACTTCTTCTCCTCCCCAAGCGTCTGGATGATATCGACGAGCCGGCCAAACCTCCCGTCGTTCTTCAACATATCAAAGATCTTCGCCATTGCCGGTACCTCCCTGCAAGCACCCTTCGTGGCACGTCATGGTATATATCGATTATTATGCAAAAAACGAAATAAATATCCGGAGGAGACGAGCGGGCACCCTCAGCCTGTAAGAGGCGGCGTTATCCCGTCACTCGCGGGCAGGATCGGCGATATACCGCAGAAGGAGGTCGAGCGCCTCCCACTCCCGGGGCCCGCCGCATTTCCGGGCAAGGCCGGCATGGTGCTCGATCAACCGACCGAGCCACGGGTCGCGGTTCCCGACGTAGCGGGTGGCGTGGACCGTCGCGTCGACGATGCTTGCAAACCCCCGGTTCACCGGGTGCAGGCGGAGATCGAGCACCTCCTCCTTCAAGAGGGTGAGCCGGACGACGATCGCCTCGTCGCCCGCCCGCTCCACGTCCGCGGCAAACGCGGCCCAGGCCTCGGCGTCGCGGAGGCGGCAGACGGCCGTCCCGCCGGCCTCCTCGCGGATGAAGGCATCGGCGGGCAGATCGTCAAACGCCGTCCGGACGTAGAGGACCGGATCGAAGATGAAGTTCGCCACCACCCAGCGGTCCCGCACGATGTTCCCGGCGGTATGGCTCCCCCGGAAGAGGACCATGTGCAGCGCGCCGTTCCGGTTGATGATACCCATGGGGGCGGCGTTCCCCTCGGTGGT
>Ga0209719_1005041_pt1 | contig 10256 bp, 6 predicted proteins | sample AD_JPNAS2_MetaG_FD_184421 | JGI IMG/M metagenome (GOLD analysis project Ga0209719, IMG submission 184421) | Active sludge microbial communities of municipal wastewater-treating anaerobic digesters from Japan - AD_JPNAS2_MetaG (SPAdes) (version 2) | ecosystem: Engineered > Bioreactor > Anaerobic >...
TGTGCTACAAGCTTGACAGCAGTCTGAATACTTACAACCGGGAGGTTGACTCTTTGATAAAAATAACTAAAGTACTGGATTGTAAAAAATTAGTCATTGTGACTAAAGACCAGGAACAGACTCTGGAAGTGGATGGCCACACTATTGAGGTTATTCCCATCTGGAGGTGGCTGACAGCTTAACTGTAGAAAAGTACTGCTTTTCCATGATTATGAAAACATTTCTCTTTTGCTTTATTCTTTTTTTGGAGCTATCGTTTACATCTTTTGCTCAAGCCTTATGGCCAATTTGTGGATCATCTGCGGGAGAAGGAATCCTATACAAACCGCAGCAGTACATAGGTGATGAATTAAATTTTGATGCTTTATTTCTTTCGGCGGCTGAAGGAACAATTGTAGTTGCTCCCATAGATGGCGTCATAAGAAATGTTTCAATTTTATCCTGGAACTCACGTTCATCTTTAAAATACTGGGATATTAAAATAGGTAGTATAAATGAAAAGATTGCAGAAATTATTGCGTCTCATGAAAAGGTCGAAGTGCCGTACAAATATTTGTCCGGAAGTATAACCATCAAATCATCTGATGGGAATAGGATTCGTGTGGATGGTCTTAGAGGTGATACAATCTTTAAAACCGGGATGATAATACATAAAGGAGATACTATTGGAACGGTCGGGTACGACTATAAGAAAATTAATGTTCCTCATATAGCGGTGTCTTTTTGCTCTAATCGAATGGATCCAATTGATCCTATGACACCATTTGGCCTGCAAACGACATTTATTGCTCCTCGGGAATTCATTACCCCGGATACGTTGACATCTTCTCAAGCTTTGGAAGACATTCAGATTCTCTTCGACGCATATAAGGAATGCTATCCATCATTAGGATCAATCTTGACACCCGGGCAAGCTGATGCCTTTGAAGCAGGAGTTATGGCAAAGTTACAGCAAGAAATAAGCTATATTGACTTTTTCTATCTTGTCCGGTCATCCACGGCGTCTGATTATATTCATGATTCTCATTTGAAGGTTCTGACTCATTTCCCAAATGCTTATGGGAAATTCCTGGTACCTCATCTTTATGCCGGATTTTTGAATGATTCATTGTTCGTGACTTGTGTTACAAAAGATCTTGGCAAGTATCTTCGAAAAACAATTACGTCTATCAATGGCATAGATGCAAAGGAGTTGATAAAACGCGCAAAGAGCATGCAAAATCTTTTTGATGAAAAAAGTTGCAGCTCCCGCGATATCAGCGGACTGACAGCCTGGAATTATCTTTACGGAAGTGAAGTTCATACACTTCAAAACCAAATAATCGTTTTTACCGATGGAAGTGAATTCAAAGATCATTGGATTCCCAGAAATACAGAGGAACGTATCCCAACCGTTTCAAACAATATATCCTATCATAGCAATAGAACAAAAAGTCTGCAAAATGATTATAACTTCGAAAGATTAAGAAACGATGTGGTCCTGTTCTCTTTATATACATTTAAGTTGAATCAAACCCAATTAGAAGAAATTGCAGATTCTTTGCAAGCGTGCTCCTCAGTTCAAAACATGATTATAGATCTTAGAAACAATCCTGGCGGTGACGAGCAGGTTCTTGCAGAACTCCTTTCATATTTTATTTCTAAAAAACCAGTGAAGCTAGATTCATATCAGAAGGTCAACAGTAACGGGACGTATCATAGTTTCAAGTATTCAACCAATTGTCCTGAAGATGCTGTTCTTTTTTCCGAATTCGAGACATTCAACGGACGAGATGGTTATTATTCAAAAAATCATTGGCTAAATCGAATAGAACCTAATCCTACGATTAATTATGCCGGAAATCTTTATATTCTTACGGGAGAAGAAACAGTCTCGGCTGCCACATACTTCCCCGCATTCCTTGTTCGCAATCATAGGGCGGTGACGGTAGGCAGAGAAACGCCAACAGGATATCATTATATGACAGCAAATAAATTTGTGGACATACGACTCCCAAACTCCGGGATTCAAGTTAGAATCCCCTTAGTAAAGGAAGTCTTTGATGAAACAGTTAATAATCGAGTGCCTGCAGGACGTGGATTATTGCCCGATTATGAAATCCCTTTATCCTATGAGGAATACTATATTTCAGAAGAAGATATCATCCTTAGTGAAACGCTGGATTTAATCTCTGAGGGGAAATACCTGGGCAAGAATCCTTTCCGGAGCCAACTCTCAATTATCTTATCTCCATGGGTGATCTCTCTGGTAGTTTTAGCTATCCTTACCGGAATAATACTTTCACGCAAAATTGTACGGAAAGGATGAGCGTTTCATGGTTTTCTTCCAGACAGTCGAGGAACTTAAAGTGCTTAATTATATTTGTCAGGAAATCAATGATATCAGATTTTTCTTTATTTTTATACGCTGGCAGAAAGCACTACTTATCAGAGACAGCCATTATGAGATTACACTCTTTCACTCCGTTTCGTTCTCAGGCATTTATACTTGTGTGTATTCTGTTCGTGGTTTCCGGATGTAAGATCAGAAGTGCCGGTCCTCCCGGTTCTTCGGATAGCATCGACACTCTGGCAACAGAAACCACGGCATACAAGGGAAAGATGCGGAATGTGACCTTTTTGCCCTATTGGGTATCCAATGCCCAGTTTGCCGGATATTATGTGGCCAGAGAAAAAGGCATCTACAAAAAATACGGCATCAACCTGGAGATCATTCCGTATGAACCATTCAACACACCTTCGGATCTTATCTCTTCCGGGAAGGCCGATTTTGCAGCTCTCTGGTTGGTAAATGCGATTGAATTGAAAGCAAAGGGCACAGATATCGTCAATATTGCCCAACCCTCAACCCGGTCCTCGGCCATGCTCCTGACCAAAAAATCGAGCGGCATTGATTCCATACCCCAAATGGAAGGAAAACGAGTGGGCATTTGGGCAGGTTTTGAACTCCAGCCCAAGGCGTTCTTTAGTGAATACAAAGTGAATGTCACTATAGTTCCCATTGGCAGTACCAATAACCTGTTCCTTGCAGGTGGTGTGGATATCACCATTGCCAACTGGTTCGATGAATACCATACTATCATAAACTCGGGATATGACCCTGAAGACCTGAATGCCTTTTTCTTTGCAGATTTCGGCTTGAACTTTTTGGAAGACGGGATCTATTGTTTGTCTGATATGCGTGAAAACGACCCGCAGTTGTGTGCCGATTTTCTTAAAGCAACGCTTGAAGGTTAGAGGTATGCCTTTGATCATAAGGAAGAAGCCATCGACATCGTAGTGCAATATGCCCATAAAGACAAACTGCCTGTTAACAAGGTTCATCAGGGATGGATGCTCGACCGCTACCAAGACCTGTATCTTCCCGAGGGGAAGACTGAGTTCAACGAGTTGCTTTTGCCCCAGGATTATACATTTGCCGGGAAGGTGTTACAAGATGCCGGACTGATTGAAGAGATCCCTCCCTACAATTCGTTTTTTATTCCCATTAACAAGAACTGACCGCCATGAGCTATTATTCGCGTAAGAAGGGATTGGCCTTCAGATTAATACTCTATGTTTTCTCCAGCATCTCCATTATCTTTCTGCTCATTTTTGCTTATAACTATTACATCACAGACAAAATAGTCCACCAGAATCTGGTTAAGAACGCTCAGGACATCACTGCTCCCACCGTACTAAGGGTAGAGAAAGTCCTTGGCGCCGTCCAGAAGGTCCCCCTCAACTACTCCAAAACCATCGAGGCATCCGATTTTTCGCAGGAACAAATATTCCGCCTGGTACGCCAGATGGTGGAGACAAATCCCGAAGTGTATGGAGCCACCCTGGCCTTTGAACCATACGCTTACGACATGTCCCGAAAAAACTTCTCGCCCAATTTCTGTCTTACGGACAGCGGCATTACCTTCAGTTATATTGAGTACGACTATTTTTCCCTGGACTGGTACCAGATCCCTAAAGAACTGAACAAGGCATGTTGGAGTGAACCCTACTATGATGAGGGAGCCGGTAATGCAGTGATGTCCACCTATTCTGTGCCCATCTACAAAGAAGAAAACGGCCGAAAAAAAATCACCGCGATTCTCACCGCGGACGTTTCCCTCGATTGGTTACAGGATGCCATGGACTCCATAAAGATCTGCGAAACAGGCTACGGATATATCATTTCCTCCAACGGAACCATCGTAACCCATCCCAAACGGGAAATGATCATGAACGAGACCATCTTCAGTATTTCCGATTCCCAGAGATCTCCTTTGCTCCGGGAAGTGGGGAAAAACATGATTCGCGGAGAATCCAGCTTCGCCGAATTTGAATACCGCAATGTCAATACCGGGAAACTCAGTTGGCTGGCCTACGCGCCCATTCCCACCAATGGCTGGTCGGTAGGTATTGTGTTCCCTGTGGACGAATTTATGGCCGATGTCAACAAGCTGACAATGAATTTAGTGGCTCTTTGCGTGATCGGTCTGTCTTTTGTTCTGTTTGTGATCATTCTCATTGCCCGGTCCATCACCGGGCCATTGAGAACGCTTACCAATGCAGCCGGGAACTTTGCCCAGGGTGATTTCAATGTTCAGTTGCCACATATTACGTCGCACGATGAGATCGGACGGCTCAACGACTCGTTCATATACATGCAGAAGGCTCTTGCCTCCACCATAAATGACCTTAAGGAAGCTTCGGAGAAGCTGAAAGCATCCTACGATAAACTCGAAGAGTACAACCGCACTCTGGAACAGAAAGTGGACGAGCGTACCTCCGAACTGAGAAAGAAAAACGACGAACTTGTGTCCGCCCAGGCTCAGCTGGTGCAATCCGAAAAAATGGCCTCGCTGGGCCAGCTCACCGCCGGCATTGCCCACGAGATCAAGAATCCACTAAATTTTGTGAACAACTTTGCCGAACTCACGGTGGATCTTGCCACCGAACTCAGGGAAGAACTCGATAAACTCACCGAAAATCTCACGGCGAAGGATAGAGACTACCTGCAGGCAATTCTCCACGACATCACTGATAATGCAAAGAAAATCAGTGACCATGGAAAGCGGGCTGACAGCATCGTCAAGGGTATGCTGCTCCATTCCCGCGGGAAAGCTGGCGAAAAACAACCCACCGACATCAATGCGTTGCTGGCCGAATACATCAACCTGGGATACCATGGAATGCGGGCCCGGGACGCCAATTTCAACCTAAAGATCCAGGCAGACTACGATCCTGCCGTTGGCATGGTCAACGCTGTACCGCAAGACCTGAGCCGGGTATTCCTGAATACCATCAACAATGCCTGCTATTCCACTAATGAAAAGAAAAAGGTACGTCAGGACGCCTACTTCCCCGTTTTGCGCGCCACCACCAAAAATCTGGGAGATACGGTGGAAATACGGATATGGGATAACGGTACGGGCATCCCGCCGGAAATCATCGATAAGATCTTCAACCCGTTCTTTACCACCAAACCTGCAGGACAGGGAACCGGACTGGGGCTTTCACTCAGCTTTGACATTGTGGTACAGGAGCACCAGGGCCAGATGAACGTTAACTCTACTGTTGGAAAATATGCCGAATTTGTCATTGTTATCCCCAAATTTTAATACTCCCCATTATTCAACCACCGGAATAATTTTTTAGTGCAGCATTTAAAAATTAAAAGAACGGCTGGCCGATACAGATATTGAGTTAGTCAGACAAGATGTTTTGCCATTCATCAACAATCCCGAAGAGTTTGAAATCTGGTCAAATGATAACTTCTTTCAGTTGGATGAAATGATAAAATTTCAAATAAAGGCCCTGTTTGACAACTAAATCAGTATAGACCACTCTGAGATTCCATCTTCCAAGCCATTATTGTCAATCAATCCACATATAAGGCTGTTTTTGTGGAGGAACCTTCGTTTTTCTGCAACTTATCCACATATAAGGCTGTTTTTGTGGAGGAACCTTCGTTTTTCTGCAACTTATCCACATATAAGGCCGTTTTTGTGGAGGAACCCGGGAATTTTCGCAACTCATCCACATAAAGGGCTGTTTTTGTGGACAAACCTGCGGATTATGTGCTACTCCGACCCACAGGGACAATAAACAATCAAATGGGTGCTGCGTAGCAGCATTTATAAGCTCCATAAGCTTTTGACGCACCACTCTCAAAGACAGCGTTATAGAGTCTCTGCACCACAAAGCCCCGGGAGCCTCGGCGTTCAACAAAAAGCTCCCGGAGCTTTGTGGTGGCAACGGTAGCGACAGCACAGAGTTGAGTGCCTGGTAGCCGCACAGATGGCAGCCCGCAAACACAAACACATAGGTGGAAACTCGGAGGGTGACAGGGAGGTGGTAAGTAATCAAATCAGCACTTATTCTCGTAACTTTCATAATAACAGACATATACGGAGTTTTCCAACAAAACTACTACTTACTACCTCCACCTTAAATTGACAAAAAACGGCAAAATCCCGGGGAGGGTGGTAAGTAGGGAAAAATAGCCCAATTTTACAACACGCACATAAACAGTCTGTTGTGAAATAATCTAACATTTCTGTTACTTACCACCTCCCATATAATTTCCGCTTTGTAAGATCACTCGGCGGTTAAAAGAGGTCCCACCTCCATTTGTTCAAAAAGCGAAGCTTTTTCTTAACTTTGTCTTATGCGAAAAGTCTGTTCACTGGTATTCGGGCTGGGTGTTTTTCTTTTTTTCTGGTTAGTGCTTCCGTACCATTTGCGGTTTCACGAACAGTTCCAGTTTTTCCGGTTTGGGATGGATTATTTCATGGACTCGGTCCTGCATCCGGAAGGCTTTTCCTTTTACCTGGGCGGTTTTTTTACCCAATTCTTCCGGTACCCGTGGGCCGGAGCTCTCATTATAGCCTTGTTGCTGATGCTTATGCAACGGTTGGTGGCAGCGATTGCATACAGGGCGCAGGGTATTGCATCCGGCAGATGGGAATCTGGCAGCATATCCGGCAGTAATACCGGCAATGCACCTGGCAGAGTACCCGGCAACCCTCTCTGGTATCCACTCACATATTTGCCCTCTGCTTTTGTCTGGCTGCTTTTGTGCAATGAAAATTACCTGATCTCGGCGGTGGTGGCCCTGTTGCTGGCCCTGTGGGCAGTGAATCTGTACCAGCGCGCTGGCGACGGAAAATCAAGGATCGCCGTATTTTATGTCCTGCAATTGGTATTGTTCTTTCTGGCCGGCGGAACGGTACTCATCTTTACGGCCTGTTTCCTCTACCTGGAGGCGTTTTGCACCGGGGAAGCAGTTCCCGGAAGGACCGGTCGCATGGAGACCGCTTGCCGAGGCACAGGCCGCTGGAAAACGTATGCCCTACAGGTGCTTCCGGCAGTGGCGCTTGTTTTCCTGTATCCTATGGCCGCGCGTATTTTCTGGCAGTATCCCTATGAAAAACTACTGGGAGGGCTCCATTTCTATAGATACTACTATTTTTCATACCCCCTGCAGTACGTGGCCTGGGCACTGGCAGCCGCCGTCCCCCTGTTGTGCCGGCTGATCCCCGCTCCAAAATCTTGTAGCATGAAACGCCGGATCCCCGCCGCGTGCCCTGATAGCGTGAAACAGCAGATCGCCGCGCCAAAACCTGGCCGTGGAAGCCGGATCATTTCTGCGGTGTTGTGTGTGCTGATCACTGCCGGGACCGTGTTTGGCCTGTTCCGTTTTGCCGGGTTGGATAAGGAAAGGCTCTTTGAATACGACATTCTTGTGTATGAAGAGCAATGGGACCAGGTCCTGCAGCGAGCGCAAAAAGATACCCCCGGTTCCTCCATTGAAATGGTGGCCGTCAACCTGGCCTTATGGCATACCGGCCGCCTGGAAACGGAGCTGTTCCACTACCCGCAACAGGGTCCCGAAGGCCTTATGCTTCCTTTTCGCCGGGATTTCGTGACCCCTTTGATGATGTCCCAGGTGTACCTTCACCTGGGCATGGTCAATTCTGCACAACGGAACGCCTACGACGCCATGGAGGCGATCCCCGATTTTCAAAAGAGTGCCCGGTCTTATAAACTCCTTGCCCAAACAAACATAATCAACGGTCATTACCGGGTAGCCCGCGGTTACCTGGAGCAGCTTTCAAAGACCCTCTTTTACCGGAAATGGGCGCAAGAGGCCATGCAATACCTTGGAAATGAGGAACACTTTGGAAATGAGGAGCGCCTTGGAAATGAGGAACACCTTGGAAATGAGGACCGACTTGGAGATGAAGAACGTATAGCAGCACATCCTGTCTATGGCCGCATCCGCAGGATCCGTTACCGGGACGAAATGCTCTTCAGCCCCCAGGGACTCAATGCCATGCTGGATATCCTGTACCGGAACAACCGGGAGAACAAGATGGCTTACGCCTACATGCTGGCCTATACCTTACTGGCCAAGGACCTGGAACGCTTTGCCGATTACATTACCCTGGAATATCCCTCCGGAAGTGATAAAACCCTTCCCGTTCCATACCAGGAAGCCCTGGCTTTGTACTGGGTACAGAACAACAGCTCGCTGGAAGGCATCCCCTGGAACATATCCGGAGACGTACGCAAAAGACTGGATGATTTTACAGCCATGTATCAACAGTTTGCAGGCGGAAGGCCTGAAAGGGAACTGAAAAAGGATTTTGGAAAAACGTATTGGTATTATGTCTTTTTTACCAAAATATAGCCTGGCATGCATGGCCCTGATGGCCATCGTTGCGTGCCATTATGCAGGCGGAGAAGTGGTTCCGGAGGATTCCCCTCCGGCCATATGGCCCGATTACAAGGAAGTAACGGTACCGGTCAATATCGCTCCCCTGAATTTTACCCTGGAAAAGACCACGTTGCTTAGCGATGAGGAGCCTGCATTCAGCCGCCTGGAAGCATGGGTGGAGGGGGCCGATGGAAGTTTTATCAAAGGGTCCGGAAAGCGGCACGTCCGTTTTTCCATGGGCGGTTGGGCCCGTTTGCTGGAAAAGAATGCGGGAGACAGTCTTCTGGTTACACTCAGGGGCTGGGATGGAAAGCAATGGCACAGTTACCGCCCCTTCACCATTTACGTAAACGCCCGGCCCATAGATCACGGAATGGTTTTTCGTTATATTGCCCCCGGGTACGAAGTGTACAGTAAAGTGGACATCTACCAGCGCGAACTGTCCTCGTTCCGCACCAGCGCCATTTATGAAAACACCCTGATCCCTCAAACCTGCGCGAATTGCCATTCCTTCAAACAGGGTGATCCCGAATATTTTTCCCTTCACGTAAGGGGAGAGAAGGGAGCCACAGTGCTGCAGAAAGAAGGAACATTCCGCTACCTTGACAGCCGGACCGACTCCACTTCCTCGGCCTTTTCCTATCCTTCCTGGCATCCCGATGGACGCTACATTGCCTATTCGCTCAACAAAACCTACCAATCCTTCCATGTGACGGCGGAAGACCGGGTGGAAGTGTATGACCTGGTGTCGGACATTGTGATCTACGATACGCAGGAAAATTGCATCCTGGCTTCAGACCTGCTGACCACCGGGGCTTTTGAGACTTTTCCCAAATTTTCTGCCGACGGGCATTCCCTGTATTTCTGCCTGGCCAGGGAACAGGACCTGCCCACAGAATACCGGGACCTGAGGTATAATCTGTGCCGGGTGGATTTTGATCCGCTCACCGGCGAAACCGGGAAAGAGATCCATACGGTCATTGACGCTGTTTCCATAGGGAAAAGCATTTCCCAGCCCGTTCCCTCACCCGACGGCAGGCACATCCTTTTTTCCCTGCTGGATTTCGGCACGTTCCCGGTCAATCACCGTGCTTCGGAACTGGCCCTGCTGGACCTGGAAGACAACACATGGCGTTTGCTTGACGCCTGGAACAGCCCCGATGTGGAAAGCTACCACAGCTGGAGCAGCAATTCCAGGTGGGTGGTTTTTTCCAGCCGGCGTCAGGACGGGTTGCTGGTGCTGCCTTACATCGGATATATCGATGAACAGGGCAATACGGGCAAACCGTTCCTATTGCCCCAGAAAGACCCGGAGCACTTTTACGGAACCCTTACCCGTTCCTTCAATTGTCCCGAGCTGGTCACAGCGGCGGTGAAGCTCGAACGGCGCAAACTGGAACGCAGTGCCAACCGGATGGAGCGCGAAGAGGTGCGATTCCGGCGTATTGATTAATTGGTTCTTTTTTGTATTTTTGCCCCACATTTGCGTGCCTTGACACATTGAGTTGTTAGCTCAGCTGGTTTAGAGCACTACCTTGACAGGGTAGGGGTCACTGGTTCG
>Ga0209719_1005047_pt1 | contig 10244 bp, 5 predicted proteins | sample AD_JPNAS2_MetaG_FD_184421 | JGI IMG/M metagenome (GOLD analysis project Ga0209719, IMG submission 184421) | Active sludge microbial communities of municipal wastewater-treating anaerobic digesters from Japan - AD_JPNAS2_MetaG (SPAdes) (version 2) | ecosystem: Engineered > Bioreactor > Anaerobic >...
CGGCGGACGGAGTGAACCAGGCCCTGGCGGCAAAACTGGGGTTGCGGGTTACGGGCCTGCTCAACAGCGAACAGGGCGGCAAATGGCATCATCTTTCCGTAACCGTCCCGATCGGCCACACGAACAAGGTGGCGGAGGCGGTTTTCGCGGCTGGGGGAGGCAGGATCGGCAACTACAGCTCCTGTTCGACCCGGCACCGCATCACCGGAACCTATGAATCCGGCGAGGGCGCCAAACCCTTCATTCCCGGCGATCCAGGCCAGCCCCGGACAACCGTTTCGGAGGAAGAGCTGGAATTCATGGTTGACGAAGCCTCGCTGGGGCCGGTGATCGCGGCTGTGAAAAACGTCCATCCTTATGAAACTCCGCTGATCTACTGGTTTCCCGTGGCCAGCCCCAATCCAAGCTATGGCCTCGGTTTGGTCGGCAATTTGCCAGCCGCCATGCCCTTGGGCGAAATCGCGCAACTGGTCTCGGAACGCTTGCGCTGCCCCCATCCGAAGCTGTGGACCGCGGGCCTTGACCCCGGCACAAGAATAGAGAGGGTCGCGGTTTGCGGCGGAGCCGGGGCCTCAGTGTTGAAGAACGCTGAGGGCAGCGCCGGACTCTTCATCAGCGGCGACATCAGCTATCACGCGCTGCTGGAATCGCGCATCCCGGTGATCGACGCCGGGCACTTTTTCACGGAATACCCTGTGCTGGAAACGCTGCGGCGCTGGCTGACGGGATGGAACCTGCCCTGTGAGGTCCTGCCGCTGGAAGAGCACGAATACTGGCGGCAGATGCTGGATACTGGGGCGATTCCCATAAGCGAATGATTTTCCCGGAAGGATGAAGCTCCGCGGATTTCTTTTGCCAATGCCGTTCTGTGGCGGATTGGAAGGAGGAAGACAAGGCTCCCTTTCAAACCCGGTGGGCAAAGCCGGACGCCGCTACCCGCACAGGCTGTAGCAGTATCGCCAGCAAAAAAGTTGACGGAGAGGCTGGCGTCGAGCGAGGAACGAGCATCGACGACAGCAACACTTCCTATAGTCCAAGCCCGCAGGCTCGCTGGACTCCAGGCTCCAACAGCATTGACACAGCAGTCTTTCCTGTCGTTCAATCCGTTGATCTTCCTGTCGTCCATGCTCACTGCGTTCCCTGTACGCCAGCCTGTGCCGAAGTGAAGCGATGCTGTCTGGCCGTTAAGGCCCTGTCTGGAATTCCTGACGCGCCTCCCGCACAATGCCCGCATTTGATGCGGGGATTATGCGAGGGGCGTGGGAGGGGCATAGGCTCGGGCGTTAAGGGTGAGACAGTCAGGACATTGCCGTGGGTAAGCAGTTGTGGCTTTCTTTCAAATCAAGTGGATGCGGCCCCTAAACCAGAAAGTAGCCCAGAGGGTTTAATCCACTCAAATTGAATGTGAGCCTGTTAAATTTCATTTTGGGGTCAGAAAACGAAATAAGGAATTCCATATTATACTTACGGGCGCTAAAAATATAATATGGGTTTCTGTATTTCATTTTAGTTATTCCAATTTCTCCTTTCGCGCCTATACACATTGTGTTACCCTCTAAAGGTATCAATGTAGCTATAGAAAATGAAAATTCGGTTCCTGGAGTATCCAGTAGTCTCTTTTAGGATGTTCATATCCACTAAACTATTAACTAGTTGATTGGCAGGAACATAATTAAGATTCAAAAGGGTTTGGACTTGTTTGATCGTTGTTACAGGGGACTGATACAAGTGCATCAATAGCTTACGGGCATTCTCTGCCCTCCTGCCAAGCTTTACAAGTTTGTTTTCTGTGCTCCTATGAAGTTTCAGAATGTTCTCGAATGTTAGCTTTCCCTTCTTCGATGTTTCTATTACAGCCTGTAAGAAGAACCGTATCCAGTGACTTATGTCATTTGACTCCCTTACTCTGGTAAGTGCGTCATAGTATTGACCTCTATGCTTCTCAAGAAATTCTGAGAGGTAGAGAGTAGGCTTCAACAGAAGATTATTACTGACCAAGTATAAGGTTATGAGCAGTCTTCCAATACGACCATTGCCATCTTGGAAAGGATGTATCGTTTCAAACTGATAATGAGCCAAAGCACATCTAATCAAATGCGGCACCAAAATGCTATCATTATGCAGAAACTTCTCGAAATCGTCCAATAAATCCGGCATATCGTTCATATGAGGCGGAATATATGCTGCATCTGCCAAAGAAGATCCTCCGATCCAGTTTTGACTGGTTCTAAACTCACCCGGGGTTTTATGTTCCCCACGTACGTTTCTCATCAGAATCTCATGGGTGCGTCTGATTAACCTCAAAGAAAGAGGCAAGGTATTCAGGTGCTGAATAGCTTCATTCATCGCCTGAACGTAGTTCTGAACCTCTTGCCAATCATCACGCTTCTCTGGAACGATAGCGTCAGCTTCTTTTACTACATCATCTATTTCAGTTTTTGTCCCTTCAATTCTGCTGGATGTATTGGCTTCTTTTAGAATGTGCATGCTGATGAATAAATCAACATTAGGAACGATCCTGGAAAAAGCATTTAGCTCCCCCAATTCTTGTGTCGCTTTTTCAAGCAGCACGTTTATCCTTGGATCATCCCAAATCCATTCTTGGTTAATTTTGGTTGGCAAGAAACTCTTGTATTGGAATTGGTTTCTGTAAACACCTGATTTGAATTCTTCGAATTTCATTATATTCCTCGATGTCAAGTCGAAATAGCTTTATTAAGCCTATCATCTACCAAACGGACGATCTCTTCATATAACTCTTTTTGCATACCTAAGTTACACCAACCTTTGAGTCGCTACCCTTTGACGTTGTCAGCTATCTCAATGACTTGCAAGTTATTTACTATCCTTTGTGTTTGCTCTCGATAAGCGTTTATCTATGCTTAAGTAGAGCAAGTCCATAAATGTAGTTCTTTCTTGTTTAGTTAACCCAAGAAATGAGAAAATAATATCATCGAGTTCAATTCGGTGGCTTTTAGTTAACTCAAGATGAATGTCATCAATCGGTTGAGATAGTAAAGGGTCTATAACTTCTTCAAGGTCACGACTTGATAATTCTGGGGCCAACTTGAATAATCCAATGCTCTGAATAGAAAACTTTATTGCACCATCGCCAAGATTAGATAAACCTAAAATCTCTCTTTGAAATATACAAAAAGACGAATTGAGTTGTGCAAAAACGCTATCTGTCATATCGATCAAATGAGGGATTATCTTGTAGAACTCCTTGAAATAGACATCCCCGAGATTTCTTATCACTAAATGCCTTGACCCCAGAGTGCGAGGAAAAAGAATCGGTGAAACTAAGTCATTAACATTGGAGCTCTTGATTCCTTTATCACTGACACAATTCGAGTTGATATCAATCCCAAGTATCGAAACATCCTTCACTGATTTGACATATCGTCGTTTAGGATATTGGTCACCAAGTGAGTTGTCATGAATATATCCCTTTATTGTTGCTAGTTTACTCAGATTACACAGCTTTGTTTTGCACCTATCTAATATATCTATTATAATGTTAGGTGCTCGTAAGTAAAAACCTCCCCACATACTTCCAGAGTATTTATTCTCCTTACTATTTTCCCATCCTTCCTGGCTTAGTTTTTCCCGAGTGACAGGATTGATCCTAAGATCATCGAAGTCTTTCCGACTTGTCGATTCTTCAATGGTAAGAAAGTTTTCGGTATAAAGTGAGTTTTCAAAAGGCAGCTTGAAAGCGGCAAAGCGAATGAGGTCATCAGACCGCACCATACTCTGCCTGGCTCCTATTATTGAGATTATTGTATTGATTCCTGCTTCCCTAAACACACGCTTGGCAAGGTTGTCAATAATGAAATGGATTTGACAGTTTTCTAGCAGGAACTTTTGCAGCCAGGCACCAAATTCCACATCCAGCCAGGAATTGGAACAGATAAACGTTAGGATTCCCTTATCGTTCAACAGCCTCAATCCCCTGATATAGAAGAAGGTATATAGATCACTCTTTCCATTGATCACGCCAATCGGTATATCTTGGGGAAAGTCTTGATTTGCCATCTGCCTAAGCAGTTCTTTGTATCTCTTATTGTCCTTGATGGTTCCGAGGGGGTCTTCTATTTCTTCCTGAGCCACATAAGGTGGATTGCCTATTACGATGTCAAAGCCACCTTTTTCAATGAATATCTCCGGAAAGTCTATTCTCCAGACAAAGGGTAGGTTCTTGATGGATATTTGACTGATTTCATCATCCACTTTGCGAATCTGCAGTTCCAGCTCTTCCATCTGGCGTTTCTGCTGCCTGGAAGCAAAATCTATCTCGGCCTGAATGTCAGTTTCAAAAATGCTGCCTTGCACTTCAGGTGTTGCCACATTCTTCAGTTTATATAGTTTCCTAAACAACTCTTTCTTTTTCTTATCGAGGATATCAGTGTAAAGCGCTTTGTGCTTCAGTTCGATTTCGTGCTGTTGCAGGGGGGATTTGTTATTGAAGTAATCCGTTTTAAGCTTCACAAGGTCGCTAATCTTGCGTTGGGTGTCCGCCGCAATCATGCCTTCGCCGGATACCGGAAAGAGAGTGCTGCCCAGCATCTGGATCAAAGAATCACCTTGCCTGACCTTGAAATCAAAGGAAGGCAAGAGAGGTTCTTCACTGCGTTTGAGACTGTCATCAGCTTCAATCAAGAGGGTGATCCACAGCCGAAGTTGGGTGATCCACACCGCCCATTGCTTCACTTCCACACCGTAAAGAGATTGAAAGATAATGCGTTTCTTGCGCTCATAGGGGCTGCTGACAGGTTTGTCCGGCAGGAAATGCCGGTAGATAGAGCACTCTGTCTCATCTATCACATTGAGCATACCAACCGCAAAAGCTCCTGAACCGATGGCAGGATCACAGACGGTGACCGTTTCCAGCTTATCCAGCAAGTCCTTTGCCTCAGCATCTGTAAAATCCCCTGGGGTTTGTTCTCCGTCATTGCCATATTCCGGGAAGAAAAGCTTGTAGAGGTTTTCCAGGCTTATCGATTCCAGGCAGTTCTGCTGTAGATATTTCACCAGAGAGAGGCGGCACATGAAGTCCACCTCCAGACGGGGAGTGTAGATGGCGCCATGCTCTTTGTTGATAAGCTTTTCGAAGATGATGCCCAGAAACTCCGGATTAAGCTCCAATTCTTCATCATAAAGGGTGTTTTCCTCGAGGGTGAAGTTGAAGCTGAACAAGAAAGCTACAAAATCAATTATGGCTTTGTCCGTGATGAACAGAGCTTCTGTATCGTAATCCTCATGAGAGCGAAAAAGCCCGCCATTGAGATATGGGGCTGTGACAAGATGAGTTTTGAACGGCTCCGGGATACGCGGAAAGCCGTATTTGTTTTTTTGGGAAGGGGCTGAATTCAGGGCAGAAAAAAAGAGGGGAGTGAGCAGATCCTGATAGATGCCCTGTTTGTGAATCGCAGGATCGTATGAGTTAAGATAATCCCTGATAAAATTCGCGTTTCCACCCAGCCATCCCTTCTTCTGAACGAACCCCAGAAAGATGATCCGGATCACAAAGAGCAAGGCAAAATTGCCTTTCAAACCGTCACTTACATCCTGACCGAAAAGATGTTTGATTCCTGTTTTGAGACGCGCGTATTCCTGCTCGAATTCTTCATAGAACAGAGCCGACACCTTTTCCACAGAAAAGATATCTTTGAGGTCGCCCATGCTGTTTAGCTTGTGCTTGCTTAATTGCTGTATGTAGGTCTTGTTGGGCAGTTCGCCGCTTACATAGAATGAATGCCTGCGATAATTGCTGAAAGCTCTTTTGGTGCCTTTATAGACCGGATAAACCAAGCTAAGGCGGAAGGAGTGGAATTCATCGTGAAATATGAAAATGCCGGCCTGGGTATTTTCCTGTTTGATTATGCCTGTCGCTTTGTCAAACTGCTTTTTTCTGGAGCTTCTCTCGGTTAAAGACCTGCCAGCCTGGAGCAAAAAAAGACCGCAAACCGTGCCGTCGTCAAACTCCAGGGTGCCGAGAGTATAAGCAGACGGGAAATCGTCATCAACATACTGCGGCATTTTAATACGCTTTTCACTATACACATCGGAAAAAGTATCGAAGTAAGCGATCCATTTCTCCTGGGAAAAATTGGCAGGGGTTACGATGTTTGGGTTTATTTCCATACTCTGTTCTCTATTGCCACGATCACCTGCTGCTCATAGGCTTTCAGGCTGTCTTTTACCTTGTTAAGGTAGTTCTTGCCCAGGGTTTTGCTCAGTTTACCCAATTCTTCGATGATGACCTGATAATCCGGTTTTCCGCCGTTTTCCCAATCGCAGATGCTTTTCAGTGTGTATTCAGGAAGGGTGCCATAGTTTTCTATATCATCACGGAGCATGATCAGGAATGATCGCCAGGGGACAAGTTCGCTTATCTCTTGCTCCAGTATGTAAGAAAGGAAGTTGAATGCCTTCACTGAGTTGCTCTGTTGGGATTGTTTGAAACTGAACTTTTCTGCTTCTTCCTTCAGCATTTTGTAATCCTCCCAAAAACTCTTACTGAGAGGCAATTGCGTTGTATCCGGACTGCATTCTATCCTAAGCAGCGCCTCCTCGATGGGGAGAGGAATCAGTTGCTTGTTTTCGTCCTTGAAGTCCTGGCTTACACTGAAAAGCTTTCCCTTGCGGATGAACATCACCAGGCAATCCGAGCTGAAGGCTTTGGCGGTTTTGATGCGGATGGGCATTTCATCCAGGGCCTTAACCCTATCGGGATACTGATGCTCCCATTGCCGCATCAATTTCTTGAGCCGGGTATAGAGGCTTTCCTGTTCCAGGTCATAGGGATTGGTTTGCACTTTGGCAAAGAGCTTGGCAGGCGTGGGTTCTTCTCCGGCATCAAAGATACGGGCATCTTCACCCAGGGTTTGGTGGATCATAAACATCTTATGAGAAGCGATTTCCCGGCTTTTAACTATGTCCGCGCCCTGCTCCGTAGGAAAGAAATTGGTGATGTGGAGAGTATCAAAGACTTTTTTGCTGATTCTGTTGATACGTCCAACCCTCTGAATAACCCGCACCGGGTTCCAGGGAATGTCATAATTGATCACCATTGCCGCCCTGTTCAGGTTGAAGCCTTCTGAGAGCTTGTCGGTGGCCAGGAGCACATCATAATTGTCTCTCTGCCTGTTTTTGGGGTAGGCTGCATCGAAATTGGTATTGATCTCGTCAAGATGCTGTTTGCCGATGGTTCCGGTAATCACCAGAACCCTATCCTTGAAACGCTCTTCCAGATAAGGCTCCAGGTATTTAACCGTATCTGCGTATTCCGAGAAAATCACAACCTTGGGAGCAGGTTCACCTTTATTGGGAACGGCATTCAGGGATGCCTCCACATTATCCAGCAGGGTAGAACGCTTGGGGTCGTTTTCCACCAGAGCCAGGCCGTCAATCTCGGCGATTATCTTGTTAAAGAGGCGGATATCGGATTCGATATCGTCATAGAACTGCTCTTTAAAGGCGAATTTGTTCACCTCGTAAATCCGGTTTTTCTTGCTGTCCTGGTCTTTGTTTTCTTCCGCGAACTGGCGCAGCAATTCGTCAATCTGGTCCGGATCATCACCGTCCACCTTGTTTATCAGCTTGCGATTAAGCACATATCTGCCATTGGAGCTCTTGATGAACCCTTTGATTTTTTCATAGGAATCCCTGATGTTGACTATGCTTTGCCGGAAGGCGCCAAAAGAACTTTCAAAGCGCTTTACCATCTGCCTGCGTAAAATATCATACAGGTTATCCTGGTTCAAACGGTCGATCTGTTCTTGCCGGCTTAGTTTATTGTTACCGGTATCATCGCCTTCATAGCGGTAGGGCTTGTAAATGGGACCCCTGAATCTGTCCTCGCTATCCGGATTGTCCGTGAAATACTGCTCGATCACATTGTCATAGAAGGTTGACTGCTCGGAAGTTAGCCGATAATACCACTCTTGGGGGTTATCTATTTTGGAGAGCTTCTTTACTTCATCCCGGTAATCAGGATCATTTATCAGATCGAGCCTGTTTCTTCTGATCGTGACAGGTTCTATCACTTCCCTGATCTGTTTGGAAAGCAGGGCGGCCCTGGCGATGACTTTGTTTATATCGATCTCTTTTTCACCAAACAGAGCCTCGTACTTCTTTCTGGTTTCCTCTCTTTTAGCAGGGTCTTTGGACTGCCAGTTCTTGTGAATATAGGCAAGATCTTTGAACAGGGCGTTATAAAACCGGAAGAGGTCCACCAGGTTGCTGCTAAGCGTGATATTGGATTTCTTGGGAACGATAAACAGGCTGAGCAAAGAAAGAATGTCCGCGGGAGAGTTGTTAAACGGAGTTGCCGTGAGGAGAATCACAATTCTCCCGCGGCAGATGGTCTTCAGCTTTTCATAGGTCTCAGTTGAGCTGTTGCGATAGCGGTGAGCCTCATCCACAATTATCACTTCAATGCCTTCAGTATTGCCAATAAAATCTATTATGCCATCCAGATCACCTCCGGAACGGACCTCCCAATCGTATAACTCAAAGTCTTCTTTATACTTTTTCCATCCCGAATTGGCGTTATCGTCCCCGATAAGTCCCGGAGGACAGATAACTATCCCCCGTTTTTCCAGCTTGCGGGCAATCAAAGAAGCAATGATGGATTTGCCCAGGCCCACAACGTCAGCCAAAATGACTCCCCCATTTTCTTCGATGATGGAAAGAGCTTGCGTAACGGCATCGATCTGATATTTGAAGGCCTTGTAGCCCTTTTTCTCCAGCAGAAGAGAGATATAGCGGGCTGACTCTTGTTTGTAGAAACTATCCAGCCAGGTTTTTACCACAAACATATAAGCATCGAAAGGATGGACGGATTTCAAAAGTGTTTTTTCGCGGATGTTATCTATTAGCCTGGTTTTCTCAATATCTGCCTCGGTTATGGGTATGGCTGAGTTCCAAAGCTCGTCAAAGTATTTTTCTGCCTCTTCAAAGCCGTAATCCGAAATCTCCACATTAAACTCATCCCGGTCAATGAGACCCGCCTTGCTGAGGTTGCTGCTTCCGGTGATGAAGAGATTGGAGCGGACTATCTGATGTTCTTTGAGTTTAAAGAGATAGAGCTTGGCATGGTTGGGCCTGGCTGTTTTGCGGATGATAATTCTACCACTGATTATTTGTTCCAGAATGTAGCCGGCTTGTTCGTAAAATAGCTCATTGTCAAAGGCATCGTTGTTGAGGGCTTTTAGTACGGATTCGTGATAGTCTTCGATGCGTTCGACTCTTTTCTTGCCTGTTTTTTCGGCATATTCAACCAAACCGTAATTCTGAGCGTCCACATTTAAGCCCACCAGTATCTTAAGGTTTAGGTCAGCATTGGCTTTTAAGCTCTCAATCAGCTCACTGATGCCGGAGAAATAAAAGAAACCCACCAGGAACTTCAACTCCAGACTTTCCTTGATGAGTGTGGCAAGCCTGGTTTTCAGCTGTGCGCTACCTTTGTTGGTGATGAAATTGCTCAATTCCTACTCTCCTCAAGTGATTTAGATGGACACACAAGGTTTTGGGATGCCCAGACCCCTAATGGTAATGAATCTAACAAACAACAAAAAATCACTGCTACCTCTAACCTAATAATCTATTGCCATGCCTTGGTTTAATCTCATTTCCAAGGCAATGTCTTACCTCTTAATGCAGAGTAATCTCAGTCAAAATACAATTATCTGAACTGGCTACTGAAAGTCAAGGACTTAAATTGCTTATGATCAATATCGACAGGACGGCAAGTATCGGACTGAGGAGATTCGGTATCTATATAAAGACTGTTGAATAATGCACACGCTCTACAATTGATATGAATTCACCCCGTTCCACATCATTTTTTCTGACACGACAGGTCTTTTTTGGTCTGTTTTGATGGTTTTCCTTTTTAATGCCCTCTCAAGAGACCCATTTTTTGGTTTTTTCCAAAATCCGGGCAGACCTCTCCTATCTCAGGTTCGCAAAATCTTCAGGCCACGCTTGAGGTTGAAGGCTATGGCACCCATGGGCATGAGCCGAAAATGAGGAAAAAGGGCAGATAAACCCTACAAATAGGACAAAAGGATTTCGGGAGATGCCGGGACTGACAGAATAGTTGCTTGCCTAACTCAGCCGAGCTGCTCCAGCACAAAGGTGGGCAGGCTGAAAGAGGCGTAGTGCAAATCGCGGTTGTAGTAGCGGGTTGGAATGGCGGCGGCGCTGATCCTGGCCCCCACTTCCGGCGCGAGGGG
>Ga0209719_1005055_pt1 | contig 10236 bp, 8 predicted proteins | sample AD_JPNAS2_MetaG_FD_184421 | JGI IMG/M metagenome (GOLD analysis project Ga0209719, IMG submission 184421) | Active sludge microbial communities of municipal wastewater-treating anaerobic digesters from Japan - AD_JPNAS2_MetaG (SPAdes) (version 2) | ecosystem: Engineered > Bioreactor > Anaerobic >...
ATCGGAGAGCCGCTTCAAAAGGGGATTGGTTCGTTTCTGCTCCTCCAAGCCGTGGTCCTGGAGCTCAAGATAGTAGCGCCCGTCGTCAAAGACGGAGTTGAACCAGAGCGCCCGGCGTTTCGCTTCCTCATAGTTGTTGTTCAAGAGATGTTGGAGAATCTCGCCGCCGAGGCACGCCGAAAGGCAGATGAGCCCTTCATTATATCGTTCCAGGAGATCATCATCGATTCGAGGTCGGAAGTAGAACCCTTCAGTGTATGAAAGGGAGGAGAGAATCATCAGGTTCTGATATCCGATCTGGTTCATCGCAAGGAGGACGAGGTGGTATTGCTGGCTCTTCTTTCCGCTGCCCGGTTCGGGCCGTTCGGTCCGGTCGCTTGGATTGACGTAGAATTCACAGCCGATGATCGGCTTGATCCCCACCTTTTTTGCAGCATAGTAGAAATGGAGGGCACCGAACAGGTTCCCATGATCGGTGATGGCGATGCTGTCCATCCCGAGGGCTTGGGCTTTTTTCATGTAGGCGGAAATCTTTGCCGCTCCGTCAAGCAGCGAAAAGTCTGTATGGTTGTGCAGGTGGACGAAGCCACCGCTGAAACTCCGGGTCATCATTCCTCCAATATATTCCTATGAGAGCGTTTGGATGTTGAGTTCATGCAGGAAGGACTCAAAGACCCTCCTGGTCCGCTCCGCTTGAAATTCGGTAATCGACTCATGGCGATTCATCAGATCATGAACCATCTCGTATGAGATGGTGTTCACCCGGTCGGGGTGGATCGGCAGGTTCAACAGTGAAAGCTGATTCTCCAATTCGGGGGAGATGTAGAACGCCTTCTTGGGAAAGGATGCGCTGAAACGAACTTTCGTTAAGGCCGTCTGGTTTCTGGTGGCTTGAAACGCCACAAGAATCGCCGTGTCGGGTTTTCGAATCGGGTTGTCGATCAGCACGAAGCGCTGGAAATCCCCCCATTCCAGCCCGAGACGGATTTTTGTCAGGACGAAGGGCGCATCACGGAGCAGAAGCGATCCGTTCTTGTCGTAGAGGCGGTTGACCGGAATCCATGCGGAAGTGAACCGCCCCTCCTCCCACCTGCGGATCTCCGCCTGGGCATCGAGGACGGCAAGTGCGGTGGAAAACGCCATCCGGCTCTCCGGTTCACAGACTGCGCCGCCGATCGTGATTTGGCGCCGGGTGATGTGATTGACGATGCTGCCGAGCGCGCTTTTCAGAATTGAGGGAAGGACCAGTTTTCCGGCGGAGAGCAGACTGCTGGTAGTTACCATCGAGCCGATATCGACATATCGGTCGGTTCGGCTGATTCGCTTCAGTTCTTCAATCTCTCCCAGATCGATGATCTGGCGATTGGGTGGGGAAGGGTAGAAGTCGCTCTTGCTCATCAGGTGGGTGCCGCCCGCCCAAAGAAGGGGGTTCTCGATCCGTTGGAAAAGAAGGGAGAGCTCATTCAGGGTTCGCGGCTGATGAATCATCGGGGATCTAGTTGCTTCCACGCCTTCTCCTCCTGTACTCGAATGCCTGAATCGTAATCTCCAGCAACTCCGTCACGTCCATGCACGGGCAGGTGTTCAGGCTGAGCTCCTGCATGATCGCTTTCTCATCCACCATCCCCTCCTCCCGGCTGCGGGTGCTGCTCATCAATTCGGTGAGGATCGATTCGATGAGCAATGTCTTTGATGCATAGCAATCGGGACAGGGTTTGTTTCCGCTTGCCCGGTAGGCCCGTTCAATGTCCCGGCAGAGGCGGGTGCGATGAAATGTCTCGAAGGTTCGAATCTTCGCATCCTTCAGGCGGAACGCGGGAACGATGCAGCTTAAGACCGCCACATCGTTCACCAGAACGATGCAGTTGCCGCACGCGTTGCCCTGACAGTGGCTGAGCATCGATTTGACCCCCACATCTTCAATGAGCATCAACGAAAGCGGCTTGGTGGAATTGACGTGCAATGTCAATGACTTGGAGTCGATGGTGCATTCCAGTTTCAATGTTTACTCCTTAGAAGGTTCAAAATCGTCGGTCCGTCCACCGGAATCCGTTCGACGCTTGATCCGACCGCTTGCTCCAAGGCGGTGAGCAGGGCGGCGGTCACCGCCCCTTTGACGGCGGCGGTCATCGAGGAGGGCATGCCTTCTCCTTCCTCCTCAAGTTGGATATCGATCGCAAACCCCCTCGACTGGGAGAGTTGAGCTCCCGCTTCAAGCAGCGTCGTTACGATCGTGTGGCGAACCTTGCTGATATAGGCGGCTCTTTCGTACACCTTCGGGGTGGTGATGGAGACCCAGATGGAGCGGATGATCGGCACCAGAGCGAGGGGTGAGATTTCAAGCTCAAGAATGATGGCGACCCACGAGTTCGAGAAGAAGAGGGAATCCTTTGCCGAAGGATGGCGGAAGAAGGTAACGGTCTCGCTGATCGGAAGCGGCTCGACGAACCGTTTTTCCTTGATGAGCTGGCACGCTCGCAGGATGTGTCGAGGCATTCTTCCGCTGTTGGCGTTGAGGACCGAAGGACCGCTGTCGAGCAATTCGTTGCCGTCTTCGACGAAGGAGATGTCTTTCTTTGATACACCCAGCTCATCGCTGACGATCTGTTTCCAGATCTCGGCGGAATTTCCGATGCTGTAGAATGAGGTGTTGATGACGACATGGTCGTTCGGCATGAGGGTCACTTGAACGCTTTGCGTCGGCGTCCCCTTGTACTCCCGGCTGAACCCGCCGATTCCCGGAGCAAGTGCAAGACCGTTTCCCCGGCCGTACTTGAAGAACGTGGAGTGGCGGATTCGCATCTGCCGCTGCATCTCATAGGCGGCGTTTTTTCGGGTGAAGTCGGCTCGCTTGCTCACCGTGGAGGCGAGCTCTTTCAGTTTTGTATATTTGTCCGTTCGAATCATTGCGCCGGACGAAGGGTTCTCCGAAGCGAATTTCATCCTCCATGAGAGCGGATTGTATCCGGTCAGCTTCGCCAGTTCACTGTAGTGGGCTTCGCTGCTGGCCAGCGCCTCGCTGTAGCCAAGCCCCCCGTAGAAGTGGGCCGGCCGGTTGTTCGTGGTACGAACCTCCACATGAATCGTCAGCGCGGTGACCGGGTAGAGGGGGATCAGGCCGGTATAGAGATGGTTTACCAGCTCCTCCCGGAAGAAGGAGGCGCATCCCTGATCGACGACGACCCGGATCTCCTCCGCCTGAGGTTTCCCGCTGCTTTGGTAGTAGGTCTTTCGAGTGATTTCGTAGCGCGGCGGGGCGGCCTCCATCTCATAGAGGATTTCCGTGTCCCGTCCGCTTTTTATCGCCGCAACGCTGCACAGCGCGGCGAGCTGGGCGGGGAGAATCAACATCTCGTCATGGGGCGCATAAAAGGGTTGGCGGTGGATGATGACGTTCTTTTTGGAAAAGCCGGTAACCTCCGCCACGCTTTCACGGACGTGGGCGGGCCACTGGGTGGGCGCCTCGATGTGGAGGGTTTCCCCGTCAAACATTACGGATACGCGGTTGTACGTAAGGCGCTTTTTGGTTTTGGAGTGGAAGGCGTAGGAACGTTCAAGAATGTTGAGGTTTTCCTCTTTCAGCGCCTCCTCCAGATTCCCGAACGTGTAGGAGTATGGCGTCACGGTCAAGGAGTCCACCGGTTCATCTTCGACGTAGGTGACGGAGATTCCCTTGGCTTTGACAAGGGCACTTTCCCGATTGGGTCCGAAGAGGGCGAGCAGCGGTTGATCGCGGTAGGTGATCGCTCCGCTGCTGAGCAAAGGAATCTGGGCATCAAGGACGCGCAGGCGATTGGAGCCGGGGATGTCCCGGGGGGCGACGATGACGAAGGAGGGATCCGCTTCGGGAACGACGATCCTGTCGAACCGCCCCCGAGCGATTCGACTGGTGATCAGAACTCCTTGAAGGGGTGTGAGCCTGCCCATTGTTGGTCGCTTTTCCGCCATAATCTTCCTCTGATTCCAAACGATACCACGCCTGAAGCATTGGGGCAATTGCCTCTCTTGAACGCGGCGTATACAATCGAAGGCATGGATACCATAGAGCGTGAGATTACAAAGCTCCGGTCGGAGCTTGAGGCATATCAACGGGCGTACTACGTCGACAGCCGGCCGCTGGTGGATGATTCGGAGTACGATCGGAAGTTCGATCGCCTGCTCGAATTGGAGCGGCGATACCCCGAGTTCGCTTCCTCCACGTCTCCGACCGTCCGGGTCGGCAGCGACATATCCGCCGATTTTCCCGAAGTGGAACATACGATCGCCGTTCTCAGCCTCGATAAAGCGTACACCGAAGAGGAACTCCTTTCATGGATCGGCAAGCTTGAAAAGAACGCCTCCGATGAACTGGGCATCATCGTCGAGGAGAAGATCGACGGGGTCTCGATCGTCCTGTATTACGAAGACGGGATTCTCGATCGGGCGGTGACCCGGGGAAACGGAGTGGTGGGCAACGATGTGAGTGCGAATGTGAAAACGATTCCGACGATTCCGCTCTCCCTTCCCGAGGCGGTGACGGTGGCGGTGCGGGGTGAGATCTATCTTCCCAAGACGGAGTTTGAAACCCTCAACAAGACCCTTGAAACCCCGTATGCCAACCCCCGAAACCTCGCCAGCGGAACGCTGAGAAGGATCAAGTCCGGCGAAGTTGCAAAGATCCCGCTGCGGATCTTCGCCTACGAAGGGTTCTGGAGCGTCGATCAGCCGACCACCCATTTGGAAGTGTTGGCAAAACTCAAAGGATACGGCTTCACGATCAACGAGCATTTTGCATATTTCACCAAGGACGCGATCGATGCCGGAAGCGCTCTTGCAGCAGCCGGTCTGAGCGCAACCTCCGGTTCATGGGAAGAGATCGGCTTCTTCATCCACGAACGGACCGAGCACCGAAACTCGCTTTCCTACGAGATCGACGGCCTTGTCGCGAAAGTCGATTCGATCGCCTATCGGGAGACGCTCGGCTCCACCGGCCACCACCCGAGGTGGGCGCTCGCCTACAAGTTCGAATCGCCTCAGGCGGTTACCACTCTTCTGGGCATCGATGTCCAGGTGGGCCGCACCGGGCGGGTGACCCCCGTGGCAAGGGTCAAGCCGGCTCAGGTGGCAGGTTCGACGATCAGCAACATCACCCTTCATAATCAGGAGTACATCAACGGCCTTGAGCTCGGAATCGGTGACATCGTCGAGATCTCCCGACGGGGAGACGTCATTCCGGCGGTCGAGCGGGTGATCGAGAAAGCGGAGGAAAGCCCCGGCGTGTGGCAACTGCCTTCCCGTTGCCCCTCATGCGACACCCCCCTTGAGAAAAGGGGAGCGCACACCTTTTGTCCGAACGGCCGGCATTGTCCCGCTCAGATTTTCGGTCGGATCGAATTCTTCGTCTCCAAAGGGGGGATGGATATTGAGAACTTCGGGCCTTCGACCGTGGCGGACCTGATCGACCTCGGGGCGATCGGGGATATCCAGGATATCTATTCGATCGATTATGATCGGGTTCTCGCGGATCGGCCGGGATATGGACCGAAAAAGATCGCCCTGATCAAAGAGGGTGTGGAAAAGAGCAAGGACCGGCCGTTCAGGCAGGTGCTGGTAGCGCTTGGAATCGCCGAACTCGGAAAGAAAGGGGCGGATCTGCTCGTTGCCGGCGGATTGAACTCGATTGACAAGCTCTTCGAGCTCGCCGAGCGCAACGACGTGGCGACCCTCGTCTCGATCGACCAGATCGGGGAGAAGATCGCCCGCCTCTATATCGATGCCCTCAACGACCGGGACGTGCGAACCCGCATCGAAGCCCTCCGCTCGGCGGGGCTTTCGATGGAGGAAAAGATCGAGACATCAACCGTGAAACAGATATTCGCCGGAGAGACCTGGTGCATCACGGGAACGTTCGAGCACTTCAAGCCGAGGGATCTCGCTCTCAAGGAAGTTGAAAAGCGCGGAGGGAAAACGACAAGCAGCGTAACGGGCAACACGACCGTGCTGCTTGCAGGGCCGGGGGCGGGAAGCAAGCTTGCAAAAGCCCGGGAATTGGGCATTCGAATCATCGATGAAGCCACATTTCTCAAAATGTTGGAAGAGTGAAGACATTTTTTTCCGGAGTGTAATGACATTGACGAAAAAAACGGGTATATAGGGGGAAATATGGAGGTTGCGCCATGCATGAACTCGCCCGTGAACTCAACCAGGCCCTCAAAGATTCCGTTGTAGGCTCCTTGCTCTCGGAGACCGGCCGACGAATGTTTTTCCCCAAGGGAATCGTCGCCCAAAGCGCCGAAGCGACGGAAAAGGCCAAGCGTTTCAACGCCACGGCCGGTTTGGCTACTCTGGGCGGCCAGGCGATGCACCTCCGCGACATCTTCGATCAGTTCGTCCCCGGCTCCTTCGTCCCGAACGACATCTTCTCCTACGCCCCCGGCGGTGGCGATATGCGCCTGAGAAAGCTTTGGCTCGAGGAGATGATCGTAAAGAATCCCACGTTGAACGGTAAGAAGATTTCCATGCCGCTGGTGACCGCAGGCTTGACCAACGGGCTTGCGATGGTCGCTTCCCTGTTTGTCGATCCGGGCGATACGTTCGTCCTCCCCGACCTGAACTGGGACAACTATGAGCTGATCTACCACCACCAATATGGAGCGAACATACGAAAGTTTCCCTCCTTCACCGGGGAAGGACGGTTCAACGTGCCGGGTCTTCTGAACGTCCTCGAATCCGCCGGGACGAAGAAAGCCCACCTGCTGCTGAACTTCCCCAACAACCCCACCGGATACTCCCTCACCGAGACGGAACAGGATGAGCTGGTCGAAGGCCTCGTGGCCTTGGCTGAAAAAGGGATGATCCTTAACGTGATCATCGATGATGCGTACTTCGGGCTCTTCTTTGAGGATGATATCGCCAAGGAGTCCATTTTCGCCAAGCTCTGCGCGGCTCACGAGCGGATTCTGGCGATCAAAAGCGACGGGGCGACGAAGGAAGCGATGGTCTGGGGGTTCAGGATCGGCTTTCTCACCTATGGAGCGAAAGGACTTACCGACCGGCAGCACGATGCATTGGACAAAAAGACGCTCGCCGCGATTCGGACCTCGGTTTCCAACTGCGATCGTCCCGGGCAGAGCCTGTTGATCAAGGCGATGCAGGAGGGACAGCGGTATGAGATCGACAAGCAGGCGGTCTTCTCCGAGATGAAGCAGCGCTATCTTGTGCTCAAGGAAACGTTGAAGCGCTTTGAAGGGGATGAGAACTTGATCCCATATCCCTTCAACAGCGGATATTTCATGGCATTCAAGACAAGAAAAAGCGCCGAGGAGCTGAGGCGCCATCTCTTGGACCGGTATGAAGTGGGCACGATCAACATCGCCGATACTACTCTACGCGTCGCCTATTGCTCGGTGGACTTGGAAAAAGTTGGAGAGCTGATAGAATTGGTCTATCAGGCGGCAGGTGAGATATGGAATTGAAGAGCAAGTTGTATCTGGTCAATGAACAGGGCGAAAAATTCATGGGCATCGGAGTATTGTGGCTCCTGGAGGAGATCGCCCGTTGTTCCTCATTGCGGAAGGCCGCCCTCGTTCTTGGCATTTCCTATTCTAAAGCGTATGGTATGATTGAGAACCTTGAAAAGGGACTCGATGTGAAGATGCTTGAACGCAAGCGCGGCGGATCCTCGCGGGAGGGCGCCACTCTTACAAAAGCCGCCGAACGGTTTATTGGAATCTATCGAACCTTTCATCTTGAAGCCAAGGAGCGGCTCGAGGCGCCGTACGAAAGGCTTGTCGAAGCGATGAAGAGCGTCATGGAGGAAGATGATGAGCACAAAGAGCTATGATTTCACGATTTCCAGTTTAGGCAAAGCGAAAGTCCCCAACCCGATCATCATGGGGGACAAGCACGGGGATGTTCAGGTGGACTATGTTCGAGACAGCGACCACATCCTCTTCGGAATCGAAGCGGTGATGAATGAGGTTGGCCGTCAAGTCCCCCGCTTTGAAGAAACCGTGGAACTTGCAGGGCCGAGGGAGAAGATTTTCTTCAATCCAAAGCATGTCCATGCGGCGATCGCTACCTGCGGCGGAATCTGCCCGGGCTTGAACAACGTCATCCGGTCGGTCGTCCGCTGCTTCTGGTATCGGTATGGTGTACGTCGAATCAGCGGAATCCAATACGGGTATCAAGGCCTGCTCGCCTCCAGTCCCTGGCCGATCATCCCGCTCGATCCCGATGTGGTGGATGACATCCAGGAGAAGGGTGGAACGATCCTAGGTTCCGCTCGCGGCGGCGGAAAGCAGGTCGAAGAGATCGTTGATTCGCTTGAGCGGCTCAACGTGAACATCCTCGTTACCGTCGGTGGTGACGGAACCCTCCGCGGAGCTCGGGACATCGCCGAAGAGGTAGGCCGGCGCGGTCTGAAGATCGCTGTCATCGGCATCCCCAAGACGATCGACAACGACCTTTCGTTGATCCAATCCTCCTTCGGGGTGGACACCGCCGTTCAAATGGCGGTTCCCGTCGTTCGGGGAGCGCACGTCGAAGCAAAAAACTCGATTCACGGAATAGGATTGGTGAAAGTGATGGGGCGGGAAAGCGGCTTCATCGCTGCAAACACCTCGCTCGCCCAAAGCGACGTGAACTTCTGCCTGATTCCGGAGAACCCCTTCGATCTGGAGGGACCGAACGGTTTTCTGGCCCACTTGAAGAAGCGGGTTCTTGACCGCGACCACGCGGTCGTCCTCGTCAGTGAAGGCGCCGGTCAGGACCTGCTGCCCGAAACCGGCGAAGTGGATGCTTCAGGCAATCCGAAATTCCACGATATCGGAATCTACCTCAAGGACGAGATCATCAAATACTTCAAGAAGGAAGGAGTCGAAATAAACCTGAAGTACATCGATCCCTCCTATATCATCCGTTCCGCTCCGGCGGACTCCTATGATTCGATCTACTGCGCCCGGCTCGGGGCACATGCGGTCCACGCGGCGATGGCGGGAAAGACCTCCCTCCTGATCGGGATGCTGCACAACCGGTTCGTCCATCTGCCGATCGACGTGGCGGTGCAGGAGCGAAACTATGTCGATCTCCGCGGAACGCTCTGGCGCGACGTGCTTGAAAACACCCGGCAGCCGATTTCGATGAAAAACTAGGATGCAATAATTTTTGCATACATGTAAATATTTTGTGAAATTCGGGATTCTATAGGTGTAAAGTCCTATAGGATAAGAAAACATTTATGCAAAATGATGAGAAAATGTTGAATATGTACTTGATTCTTTTTTAGAGAGTCAGTACTGTACTTCCAAGAAAGAGAACGACAGCTTGCGAACCAACCGGTTCTAAAGCACATATATCGGATTTTTTTCTAACCTCCTTTTGTTCCCCCAAGGTTTAACCTCCTTTTCCTTGGGGGTTTTTTATGCCCCGAGTTGACCCGCATTGATGAAAGTTCGTACTATTCATCCATGATCAACGACATCGACACGATCCTCTTCGACTTGGATGGAACCCTGCTTCCACTGGACCAGGATCGTTTCGCCCAAGGGTACTTTGAGCTGTTTGCCAAACAGAGCGGCCTGCTTGGGTACGACGTGAAGGCGATGGCAAAAAGTCTTCAAGCCGGCCTGCTGGCGATGATGAACAATGACGGGTCGATGACCAACAAGGAGCGCTTTGATTCGGTGTTCACGTCCGTCACCGGCTACGACGCTCAAGAGATGAACGAACGCTTTCTTCCCTTCTATGAGGGGATGTTTGAATCGTTGGTCGAATATGCCGCTCCAACACCGCTGGCGCGAACGATTGTCGATACCCTCGCTTCCAAGGGATATCGCCTTGTCTTGGCGACGAACCCCCTCTTTCCGAGAGTGGGCACACTGGTTCGGATGCGGTGGGTGAACCTCTTCGAAGATGACTTTGCCTGCGTCACCACCTACGAAGATTTCTCGTATTCCAAGCCGAACTTGGGGTATTACCGCGAGATCGTCGATCGATTGGAGCTCGACCCTGCTCGTTGTCTGATGGTAGGCAACGATGTCGGCGAAGACATGGTTGTCCTCGAGATGGGAATGAAGGCCTATCTCATCACCGATTGTCTGATCAACCCGCACAACACCCCGCTTTCTCATTTTCGCCATGGAAGCCTGAAAACATTCGCTACGGAGATTCTTTCATGAACGATAACTCTTCACTCCTCACCAAACCGGTCGTCGCCGCACTGCTGGCCATCTTCTGCACCCTCCTGTGGGGCGGTGC
>Ga0209719_1005056_pt1 | contig 10234 bp, 9 predicted proteins | sample AD_JPNAS2_MetaG_FD_184421 | JGI IMG/M metagenome (GOLD analysis project Ga0209719, IMG submission 184421) | Active sludge microbial communities of municipal wastewater-treating anaerobic digesters from Japan - AD_JPNAS2_MetaG (SPAdes) (version 2) | ecosystem: Engineered > Bioreactor > Anaerobic >...
GGCGATGCCCAACATGCGGGAGATCTGCAAGGCCATCCGGGACATTTCCAAGGACCAGATCAAAACCCAGATGCTGCTGTTGGGGAACATCCCTTCCCACGAGGAAATCGTCAGCCTGATCAACGTCGGGGCCCGCGGCTATTTCGACCTCAACGACCCGTCCGGGCAGCTTCCCGAAGCCGTCCGGGTCTTGGCCAAGGGGGAGATCTGGCTTCCCCGGGACAAGATGTCCAGCATCATGGACCGGATCATCTCGGTCGTCGGCCGGGAAATCAAGGAAAAAACCCTCGACCAGCTGACCCCGACGGAATTCCAGGTTCTCAAGCTCATCGGCCAGGGCAAATCAAACGACGAGATCGCCGCCGGGCTGTTCATCAGCAAGAACACCGTCCGTTCCCACATCAAGAGCATCTACGCCAAGCTCGACACCCACAGCCGTCTCCAACTCGCCTTGTACGCCATCAATTCGGCTCTTTTCTGAGGCGACGAAAAGGACCACGGTCATGATCAAGAAAGCCTCCGCCGGCCAGCCGGCCGTCCGCTCCTCCGCCCCGTCGAAAATCGCCCGGAGGAAGGAATGGCGCTTCCCCCTCCCCCTGGCGGCCGTCGTCTCCGGCGAGCTGCCCCTGGGCGGGATATTCCGGGAAGAGGTCAAGATCCGGAATATCAGCTCGACGGGAGCTTTCTTCGACCTCGAGGCCAATGTCATCGTCGGCGCCCGAATCCGCCTGACGATCACCCTGCCGCCCCAGGCCACCGAGGGCAAAAAAGTCCAGCTGAAGATCGAGGGCCTCACCGTCCGGGTGGAAAAACCCCGCAAAACCGCGAAAAAACAAGGCGTCGCCGTCCGTTTCACCAAGGATTACCGTTTCGTCCCGACGGCGAAGAAGGCCTGACATCGCCGGCATGCTCCGCGTCGCCCTGACCGGAGGAATCGCTTCCGGCAAATCCGTGGTCGCCGACGTTTTCCGGAGCCGCGGCTTCCGTTTCTTCTCGGCCGACCAGGCCGGACGCAAGGTCATGGAACCCTCCGGCGCGGCCTACCCGGCGATCGTCGCCCGGTTCGGCCCGGAGATCCTGGCTCCCGACAAGTCCATCGACCGCTCCGCCCTGGCCCGCATTTTATTCGCCGACGCCGCGGCCCGCCGGTTCGTCGAGGGCGTCGTCCACCCTCTCGTCCTCGCCGCCCTTCGGGCGGAAGCCGCCCGCCTGGCCGGCGAAGGCCGGACGGACGTCTTCGTCTCGGAGTCGGCCTTGACGTTCGAGGCCGGCCTGGAGGGGGAATTCGACCGGATCGTCGTCGTTTATTGCGATCCCGAAACCCAGATCCGGCGGCTGATGGCCCGCGACGGCCTCGGCCGCGAGGAAGCCCTCGCCCGGATCGGCGCCCAAATGGACGCCCGGGAAAAAGCCGAGCGGGCGGATTATGCGATCGACTCGACCGGTCCCCTGGAGGAAACGATCGCCCGGGCGGAGGCGGTGGCTTCCCTGCTCTTGGACGAAGCCCGGGCGGGCCGCCTCAGCCTTTGAGAGCCGAGGCCAGAAGCGGGATCAGGATTTCGTGGGGCCCGACGAAATAGAACCCCTTCCCCTTTTTCCCGAGGGGCCGGCGGACCACATTCTCGGCCGGCCGGTAATGCTTGATGAAATCGAACACGGCCGTGGAGAACCCGTCCAACCGCCGGCCGCGGTTGCGGAGAAGGGACACGGCCTTGAGAAAGACCTCGGGAAGGATGACGGCCGAGCCGACGTTGAGAAAGACGCCGCCGCCGTTGAGCCCCTCGACCAAGCCGCAGAACAGATAGAAATCCCGTAGCGAAGCCGCGCCGATCGCCTCGCCGCTGGCCTCCGGATGCATATGGATGATGTCGGTCCCGACGGCTACGTGGACGGTGACCGGCAGGCCCAAGCGGCAGGCCGTTCCGAGCAGGCTCAGCTTTTTATAAGGGAACCGCGAGCCGGCGATCATCCGGCCGATGGATTCCCCAAGACCGCGGCCGGCGGCCGCGCCCTCGCGGATCGCCCGGTTGAGCATCGTCCCCGTTTCCTCGGCCATCCCGAACCGGCCTTCCTGGATCTGGGCGGCGACGTCCTCGGACGTCCGCCCGGCGAACGCCAGCTCGAAATCATGGATGATTCCGGCGCCGTTGAGGGCCAGGCCGCTGATCCAGCCGTCTTTCATCAAGTCGATGACGACGGGCGAGAGGCCGGCCTTGATGACATGGGCGCCCATCGCCCAAAGGATGGTTTTTTCCCTCGTCCGGGCCCGGCGGAGAAGCTCCAGGAGCTCCTTGAAATCCTTGGCGGAAAGCAAGCCGGGAAGGCCGGCGATCAGGCCGGAGACGCGTTCCCCGCGGCGGGGCGGACGGGCGAAATCGGCCGGGGAAACCTTGCTCGGCCGGGAGGCCAGCGGATACGTCCGGACTTTTCCGGGCGTCAAGGGCTTGACGGTGGAAGCCACGGCGACCCCCTTTCGGCGTTTTGAATCCGCGGGAAGGCGGCTCACTCGGATTTGGGAGCGATGGTCTTGAGCTCCTGGCCGCAGCGGAACTTGATCCGCTTGCCCTGAGTGATGTGGATTTGTTTCTGGCGGCGGATGTCGCGGCCGTATCCCGTCTTCTTGGCCACGACCCTGAAGCTGCCGAAACCGCGGATTTCGACCTTGCTGTTGTCGGCCAGGGCGTCCTTCAAAGCTTTCAGAATCGCTTCCACGATCTCGAGAGACTTGGCCGCGCTGAAATCCGTTTTCTTTTCAATAGCCAGAACAATATCATTCTTGATCATGGAAGCTCCTCGGAGGACCTACAGATTAGTTATTCGGAGATGAAATGTCAAGCCTATGAAATTAAACATTTTCCCGTCAGGATGCGGAGTTCCGAAAAATAATTTATCCCGCGCGCGGCGTTTGACTTGGCCCGCCGTCCTTCTTATAATGGCCGTGGACAAATGGCAAAATCGGACGAATACCGGGAAATGCAGATCTCCAGCGGCCAGCTGGCCGCGGTGATTCTCTCGCTGCTGGCTCTCTGCGTGGTGATCTTTTACCTGGGCATCCGCGTCGGGATGAAACGGGCGGCCGAGGCCTCGGCGCTGAAAGCCCGAACGCAGACGTCCGTCCCGGCTCCCGCGGCGGCGCCGCCCCAAGTCACTCCGTTCCATGAGGGAACGCCGGCAAGCCGGGAACCCTCGCCTCCCTCCGCCGCTCCCTCCGCAGCGCCGTCCGCCGGGCGGCCCGCCGCGCCGGCGAAAATCGAGCCGGCCAAACCGCAACCGGCCCCGATTCCGGCGGATGCGAAAGCCGCGGCCGGACCCGCGGCGAAATCGCCCGCGCCGGCCAAGGTTGAATCCAAGGCCAAACCTCCGGCGGCGGTCAAGACGAGCCCGGCGCCCGGCGGAACATACTACATCCAAGCCGGCGCCCTGGACACCCGGCCGGCCGCCGAATCGATCGCCCAGCGGATCGAAAGCCTGGGCTTCCGGGCCATTGTCCTCAATCCCCTTCCAAACGACAAGAAAACGGTCTACCGCGTCCGGGTCGGCCCTTACGAAACGAGGGAAGCCGTGGACGCGGCCCTGGGCAAGCTGGCCGGGGCCCTGGGCAAGAAAACGACCGATTTCTTCCTCGTCAAAGGCTGAATACCCGGGGGCGCCCCCGCGCCTCGGGGAGAAAATCATGAAACGGAAGGCGGATTTTCCCGGCCGAAAAGAACAGCCGGAGCGCCGTTTTCGCGTTTCTTGGCTTGACAAGGCCGCCGGCCTTCCTTATCCTGTCGTTTTTTGAGAGACGCCCATGACCATCAATGATACGACGAACGGACGACTGATCGAGCTCGAGGCCCAGGCCCGGACGGCCGGGGCCAAATTTGACGAGCTCCGAGGTTTTCTTTAACCTCCCGGCCAAGAAAAAACGGCTCGAATTCCTGATCGCCGAGCTTTCCAAGCCCGAGATCTGGCAAGACAAGAAAAAATCCGTCGGCCTCCAGCAGGAGAAAAAACGCCTGGAGGGCGAGGTCCGTTTCCTGGACGGCCTCTTCCGGAGCAAGGAGGACCTGGACGTCCTCTTCGAGCTGGCCGGCGAGGGGGAGCCCGTCATCCCGGAGATCGAGGCGGGATTGGCCGCCTTCTCCGAGCGCCTGGACGAGGCGGAACTCCAGACGCTGTTCGACGAGGAAGACGACCCCCGAAACGCCATCATGACCATCCATCCGGGCGCCGGAGGGACGGAGTCCCAGGACTGGGCCCAGATCCTTTTCCGCATGTATCTTCGTTTCGCCGAGCGCAAAGGATTCAAGACGGAGATCCTGGACCTGACCGCCGGCGAGGAGGCGGGCCTGAAAAGCGCCACCGTCCGGATGGAGGGCGACTTCGTCTTCGGCCACCTCAACCAGGAGATCGGCGTCCACCGGCTGGTCCGCATCTCTCCCTTCGACTCGGCCAAGCGGCGCCACACCTCGTTCGCCGCGGTTTTCGTCTACCCGGAAATCGACGACGACATCCAGATCGAGATCAATCCGGACGAGCTCAAAATCGACACGTACCGGGCCGGCGGCAAAGGCGGCCAGCACGTCAACACGACCGACTCGGCGGTCCGCATCACCCACCTTCCGACCGGGATCATCGTTCAGTGCCAGAACGAGCGCTCCCAGCACAAGAACAAGGCCGCGGCGATGAAGGTCCTCAAGTCCCGTCTTTACGAGCTCGAGCAGCGCCGCAAGCGGGAGAAGATCGACAAGCTCGAGGACGCCAAGACCGAGATCGCCTGGGGCAACCAGATCCGCTCCTATGTCCTCCACCCCTACCGGATGATCAAGGACAACCGGACGAAGCTGGAGACGGGCAACACCGACGACGTCCTCGACGGCGGCCTGGACGATTTCATCAAGGCCGAGCTGATGTACCGGAAACAGCGGAAAAACAACAAGGCCGCCCAATAAAAAGGGAGACACAATACCAATTCACCCTATTTCGCCGAACCCTTTCTCCGGGAGCGGAGCGGGCGGGCCGGCCCCTTGTCTGAAGAAAACGGCTCCTGAAATCAGGTGAATTGGTATTGTGTCTCCCTTTTATCGCCTTGACTTTTTTCTTATATTATCTTATTTTTTTGTCTCTTGCCAAATACCGCCTTCCTCCTCTCCAACAAGACTTTTCTGAAGATTTTTAACTTACCTCCGCCCGCTCGGGCCGCAGGCCCGCCTCCGACGGGGGAATCCTTCCCAAATAATCATAATTGGCTCATCCGACATTCTTGTGGGTAACAGGGTAGAGGTTTAGGCCGCCACAGTGGAAGAAAATAGCCAGCTTGAAGTGCTCGCGATTGCGGAAGCCGCAGGCCATTTTCTTGATCGTTTGAATCATCGAGTTCACGCCTTCGCTGACCGCGTTCGTTATCCGATGTCTCAAGTAAGTCATAATATTGGGCAGATATTTCCGGAACATTCGGGCCACCGCCTTCACCGGTTTCAATTGCGAGCGGATCGCCCATCCATACCAACCGGAAAAGTGTTTTCTCGCCCAGGTTTCCGTCTGATACGACCAGAACCTCCTCAAGTCTTCCTTTATCGCCCACGCGCGGGCTGTTCTCAAGCGCTTCCTCCTCAAGGCCGAAAACGCCTTTCGTTTCTTGACCGGAAGATTTTCCCTCGAATACAGCCAAAGATACTTTGTTCCCGACAGGATCTCGTTTCCTTCCCCCCTCAGGTCCCGATGCTCCTGTTTTCGAACCATATCAACGGCTTGGACCATATGAGTCATCACGTGGTATCGGTCGAAAACGAGCTTTTCTTCGTAGCCGGGAACATGCTCTCGAATCGAGGCCAGATAGGGATCCCAGATATCGGTGGCGATGGCCTTGATTTTGGCCCGTTGAGCCGGCGTCATCTTGCGAAAATATCCGTCCAGGCTTTCTTTTTTCCTATCATCCTCGATATGTTCCACGGTCGATCGTTGCAGGTCATAAATCAACGTCAGATAGTTGTGCCCTTTCCCCAGAGATTTTTCATCCACGCCCATTTTCTTAACAATTCCGGGCTTCTTCCTTTCCTGGCCTCTCCTCACAGCCCGCTCCAAAATATGCCAGGCCTCATCCCAGCTGATCCGCAGGATTCTTCCCGCCCCCTCGATATTCGTTTCCTTCAAGACCATGATCGCCAGTCGTTCAAAAAGGGCCGTAAATCTCGATTTTTCTTCGGCCCAGTTGACTCGGACCTGTTTAACGCCGTGGGCCGGACATTCCACCCGGGGAATCCGGGCATGAAGAAATGTTTTGAACTGGCAGGTGTCCAGATGCCGCCAGACACGTTCCGGAGCGTGGTCATAAATCGGAAGCGGCGTTCCACATTCCGGGCAGGAAAAGCGGATGCTTTCCCCATGAACCGCCCAAACGTCGACCTGCTCTTCCCTCACGCTCAATTGAACTCGATCCACCCGCCACGGATCTTCAATCCCCAAAACATGCCGATAAAGCTCCGTATCTTGCATGGCTCCATTCTCCTCGGAGCCATTTTATCCCAGACGAGTACCCATTAAAATGTCGGATGAACCTCATAATTTTAAAAGGAGTTACTCATGCGTAGGAAAATGATCGTCGGCTTGACGGCCCTGGCATTCGCCGCGGCCCTGGCGGGTCCTCCGTCCGCTGCCGCCGGCGATTCCGGCGGCGTCAAGATCGGCTTCAGCCTGAGCGGCGGCTTGGGCTTCATCAACGGCGGGGATTTCAACACCTATATCCGGGATTGGAACAGATACGTTACCGATGAGAACAGGTCTTGGGACGAGGAGTATTACACGATCGACTGGAAGGAAATGAAATCGATGCCCGATTTCAAGGGCGAGATTTTCGCCCGGTTCGGCCGGAACTTCGGTCTCGGCCTCGGCGTGGAAACGATCAAGAAATCGAATCCGGGAACGATCGCCAATGAATACGCCTTTACGTCAAGATACGACTATCCCACGTACTACGTCGAACGGGCCTGGCACGAGAACCTCGAGATGGCCGTCGACCAGACGTTGAGCGTCATTCCCCTCACCCTCGGCCTTTACTATTTTCTTCCGCTCGGCCCTCAGGGCGACATCTATTTCAACGCCGGGGCGGGGGTTTACCTGGGAACCCTGAAATCCAATCTCGACTGGTCCGCCCAATGGGGATCCTACGAGGAGTTCCATCTCCCGGACGGAAGCCTGTACCCTCCTCATATCAAGTCCGATTCCAAATCCACCCAAAATGATTATTACGAGGCGACGTGCAACGCCGTCGGATTCCATTTCGGGGCCGGCGCGCAATTTCCCCTCACCGGCAGCATCACCGTTTTCGGCGAGGCGCTTTACCGCCTGGTCAATTTCAAGGACTGGGAGGGAACGGCCGGCTATGAATCCACCTACCACCGGGATTACGGCTGGTGGACGGGAAGCGAGTGGTACACCCATGTCATCGTCGATTCCGAGGGCGCGGATGAATGGGCGGGCGGCCTTTGGTACAGCGAGGAACAAAGCCTCGCGATCGACGCCGCCTATTCCGATGTCGGCCTCTACAAGGAAAAACCGATGGAAACGTCCTGGAGAGACAACATCCGGCCGGCGGAAATCAACCTCAACGGCTTCGTCTTCCGAGTCGGAATCAAGATCTTTTTCGGACTTTAAGAGGAAGATAAGCGAGTTTGCCGAGCTCCTCGGGAGCGATCTCGCTTGTCGGTCCCGTCCGGTCCTTGGACGATGAGGATAAAAGCGGGCCCCGGCGATGAGGCGGGCGGAGAAGACGCGGCGGGCGAGGAGGGATGATCGTCGATTTCAAGCTCCAAGGAAGCGGGCCCGACGGGAGAAACCCCGGCCCGGCATTGACATCCATCAGGAGGTCCTCATGAACAAACGGTTTTTCGGCGGCCCGGCCGCGGCCGTTCTGGCCGGTTGGACATTCGTTTCATTCGCGGCGGTTCTGGCGGCCCCCCCGCCGGCCGCGGCCGGCGATTCCGGCGGCGTCAAGATCGGCTTCAGCCTGAGCGGCGGGTTGGGCTTCATCGACGGCGGGGATTTCAACGCTTACATCCGGGACAGGAATACGTACGTCGCGGATTACAATGATTATTTCGGCAAGGATTACTACACCATCGACTGGAAGGAAATGAAATCGATGCCGGATTTCAAGGGGGAGATCCTCGCCCGGTTCGGCCGTCGCTTCGGCCTCGGCCTCGGCGTGGAAACGATCAAAAAATCGAATCCGGGAACCATCGCCTTCACCTCCAGCGAGTCGTGGAGACGCGACTGGCCCGCGTTTTACGTCGATCATTCGGTGTACGATCATTTCGAAATCGCCGCCGATCAGGCGTTGAGCGTCGTTCCCCTCACCCTCGGCCTTTACTATTTTCTTCCCCTCGGCTCTCGAGGCGACATCTATTTCAACGCCGGAGCGGGGATTTACCTGGGAACCCTGAAATCCAATCTCGATCGGTCCGCCCAATTCGGACTTTACGAGGAATATCATCTTTTGGACGGGACTTTGAGACCTCCTCATTTCAAGCACGATTCCCATTCCGCCTACCGGAATTATTACGAGGCGACGTGCAACGCCGTCGGATTCCATTTCGGGGCCGGCGCGCAATTTCCCCTCACCGGAAACATTTCTGTTTTCGGCGAGGCGCTTTACCGTTTGGTCAATTTCAAGGACTGGGAGGGAACGGCCGGCCATGAGTACACCTGCCGCGGGGATTACGGCTGGTGGACGGGAAACGAATGGTACACTCATGTCATCATCGATGATGGGTACGCGGGCGAATGGCCGGGAAGCCTTTGGTACAGCGAGGACGACAGCCCCATGATCGACGCCGCCTATTCCGATGTCGGCCTCTACAAGGAAAAACCGAAGCAAACGTCCTGGAGAGACAACATCCGGCCGGCGGAAATCAACCTCAACGGCTTCTTCATTCGCGTCGGGATCAAGATCTTTTTCGGACTTTAAGACGAAGATCAGCGAGTTTGCCGCGCTCCTCGGGAGCGATCTCGCTTTTCGGTCCCATCCGGCCCTTGGACGATGAGGATCAAAGCGGGCCGGAAAGACGCGGAGGACGAGGGAGATGACCATCGATTTCAAGCCCCAAGAAAGCGGGCCCGACGGGAGATGCCGCGGCCCGGCATTGATATCCATCAGGAGGTCCTCATGAACAAACGGTTTTTCGGCGGCCCGGCCGCGGTCGTTCTGGCCGGTTGGGCGATCATTTCGTTCGCGGCGGTTCTGGCGGCCCCCCCGCCGGCCGCGGCCGGCGATTCCGGCGGCGTCAAGATCGGCTTCAGCCTGAGCGGAGGGTTGGGCTTCATCAACGGCGGGGATTTCAACGCCAATATCCGGGATTGGAACAGGGCCGTCGCGGATTTCCGCGGCTTTTACGGCAACGACGCCGTCACCATCGACTGGAAGGAAATGAAATCGATGCCCGATTTCAAGGGCGAGGTTTTCGCCCGGTTCGGGCGGCGCTTCGGTCTCGGCTTCGGCCTGGAATACATCAAGAAATCCAATCCGGGAGAGATCACGTTCGCCCTCAAAGACTCCGGCCGGGAGGATTTCGACTCGTATTACGTCGATTTCATACTGACGAATGACTCCGCCGATCTCCATGATCAGACCTTGACCGTCATTCCCCTGACCTTGAATCTCTATTATTATTTCCCGATCGGCCGAACGGGCGACGTCTTTCTCAACGCCGGCCCGGGATACTATTGGGGAACCTTGAAAACCGACAAAACGTCGACCCGGGACGTCGAATTTCTGGCCGAGGTTCATCGCCTCGACGGATCGCTTTGGCCTCCCCATATCAAGAGCGAAGTCCGGTACTCCGATCTCGATCAAATCCATTTGACAAGCGCCGCCCTCGGCTTCCACCTCGGCGCCGGCTTCAACTTCCATCTTTCCCGGAACATCGCCCTGTTCGGCGAGGCGTTTTACCGCCTGGCGAATTTCAAGGAGTGGGAAGGAACGGATGCGTGCCGAATCGACTTCCATCAGAAGTACGGCTGGTGGACGGGAAGCGAGTGGGAATCTTTCTATTCTTACGATTACTCCGAGAGCCTGGAGATGAAGGGCAAGCTCTGGCACATGGATGCCCACGACCCCGACTTCAACACCGATTATTGCCTTGTTGAATTTTTTGAAGAGGAACCGGAGGCGGATCCTCTTCTCAAGAACATCCGGCCGGCGGAAATCAACATCAACGGCTTCTCCTTCCGCGTCGGGATCAAGATCTTTTTCGGC
>Ga0209719_1005057_pt1 | contig 10234 bp, 9 predicted proteins | sample AD_JPNAS2_MetaG_FD_184421 | JGI IMG/M metagenome (GOLD analysis project Ga0209719, IMG submission 184421) | Active sludge microbial communities of municipal wastewater-treating anaerobic digesters from Japan - AD_JPNAS2_MetaG (SPAdes) (version 2) | ecosystem: Engineered > Bioreactor > Anaerobic >...
TCACCCTTGGTTGCACCAACACGCACACCGCCGACACCAGCCACAGCATCATTCACGACAGCCCCCTGATGATCGACTTCACCGGGTTCCACGTGCGCGACCGGCAGGGGAACGACGTCAACAACGTTCGCATCGCGGGGCCGTTCCAGGCCAGCCCGCGGGTGCCGGCGTCGCTGACCTGGAGCACGACGCCATAGTCTCTGGTGCATCGCTGGCCACCTAGAATGCGTCGGAATGCACCGGGCGGTGGGTATGGTGCGGAGGGGATAAAACGACGCATTCTAGACCGTCAGCGGCGCACCACAGGTGGGTTTTCGCACATTCCTGAAGAGGGATGCGACGGCCAATGAGACGCTATTGGCTTGTAATCGGCGCCGGAGCGGCAGGCGGCATTCATGTACGGGAGCTCATGGCGCGAGGACATGCAGTATCCGTCGCGGACAGCGATCCGGGGCGAGCACAGGCTATGGCAGCGCAGGTCGGCTGCACGATAGGCGAGCTGACCGGCCAGTATGACGGCGCGGTGATTGCCACACCAGCCCGCACGCGTCTACCTCTGGCACGGCAGGCGCTGGAGATCGCGGATATTGTCGTATGCGAGAAACCGCTTGCGCTGACGACGGAGGACGCGCAGACGATCGCACAGCTGGCACCGGAGCGCATGTACGTGGCGGAGAGTCAGTGCTATGCCGGTGCGGATGCCCTGGACGTGCGCCACATGGCAAGGAGCCTGCAGGGTGGACTGCTGGGCAGACCCGTGCTGTGGCGCGTGAATGCCATGACCTCGTACCGCCCACAAAGCTGGTGCACGGACTTGGCCATCGGCGGTGGCGCATTTCTGGAGGGCGGCGTGCACATTCTGACGACGGCCCGCGTCCTGTTCGGCAAAGCGGTGCGCTGGCAGGCCAGCGTCCAGTGTTTCCAGGGCGGAACGGGCCCGGATACAGGGACGTTGCTGGTGGACTACGAGAGCGGCGACAGCCTTGCGCTCGGCATCGCTTGGGGCACGGAGGGCTGTTTCACCGGAGCCTGCCAGCCATTGCCTTCTGGTGCCGGTCTGATTGGTCCAGAGAAGTGTCTGTCGTGGTGGCCGCCAGATAATCACGCGGCCATGTGGACTCATCTGGAGCGTTGCTTCAAGGGAGAGGACACGCCTGTCGCGACGTTGGAACATGCGGCGGGCGCCGTCGCAGACGTCTGGCGTTGCTATGCCGCGGCGGAGATCACGGAACCTGCCGCGTAGCTGGTAAGCGTCGCAGCACTGCGCAGTGATGAAAGGGCCACCGTGTCGAGCGGGCGGCCCTTTTTGTTTGGGAGGCTACGTTGGCCAACAGTGGCGACACCGTATATCCGACGCCAGCTCAGCTGCGAGCCGTCGGCATATGGGTGCAGGCGGAGGGCCTCGTCACGGGTCTGGACTACGACGAGGGCTATGATGCCAATGAGCTGGTAACCTCCTCCACCATCGCCTTGAGTATCACCGAGGAGAGCGCCCAGGAAGTCGGCCATGCGGTGGAGGACCTCTCCATCGAGCTGCAGGTCCCTACAGTCAACAGCGACCTCTCGGACGCCGAGGCAGTTTACCACACCTTTGCCGGCCTCGATTTTGCGCATCGTGTCAACGTGAGCATCTACGGGCCGCACCCGGCGCTGACGCATGCCGATTGGGTCGGTGCCGGCGGTGCCAGCACGCCAAACGCCAATGGCGAGTTCACCGTCATCGCCAGTGGTACTCCGACGTTGACGCTGACCATCCCGAACAACTTCGAGTCCATTCAGGCAGAGGCCAGCGCTGAGAACTTCCCCGAGGGCGGGCCAGTGGTGCCGGAGAGCTACTGGTACCACATGGCCGATCGGTGGGGCGCAGCCTACGGTGCCGCTCGGCCCAAGGGCGGCACGTGGAGTGCCACCTGGGAGGGTGTGTACTGCTGGCGGGGATGGGGCTGGCTCAAGACCCGCCTCACGGTCCCGGCGGACAGCGTGCTGGCCCTGGCCCTCGCGGGCAAGACGCTCGCGCCCAGCGATAACCACTACGCCGACACAGACTCCGAGACCGGCGAGAACCGCCAGACTGGCTACTCGGCCTCGTGGACTGCGTGGAGCAACGCGGCGGTGCCGCACATGGTAGTGGGAGGCGTCCTGGTGCCGGTGGCAACGGTGCCTGCGGGTGCCGACCAGGCCGTGTACTGGCGCATCTGCCTCGACCCGGACGGGGTAACCATTGACCCGGAGGTCGTCAACACGCTCATCCTCACGGGCATGGCTGACGGCGACTGGCAACTGCTGGAGGCCCCGAAGCTGGTGCTGGACCCGGGCGCCACAACCCACGCGGTAATCAAGGTCTTCGAGGCGCCCGCCGCCGACGGCGACGAGCACCACACCGGGGGGAGCTACCGCAAGGGTGGCATCAGCGCAACCGCCGACTGCGCCCACTGGCGGGCCTGCTTCTGGGGCGACAGCGCGCAGGCGAACATAGCCGAGGAGTGCGGGGGCATCTTTGACAAGCTCATCAGCGCCAACACGGAGATCGACTACACGACAGCCTGGACGCTGGCACAGTTCTGCAACCTGATTACCTACAGCAGCGACGCCTGGACGGTGACGCTGGACGCAACGGCCTGCGCCGCGGCACTGAAGGACGCCGACGACAACGAAATCCCGGTGTGGGCATTCGACATTCGTGAGGCGCAGGACCCGGCGCCAACCGCGCCGCTGGAGCAGGACGTGGACGCCGGGGCCGCTACGGTGGCGATCCGGTGCGGCTCGTGGACCATCGCCGCCGGGGTGATGTGCCCGGTCGTCACCGACAAGGTCGTGGGCGGGCGCGCGCATGGGGCACTCCTGGACGACACCGGCGCGCTGTACCGCAACGCCACCAACGCCCTCTGCCTGTGGCGTCGGCAGGGCAGCGGCTCGTGGGCCATCGCCCACTACGTTGGCAGCGACGACGCCGGACGCTGGCGCTCCAACAACCTCGAAGAGTATGTCCCGGACACAACGACGGCCTGGGCATGGGGCGTCAGTTCCAACGGGGACGCCGCGCCGGACGTGACGTGGGCGCGGGCCGCGGTGCGGGAGTATGTGCGCTCCGACCATATCGGCGTCGTGGTGGTCTACTACGACCCGGCGTTGACGCAGGAGCGCGGGGGCATTGTGTGGCGCGTGACGACGGAGGACCCTGCCGGCGGCAACCTGCGGGTGAACTACACCGGGGCGCAGGAGACGCCCAGTTGGACACCCGTGGCGGTGCCCTCAGAGGAGGCCGTCTTCACCCGCCCGAGTATCGCAGTCCAGGAGGGCGCACTGCTGGTCGCAGCCACAGACACCACCGCCGGCAGTATGCGCATCTTCCGCAGCTATGACCGCGGCACCACCTGGAGCGAGATCACGTGAGCACCCTCGTGGACGGCCTGCAGTACGGTGCCATCTGCCACCGGGGCGCCGGGGAGATCATCGCCTGCGGGTGGGCCTCCGACGCCATCCTGTTCCGGTCGGCGACCACAACGGCACTCACGGCGGACATCCTGCACAGCGCCGCGACGGAGTTGACGGTCTGCGCCGCCGTGGTGGGCGAGGGCGACCCCATCCCGCGCAGCGCGATCATCGGGCACGACGACGGGAGCGTTCTGGTGGCAGTAGATGACGGGGCGGGCGCAATCAAGGTCTACAGGTGCCGCTCATTCGCCGACGGGTTCTCGGAGGTCTAACTGGTGCTGCAACCCAGCGCGCGCATCCTATACTGGCCGCCCGGCGTCAACGGGTATACTTCTGCGTTCGGGCACGCGCACGACTGGCTCCCGGATGACAAGTGGTCGATGTGGGATTGCGAGTGGGTGGAGCCCCTGCGCGCCATCGGGCCGCGCCCGGACCTGCGCCCGCAGGACACGAGCCTTTCGCAGTTCACGCTCACGAGCGGCTGGAACAATCTCTTCCGCGACGTGACCCTCTCGGGCAACCCGGCGGTGGGGGGCATCCAGTACTACGACGGGGCCGCGTACCCCGCAGGCAGTGCCTTTGCGGACGTGACCGGCGGGCTCACGACGAAGGACAACCGTTGGCCCAACTGGGTCCTGCACACGGTTCGCAACTCACCGCCACCGTCGCAGGGCATCCACACGCACATCATTGTCGAGATGGAGGCGACCCATGTGACCCTCGGGGCCGGGCGCGTCAACGTTGTCATCCCGCTGGCGAACGAGCAGTACACGCAGCCGTTCTTACATTGGATAGCGCCGCTTCCGGGGCGCGCCTACAACGTCTCTACGGACGGCACCATCGTCAAGCAGTTCTCTGGCGGGTCCGGCGCCAAGCAAGGCGGGCACCGGGAAAGCTTCGTGTGCCAGGTGGAGCAACTGTACCGCAACCCGACCACGCAGGCCACCTACGCGCAGGCCGCAGAGGGCCTGATCTACCTGGGCGCATACATCCTCCTGCGCAGTGGCGACAACCTGGAGCAGTGGACCTCCTGGTGGACGCCGGACCTGAAGTTCGTCGCAGCGCCCATCCACATCAGCGTCGCCGGCGCCGTGCAGTCCTTCTCGTTGACGCCCCTGGAATACGGTGGCCCGCAGGCGGCACCTTCGACGCCGCGGTGCGAGCCCTCCGATGCCTTCGCAGTGCCGACGGCTGCAAACGGGACATGGCAGACCGGGACAGAGTTCTGGCCCTTCGTACAGTCCTACGCGACCAACTGGACGGTGACAGCGGCGGAGTCTGCCAATGGGCGCAAGCCGTCCGTGACGCTGGTGCGCGATCAGTGGACGGCGCGCTATGTGCGCCCGCTGCTCTGGCGCGCCTCGGTGGACTGCCCGGCGACCATCACGACCGCGGCGCCCGCAGGCACGTGGCCAAAAGACACCCGCGACGGCGACCTGCTGCAGACGCTGAACGTGACGCTGAACAGCGACTACAAGGGCGCGACGGGAACGGCGACCATTCGTCCGCAATGGCCGCGGCCGCTGAGCGACTGGGCAGAGAATGGCTACGTCGCGGTCGATATGGGGCTGGACGGAGAAACGGGCCTCTGGGCGGAGCAGACCGTGCTTACCGGGCGCATCCTCCCCGACGGGCTCACGCCCTCGCGCGCAGGCGCGGACAGTGGCAGGCCCGCGCTCACCGTGGCCTTCGGCGACCTCGCCGCGGGGCCGCTGCAGAACAAGGTCCTGCTGGACTGGCGTAGCGTGGCAGGTCGCAGGCTCATCTGCACCGCCGCCGACCCGTGCAGCGGATGGGCGAGCGGGTACTGCTGGCTCCACAGCCTCGCCAACCGCATGGGCCTGGCCTATGCGCAGGTGACCTACGATGACGGAACGCTGACGACCGTTGTCCCGGTTGCGCCGCTGCCCTCCACGCCCACGCTGCTGACACCCGACGGGACCAGTTTCCTCGAGCACATCCGCGCGGTGGAGGCGGCCTGCGGCGTGCGCGTTCGTTTCGACTACGCCGCCGACGGGAAACTGAGCATCGACACCGGGCCGCCTGCATACACCCACGGCGTCAGCGACATCAGCTTCGTCTTGGACGAGGACGAGACGGACATCGAGGCGCTGGTGACCGGGGTGCAGGTGGACCGCGGGGGCGCGCGCTGGCGCAACGCGGCCAAGTTCCACATCACCGGCGAGACCGGCGAGGTCACGTACTACTGGCTCGACACCGAGGCCAGCCGCCTGGCAACGGTGGTCGATGACTGGTGGGCCTATTACTGCGACGACGACGCCACCAGCCTGGCACAACTCTGGCGCAGATACCAGCAGGAAGGGCACCGCTGGACGGCGGCGATCCGCTGGACGATGCCCCTGTGTCCCGGCCTGCGGCCAGATGCGTTTGTGCAGCTCAACGTCAACTCGCTGGGCCTCGCCTACGGCTCGGTCTACCAGATCACGCAGCACACCATGACCGCCGACGTGGGCACGGGCACCGCGCAGTCCACACTGACCGCGACCATCGTCTATCCAGGGACGGAGGGACCGTACTCATGATTCGTGCCATCCGGGAGGCTGTACAGGAGCGGGCCACAGCGAGCGGGGAGGCGTGGCTGTTCTACAGCGGGGCGCCCTGGAATGCTGGGGGCGGGTGCCAGCGCCCGCAACAGTTGGCGGAAGCAGCGGCGGCGTCGGGCGCGGCGGTGGTGCATATGTGCCCGTCGAACGCCAACCTCGTCAGGCGGGATGGGGTCGTGGTGCGCAACGTGCGCGAGTGGGAGGCGTGGAGCGGACTGCAGGCAAAGCGCCGCGTGCTGGTGGTGGCCTACCCCGACCAGTATTCCGACGACATGCTGACGGCGCTCTCCGGCGAGTGGACTGTGGTCTATGACTGCCTGGACGACTGGGAGGAGTTCGTGCGGCACTCCCAGTTTGTCGGCATCCTGGAGATTGAGAAGCGTTTCGTCCGCACCTCCGACCACATGACTGCGACCGCGCGGGGGCTCGTCAACAAGTGGCAAGCGGAGCGCACCGCCGCCAACAACAACGCCATTGGCCACATCCCAAACTCGACCATGATGACGACACTCCCCTGGTCAGCCGGACGACGCAGCGCGGACTGCGTCGGTGTGGGCTGGTGGGCAGACGTGTGGGTGCAGTGGGAATACGTGGAGGCCCTATGCGAGGCCGGGCTGACGGTGCGGCTCATCGGCAAGCCGCCGCAGAAGAACCGCCTGGAGCACCCGAACCTGGAATGGTGCGGGATGCTGCCGTGGCGGCAGTGCATGGGGCTGCTCAGCCAGGCGAAGGTAGGGATTGTCCCGTTTCGGCAGATGCCGCTGGTGGACGTAGTGGACCCGGTGAAGTATTACGACTACATGGCGGCAGGCCTACCGACCGTGGCTTCGCACATGCCAGAGCTGGAGGGAAGGCCATTCGCCGCGGTGGCTCACAGCAGAGAGGAGTTCGTGGAACTGGTCCGGCAGGCGCTTGAGGGCGACGTGGACCGCAAGGCCATTCGGCGAGAGGCAGAGCGCAACACCAACCTTGTCCGGTTCCGACAGTTCAAGCAGCATCTGGAACACACGCCGCTGGCCGGAGTGGAGGGAACAACGAATGCTGAGTCTGACTGAAGCGCAGGATATCGTGCAGGCGTCTGCTCCGAATGACTACTACCGCAACGTGTACCGTCCGGCCGAGAACACCTACCTGCCGCGTCTATGTGCATGGCTGGAGGGCTTCCCGCCGGGGCGCTCCGTGGACGTCGGGCCCGGATGGGGCACCATGCTGACCTGGCTGACGGCGCGAGGCTGGAGGGCAGACTGCGTGGACCTCATGCCGCCGGGCCACTGGATACCACCTGACACGATCGGGCGGCTGGGAATTGAGTTCGTGCAACATGACATCTGCAGCGGGCCGGTGCCGGGGCTCGAGCCGGGCAGCTACGACCTGCTGCTGTGCGGGCAGGTGCTGGGGCACGTGAAGTTCTCGCCGGCGGAGGCGCTGGGCAACATCCTGCCGCTGCTCAAGCCCGGCGGCGTCGCGGTGGTCCACGTGCTGGACCGGGAGCGGCAGACGATTGTGAGCGCGACACAGGACTGGCGCGACCTGCCCCGGTGGGGTGAAGCGCCGCCGACCGACCTGATGAACTCCACGCAGTACAGCCGGGAGTCGTTCTCGGAGCTGCTGTGGGCGGTGTCGCCGTCGGTGAACCTGTGGGCGGACGACGGGGGCAGCGTAGTGTTCGCGAGCTGCCGGGCGTAGCCGGGCGCGAGCTGACCGCGAGACTAAGGAGTGATGGCTGATGGCGTCGGCATTCTCGACATGGGCTGCGAACGGCATCCTGAACGCGTTGCTGAACAACACCGCATTCCAGGTCGCGCAGGCGTGGGCGAGCCTGCACAGTGGCGACACCGGCCTGACCCAGGGAGGTTGTGATCATGGTAGACATCGCGACCGTTGACTTCGGGGCACTGCAGGCCGGGCTCGAGCTGGAGCAGGGCTTCGCGCGTGAGGTGGCGACCATCGAGCAGTTGGAGCGGGACATCCCGAACATGATCGCCCGGCTCGACGGCTACATTGCCCGGGGCAAAGAGCTTGGTGTGGACACCAGCAAGTACCAGGCGCTTCGCGACGCCGTAGCCGCCGGCATGGGCGCAGCCATTACGCAGCTCATCGGCGCCCTCGCGACGCCGGCAGGACGGTAACCAGTGGCAACAACGGCGTGGGGCAGTGGGCTGAGTGCTGACGAGCTGCTCACGCTCGCCGGGCACGTGGAGCTGAGCAGCCATGAGATCGTGAGTTCGGCCCTGCAGGTCGTGGCCAACGCATTTGCGCCCGACGCCAACACGCTGGGCCTGTGGCACTGCAACGAGGCAGCGTGGAGTGGCGCCGCAGGTGAGGTCGTGGACGCATCGGGCAACGGGTTCCACGGAGTGCGCTATGGCAGCGCGAATACTGCGGCAGGAGGGCTGGGGCGCACTGGGAAGTTCAACAACGGCACCGCAGACTGCGTTTCACTCGGCACGCCGGCAGGGCTGTACAGATTCAACGGCGCGAGCACCCACGAGTGGTGGATGAACGTGGCGGCTATGCCTGCCTCAGTGACCGAGCTGTTCATCGCCACCAACACCAACCCCTGGCCGGGGCGCGAGTGCCAGTTGTTCGCGAATGGGAGCTTGCACTTCTTCACGGGCTACGCGGGGAACTGGGATGACCTGGCTACCGCAGCATCGGTAGTCGCAGCGGACAACGAGTGGCACCACGTAGCGTTCCAGACCACAGGGACGGTTGAGACGATATGGTACGACGGAACCCTTCGGGCAAGCCGAAATCGCACGGCCCCTGCGGCGTCGGGGCATGCGCGGAACATCTCGTTCGGTGGGTGGATCGAGGGCCGTGGCGTGAACCTTCGCGGGCTGATGGATGAGGTACGCGTTTCCAAGGTCGCGAGGTACAGCAGCACGTTCACGCCCACTATGTACTGCAGTGGCGGGTACACCGTCCTCACCAAGACCGCGGAGAGTGCTGCGCGCAAGGTGACTGGCGTGGACTGGACGGGCACGTTCGGCGCCAACTACGGCTCGCTCTACCGCGTCCAGGTCAATGTCGGGACGGACGTCGCCCCAAGCTGGACGGCAGTCGGGGGCGACAACCCCACCAGCCCTGTGACGGGTCTTGACCTGACCGTCCCGGCAGGCACAACGCGCTGGGTGCGCGTGTACATGGAGCCGCGCGCCGACGCCACCAAGTCGGCCACGCCGATCCTGAGCGCGCTTCGCCTGACCCACGAGGCCGTCGGCGGAGCCCCACGCATCTACGCGCCGCAGCGTTTTGGCCCAAGTCTGATTCCGCTGGGAGGGCTCCTCTGATGGCATACTCACAGGGCTCCGCGCAGATCATCCACATCACGACCTACGTGGGGGCCGTCCCGACCCAGCCGACGAATCCAGTTGTAACGGTCTCGCTTGACAACGGGGCGACCTTCGAGGCACCCGACAACTCGGCGGCGACGACGCTGTACGGTATCAGCCTGCTCCTGAGCGCGGCAGAGACAGCCCGCGCCGCAGTGCAGGTCAAGGTCGCCTCCGACAACTGCTCGCTCGCAGTGCAGACGTTCTACTTCGAGGACAACTATACCGCGGTAAGGGCAGCCCTGCTGGATAACCTTGACGTGGCCATCAGCGATGTGCAGGGGCCGACCGGCAAGAACCTCGACGATGTAATTGCCGCCGTCCAAGGCGGAACTGGCGCCGCGACGGTAATCCTCTACGTGATGACCGACGAGGACACCCCGCAGCCCGTGCCAGGCGCCGCGGTGACGATACCGGGAGCCGGAATGCAGTTGACGGACGCAGCCGGTGCCACAACATGGCATCTCGACAACGGCACCTATGCCGTGACCATCCGCAGCAACGGCTTCTATGAAGTCGCTGACTCCTATAGCGTCGTGATCGCCGATGGTGCCATCAGCTCGCCCGCAGGCGGCATCCTCAGCGTGACCCCGCAGACCATCGCGGAGCCTGCCAATCCTGACGTCTGTCGCTGCTATCTGTACATGTACCATAGCAACGGCATTACGCCGTTGGGCGCGGGCGACGGGACCTTGCGCGTGACAGAGGTCGTCCAGCGCCCGGCGACTGCGACGGTTGTCTATGATGACGACTACAATGCCGACGCCCCAGCCGAGACCAATGCCGATGGCTACGTCTATGTCGACCTTCCGCGCGGCATGGTCTGCAAACTGACCGCCAGTTGGCCGGATCGCGGCGAGCGCACGGCGCTCGTGACCGTGCCGGACAGCGCGACGCAGA
>Ga0209719_1005065_pt1 | contig 10227 bp, 9 predicted proteins | sample AD_JPNAS2_MetaG_FD_184421 | JGI IMG/M metagenome (GOLD analysis project Ga0209719, IMG submission 184421) | Active sludge microbial communities of municipal wastewater-treating anaerobic digesters from Japan - AD_JPNAS2_MetaG (SPAdes) (version 2) | ecosystem: Engineered > Bioreactor > Anaerobic >...
TCGGCGCTTTGGGCGGTCTGTTGGGGTACGGCGGCAAGCCGCTTGCGCTGACGTGGCCGGCGGTCGGCGGCGGAAGCGTGGGACTCGACGCGCTGAGCGCGTTCTTTCTGGTTCCGGTTTTTTTGATCGGGGGCTTGGGTGCCGTCTATGGGCTCGGTTACTGGCCGCACTGCTGCCATCCGGTGAGCGGACGCAGCCTGCGGTTCTTCTGGGGAATGCTGGTCGCGGGCATGGCGCTGCTGGTGGTCGCGCGCCATGCGATGATCTTCCTGCTGGGCTGGGAGATCATGGCGCTCTCGGCTTTCTTTCTGGTCACCGCCGAAGGGCATCGCATCGCGAGCCGGCAGGCGGGCTGGATCTATTTGATTTCAACCCATGTGAGTGTGCTGGCGCTGTTCGCGCTGTTCGCGATATGGCGGCATGTCACTGGTTCATTCAACATGACGCCAGCGGCACCGCAGACGTTGGGCCAGGGGGTGACAGCCCTCTGCATGGTATTGGTCTTGGTGGGGTTCGGCCTTAAGGCCGGTGTGATGCCGTTGCATTTCTGGTTGCCCGGCGCACACACCAACGCCCCCAGTCATGTCTCGGCGATCATGTCGGGCGTGGTCATTAAAACCGGGATCTACGGGATGATCCGGTGGAGCGCGTTGTTGCCGGATGTGCCGGTCGCATGGGGCGCGCTGATCTTGCTGCTGGGCGCACTGAGCGGTGTGCTGGGCGTGTTGTTCGCCCTTGGCCAACACGACTTCAAGCGCCTGCTGGCCTATCACAGTGTCGAGAACATCGGTATCATCCTGATGGGTTTCGGTGTCGCGTTGCTGGGGCGTGCCGTGCAGCGTCCAGAGTGGGTCACGCTGGGTTTCGGCGCCTGCCTGCTGCATGTGTGGAACCACAGCTTGTTCAAGCCGCTGCTCTTCTTCTGCGCGGGCGCGGTAATGCAGGTGACCGGCACGCGCCAGATGGACCGGTTGGGCGGTCTCGCCAAACGGATGCCGTGGACGGCCGCCGCTTTCCTCGTTGGTGCCGTGGCGATTTGCGGACTGCCGCCCCTCAATGGCTTCGTCAGCGAATGGCTGCTGTATCTCGGCCTGTTGAAGGGGGCGGTCGGCACGGCGGGCGGTGCGCTGGCGGCTCTGGTTGGCGTGCCGACGCTGGCGCTGATCGGTGCGCTGGCGCTGGCGTGCTTCGTGAAGGTCATGGGGACGGTTTTTCTCGGTGCGCCGCGCACGCAGTCCGCAGCGGATGCGCGCGAGGTGTCGCGCCTTGAACTCGTGCCGATGGCCGTGCTGGTTGCCGGATGCGCGCTCATTGGCGTGTTTCCCTCGGCGGTGGCGTTCGCGTTGGATGCGGCCACCGGCTGCTGGTTGCAGAGTACGGGCGCGACTGCGGTACCCGTTGCGCAAACAGTGCCGCTGGGCGTGATCTCGCTGCTCGCCCTGTTGCTGCTCGCCTGTGTGGCGGGAATCATCTGGCGGATGCGGATAAAGGAAGTCGTCACGGCGGCGCGCCGCAGCCTCACCTGGGATTGCGGCTACGCGCGGCCGGACGCACGCATGCAATACACCGCCGGATCGTTCGCGCGCATGCTGGTGTTGATTTTCCGCGGAGTGTTGCGGCCGGCCGACCACCCACCGCAGGTGACGAAACTCTTCCCGGTGCCGACGCGCGCGCACAGCCATGTTGATGACGCGGTGCTGGATCGGGTTTTGATGCCGGCGGGAAGAAAAGTCGAAGAGGGCTTTGCCTGGTTCCACCGTTTTCACCGCGGCCTGACGCAGCACTACGTTTTGTATGTGCTCGTGATCCTGCTGATTCTGATGTGTACGCTCTTCCCGTTCAAGAACCTATTCGCAATCTGGCTGAAACAGTAGGTGGAAAGGGTTTAATCCATGCTTGAAACCTTGATTCATATTGCCGTGCTGCTGTTGCTGCCGCCGCTTCTGCCGGGCGTGATCGCCAAAACCAAGGCGTGGTTCGCGGGACGCACCGGGCCGTCGGTGTTCCAGCCTTACTATGACATCGTCAAGTGCCTGCAGCGAGGCTGGGTGCTCAGCGAGACCACGACTTGGATCTTTTGGGCGGGACCGGTCATTACGCTGGCGGCAACTCTGCTGGCGGGCCTGATGGTGCCGCTGGGCCGGGCGTCTGCGCCGATCGTTTTCACGGGCGACCTGATTCTTTTCGCCTATCTTTTCGCGCTGGCGCGTTTCTTTACCACGTCGGCCGCACTGGATACCGGATCGGCGTTTGAGGGGATGGGAGCCGCGCGCGAGGTAACTTTCGGCTGCCTGTCTGAACCGGCACTGTTCTTTGCCTTTATGGTGCTGGCCAAGATCTCGGGGACGCTCTCGCTGACGCCGATGTTGCACGCGCCGGCGACCGCTTTCGCTGCGGGAATCACCGCGCCGCTGATGCTGATCCTCATCGGGCTTTTCATTGTGTTGCTGGCGGAGACCTGCCGTGTTCCGGTCGATGACCCCAACACGCATCTGGAACTGACGATGATTCACGAGGCGATGATCCTCGATCATAGCGGGCCGCTGTACGGCATCATTCTCTATGGGTCGGCAATGAAAATGCTGGTGCTCGGCTCGATGGTGCTGCAGGTGCTGCTAGCCTTCCTGCCGGAGCGCGAGATGTTGCGCGGGCCGCTCTTCTTGGTTCTGCTGGTGCTCTTGGCGGTGGTGATTGGCATCGTGGAGTCGGTCATGGCGCGTCTGAAGATGCTGCATGTGCCGTATTTACTCATCAGCGCGCTACTCTTTTGCAGTTTCGCTTTCATTCTTTTGATCAGGTGATGGCATGTCTAATTTTTTCAATCCGATTCTAGTGGTCGTCCTGCTACTGAACCTCTTTGTGCTGGGGACAAGCCGGATCACTTCGGTGATCCGCGGGGTGGCGATACAAGGTGCCTTGATCGGCATGTTGCCGCTGCTGCTTCCCGGACATGTGTCGCGCGGTGCGTTCCTGATGGCCGTGCTGACGATCGTGCTGAAAGGTGTGGTGATCCCCGTCATGATGAACCGTGCGTTGCGCGATGTGGAGATCAAGCGTGAGGTCGAACCGCTGATCGGCTTCCAAGCCTCGGTGATCTTGGGAGCGCTAGGTGCCGTCTGGGCGCTGCTGTTCGCCGGACGCTTGCCGCTCACTGAGGCGCATGCCGACAGCTTGGTGGTGCCTGCTTCGCTCGCGACCGTTCTGACCGGTTTCATCCTGCTGATTACACGCTTCAAAGCGTTGACACAGGTCATGGGGTATCTGGTTCTTGAAAACGGCGTCTTCATTTTCGGTATGCTGCTGGTGCAGGCTATGCCGCTCGTGGTGGAGATGGGGGCGCTGCTGGACTTGTTCGTTGCTGTTTTTGTGATCTGCATTATTGTCAATCACATCAACCGCGCCTTTTCCACGCTTGATACGCGCCAGTTAGCGTCGCTCAAGGAGTAGTTGTCCATGTCCATGGCACCCCTTTTTCTCATCGTTCCCGCTGTGGCGGCTGTGCTCGCGGCACTGATTCCTTCCAATCGGTGGCGTCCGTGGTTGCTGCCGGTGGCGGGCACCCTGCATGCCGCCTTGACCGGCGTGGCGCTGGTGCGGCCGGAACCGCTGTCCTCGACGGCCTGGCTCGCGCTTGACCCGCTGGGCAAGGTGATCCTGCTGGTGGTGAGCCTGCTCTTTCTCTGCTGCTCGTATTACGCGGCCGGTTATCTGCGCAGTCGCAGCGAGCAGCCCAACCGGGTCTTCTGCATCTGCCTGCTGTTCTTCCTGAGCACCGCCAGTCTGGTGGCGTGGTCGCGCCATCTGGGGTTGATGTGGGTGGCGGTCGAAGGCTTGACGCTGGTTACCGCGCCGTTGATTTTTTTCAACCACACGCAGCAAAGCATTGAAGCCACATGGAAGTACATGGTGGTCGGTTCGGTCGGCATTGCGCTGGCGCTACTGGGAACCTTCTTCCTTGCGTATTCGGCGCAGCACGCGGGACACGGTGCGTCGCTGATGGTGAGCGATCTGCTTCAGCATGCGCCCGCCCTTTCTAAGCCTTGGCTGCATGCGGCGTTCGTGTTGTTGCTGGTCGGTTACGGCACAAAAATGGGGCTGGCACCCATGCACACCTGGAAGCCCGATGCCTACGGCGAGGCTCCCTGCGTGGTCGGCGCCCTGCTGTCGGGCGGCGTGACCAGTTGCGCGTTTCTCGCGCTCTTGCGCGCCTACCACATCAGCGTGGCTGCGGGCGAAGCAGCCTATGTTTGCCGTCTGCTGCTCTTCATGGGGTTGCTCTCGATGGCGACCGCCAGTCTGTTTATGGTCGGGCAGCGCGATATGAAACGGATGCTCGCCTACTCCAGTGTGGAACACATGGGGATTCTGGTGTTAGGGCTCGGTCTAGGCGCGCCGGCGCTGTTCGGTACACTGCTGCATGTGGTGAACAACGGCCTGACCAAAGGCGTCCTGTTCCTCTCGGCCGGCAACATCCACCGTGCCTACCACAGCAAAAGTACCGAGCAGGTGAGCGGCGCGATGCAACGGGTGCCGCTCTCCGGCACACTCTTTTTCCTTGGGTTTCTCGCCATTACCGGTTCGCCGCCCTTCGGCCCCTTCATCAGTGAGTTTCTGATTCTGAATGGCGCATTCAGATCCGGTCGCACGGTGGTCGGTGCGCTTTTCCTTGTCCTTTTGCTAATCGTCTTCATTGGTATGGGCGCCACGGTGCTGAAGATCGTTCAAGGACGCCCGTCCATCGCGGCACGCAAGACGTCGTACCGCGATACCGTGCTGAGCGGTGCGCCGATCCTCGCGCTGCTGGTGCTGGTGCTGCTGATCGGTGTGATACTGCCCGCACCGCTCGCCGCTCTGATCAACGACGCCGTTCGCTATTTGGAGGGTCAGCCATGAGTGCATTCCCGACTGACTTTGTCCGCCTGACCAATGGCCAATCGGTCGCGCTTGATTCGGTTCCGGTGCTCGATCTGGAGTGCTTCCAAGCATCAATCGTGGCGGGCGTGAAGGGCGGCTGCCGCGTCAGCGCGTTGTTCGGCGCGGCTTCGCCGCAGCCCGATGCGACGCGCCTGTACGCGGTGCTGGCCGATGACAACCAGAATCTGCTCTTGGCGGCTGCGGCAGATGTCACTGGCGACGCCTACCCGTCGCTCACGCGGCAGTGCGCGCAGGTACACATGTTCGAGCGCGAGATCGCCGAGCAGTTCGGTCTGCGCCCCGAAGGCCATCCTTGGCTCAAGCCGGTGCGTTACCGCCGCTCTTGGACGGATCGCGATGTGTGGCAACGGTCGGCAGATGAAACGATCCTGCCAGCGGTCGGCGACTTTTACCGCGTGGACGGCGAGCAGGTGCATGAAGTGGCGGTGGGCCCGGTACACGCCGGAGTGATCGAGCCGGGGCACTTCCGTTTCCAGTGCTACGGCGAAACGGTGTTTCACCTTGAAATCGCGCTGGGCTATCAGCACCGCGGGATTGAAGAGACGCTGCTGGGCGGCCCCGACGCGCGCACGATCCACCTGATGGAAACGCTTGCGGGCGACACCTCGGTCGCGCATGCCACGGCGTACTGCCAGGTGAGCGAGGCGCTGGCCGGTTGCGCCGCGACAGCGCGCGGCCAGGCTTTGCGCGGCATCGCGCTGGAACTGGAGCGCATGGCGACGCACATCGGCGATATCGGCGCATTGTCCGGCGACGTGGCGTACCTGCCCACCGCCAGTTTCTGCGGGCGGATTCGCGGCGACGTGCTCAACATGACCGCGCTCTTGTGCGGCAGCCGCTTCGGTCGCGGATGGGTGCGTCCGGGCGGCGTGGGGTTCGATGTCGACGCCAAGCGGATGACCGATCTTCGGCGGCGTCTTGATGCGTGCGAGAAAGATGCGCGCGTGGCGATCGAACTGCTGTGGAGAACCTCTTCGGCGATGGTGCGTTTCGAAGAGGTCGGCGCCGTCCCGCGCGCGATCGCGGTGGAGTTGGGCTTGGTCGGCCCCGCCGCGCGTGCGACCGGTCTGGCGCGTGACATCCGGCGCGACCAGCCGAGCGGTATTTTCAATACGGCCCAGATTCCGGTGGCGACCTGCAAGACCGGCGACGTGTATGCGCGTGCGTATGTGCGCTGGCTGGAAATTCAACACTCCATCGCCTTCATCCGCGAGCAGATCAACGCCCTGCCCGAAGGCGCGGCGCGGACATCGGTGACCGCCTGTGCGTCGGAACGCTTCGCGGTGGCGCTGGTCGAAGGTCTGCGCGGCGAGGTCTGTCATGTGGCGATCACCGATGCGTCCGGGCGTTTCACGCGCTACAAGGTGGTGGATGCCTCGTTCCACAATTGGCCGGGGCTGGCTTACGCGCTGCGCGACGAAGAAATCTCTGATTTCCCGATCTGTAACAAGAGTTTCAACCTGTCCTATTGCGGACACGACTTATAGGCCGAGGACGTTGTTATGATTCCAGAAATCGTTGCTCGCTTGCAGCAAAAGCACAGGACGATGCGCTATCCCAAAGCCGCCCCGCCGCCGATGCCGGATCGCTTTCGCGGACGGCCAGTCGTGCATACAGAGCGATGCGTCGCGGGGTGCAACAACGCCTGCGAGGCAGCATGCCCGACCGGCGCGCTCAGCGCGTCAACGCCGAAAACCATTGACCTGGGCAAGTGCCTTTTTTGTCCGGAATGCGCGGCGGCATGTCCGCACCAAGCCATCTCCTATTCCGACAATTACCAGCTTGCGGCGCGTGAGCGCACGGATCTCGTGGTGCCGCGTGAACGTGATGAGATCGAGGCCAAAGGTGCTGCGTTGGACGAGGCGCTGCGCAAGCTGCTGGGACGCTCGCTGAAGCTGCGTCAGGTCAGCGCCGGCGGTTGCAACGCCTGCGAGGCCGACAGCAACGTGCTGACGACGGTCGGCTGGGACCTGAGCCGCTTCGGCATCAAGTTCGTGGCCTCGCCGCGGCATGCCGACGGTCTGCTGGTGACGGGGCCGGTTTCGCAAAACATGGCGCTGGCGCTGAAGAAGACGTACGACGCGGTATCCGATCCGCGTATCGTCATTGCGGTCGGCACCTGCGCGATCTCCGGCGGCGTGTTTGCAGACAGACCGGAAGTTTGTAACGGCGCTTCTTCGGTGGTGCCGGTGGATCTGTACATTCCGGGCTGCCCGCCACACCCGCTCACGATTCTTGATGGACTGCTACGCCTGATCGGGCGCATCGGGTGAAGACTTATTGCGACCACCCAGTGGTCGCAATGACGAGTGTAAAAACGGGCGTGAGGATGGGCACCGGGCGCGCGCAGGACATGCAATGGGAACTCGTGCGGGAAAGCGCTAAATCCTAAATATCAACTCCGCGCGTAGCGCGGCTGCGGCTGCGTGGTGCAAGGTTTTAATCTCGTCTTTGTGACCACTGATCATAGATTGACGATTTTTAACCAATAAAGTACCCTATTGTCATGTCTTTGGTGGACGATATTCGAAAGAAAATTGGGATGCGGCAGTATGAGTTCTCTAAGCATGCCGTGGATCAGACGTTCATCCGAAAAATCAGCGTGACCGAATTGGAAGAAGCTGTCTCGAACAGAAGTGAGGTCATTGAGGACTATCCAGAGGACAAATATGGTCCAAGTTGCTTGATTTTGGGATTCACTTTTAGAGGCCGTCCTCTGCATATACAATGTAGCTACCCTGTAAGGCCACTGCTGAAAATCATTACTGTGTATGAACCTGACCCCAAACTTTGGATTGATTTCCGAGTTCGGAAAATGAACCAATGAGGTGTGATGATGAGTGAATCTTTAATTGAAACCGAAGTGACCTACGCTCTGGAGCTTGACGGCAAGTTTTTCCTGATTGAGCGTGTGCCGGCACGAGTTTGCCGTGAGACAGGCGAGCAGTTCTTCTCACCCGAAACCGTAGAACGCATTCAACAACTGATTCACGACAGGCGTAAGCCTGTGAAGACGATCAGGACTCCTGTTTTTGAATATGCGTAAACAAGTGCGTTTCCGCTCTCGTTTTGTGTCGGGTTTTCACTTTGCGTGCCCGGGGAATACGTGCTACCCTAAACGCAAGATGAGTACGGTTTATGATGTCTTGCGGAATGTGTGGGGAACAGAAGAAACCGCTCAATTGAATTGTTCGCACGACTAACAGAAAGAGAAGGGAGTCTGAGATGAAGGAGTACAAGGTGCTAACGCAGAAGGACAAGTGGTTCAGCGGAAAATTCGATCCTGAAAGAGTCGAGGAGGCACTGAACGCCTATGCGCAACAGGGATGGGAAGTGGTGGCGACGGCGACCGCCAAGATGAGGGCGCTCGTCGGCGTCGATCGCGAAGAAATCATAGTCATACTAGGACGCGACAGAGGGTAGGATGTACGCCAGCGAATACAAGGGTGTCTGGTTTGTCGAAGGGGATGTTGAGGGTGCCCACTTGCTTGAGCCCATCAAGGTCACGATCAATGGTCTTCTCGTCCAGAGTCATTTGAAGACACTTGACGATGTGAAGGACAAAATGGTGACCAGGGTCAGAGCGAAAAACGGCAATGCCGTCGTGGCTTTCAAGTACGGACAACGCTCATCCTTTTGGCGAAGCATTGTCGGCATGGATAATGTTCACTGGTATGCAACTGGTGTCATTGCTATCATCCCCGTTCCAAAGGCAAAATAAGGTGCGAACAGGGGCGATTGATACAGGGGTCGTAATTGACATTAGACATTCAAATCATGAGAACCACCTTGGTAACGCCATGGTGCTACGTTCTTGCATCTATCGACCCTCGTGATCTTGCCACAAAATCAAAGCGGCGTCGTGCGGAAACCCGCTTGCCGCCGCACTCCGAATTTTTTCGCCAGACTTGCGGATCGGTATCGGGATCGGTATCGCTATCGGGATCGGTGCGCCTTGTTCATTAACGCTCGCGCTCTACCATTTCTGAAAAATCAACGCTTTTGGTTGACCTATGATTTTTATACATTGACCGTGTCTAGTGAACGTACGTTCGCTGACATCGGTTAACCGTTAGTGCTGAGGGTTTCATGCTATGGCAAAAAAAGGCGAAGTCACATCTAAATCTGTAGCGTCGAAAACCGCTAAGATTCTTGCAAATCCAAAATCATCAAAGGCTGCAAAAAGTGTTGCCGCTTCTGCCCTTACACAAAGGGTCAGGGGACGTTCATCTTGTACGCATGTTAAAGTGAGACAAGGTGCTGGCCTTAGGCAGGTCGAAAAAGGGACAGGTGGTACTGGACCTAAAACCACTACTAAATAGCAATTTGAATTTGAAAATGCTGGAGGTTGTCTTATGACCGAGAGAGACCCTGAACAAGGGACGGGTGGCACAGGACCGAGAAGCAATTGCAAGAGAGCGACACCTGTTGTCAAAAAAGTGACTACGGCAAAGACGGCACCTGTTAAGAGAGTGATGCGCGCCAAGAAAACGGTTATGGCTAAGAAAAAGGTTGCCAAGAAAGCTCCGACAAAGAAGGCAGCTCGGTAGCTGGAGTTTACAACCGTATCAAGTGTTTCCGGTTGTGATTTGTACACAACTGGGGGAGGGTGAGTTGTGCCGACTCTTAAAGAAGCGAGAGAAGTCTATTACGAGGCTTCGGGGACTGTTAGTACTTTGTGCCGACAATTGAGTTTGGCAGGAATAGCCGTTGTTTGGATGTTTAAAAGCGGGACCAATTCTGGGAACGCACCTTTTTCGAATTGTCTTTTATGGGCGTTGTTACTCTTTGTTTTATCATTGGCGTCCGATATCCTTCATTACGTTTGGAGGACTTTTGTATATGGGTGGTTTCAGTGGCGTACAGAAAAGGAGTATCAGAAACAGGGATTGAGGCATCCAGAAATAGAGTCACAAGTTTTCACTTATCCGAGATTTTTTAATCGTGTCAGCCTGGTGTTTTTCTGGTTGAAAGTGATCTTATGTCTAGCGGGCCTTTTCATAATGGTTCTTTACATCGGGAGTACACTACGTTAAATCTGCGTCAGGTACAAAAGTATTCTACGTAATAAAAATTGATGCCCCCCCGACACCGGCAAGCCGATGCTGGCACAACGCATCGCCTCGATCCTGCCGGAAATAACGCTGGACGAGGCGTTGGGGCGACGCGGGGAGAAACGGGGGCGTAGTTTGACATTAGACATTCAAGAGATACGAAGCGTTTTCGCGGTGTGGTGTAACGTGTCGCCATGGCAAGGCAACTGAGGCACTTTGTGGTTTGCGGGAAATAGGG
>Ga0209719_1005075_pt1 | contig 10210 bp, 7 predicted proteins | sample AD_JPNAS2_MetaG_FD_184421 | JGI IMG/M metagenome (GOLD analysis project Ga0209719, IMG submission 184421) | Active sludge microbial communities of municipal wastewater-treating anaerobic digesters from Japan - AD_JPNAS2_MetaG (SPAdes) (version 2) | ecosystem: Engineered > Bioreactor > Anaerobic >...
TGCTCATGTCTCCATGATCGACCAAAACCGCTTCTTCAGACTCATACCTCATCGGAAATCGATCTCTTGTTCAGACTCATACCATGTTGGACAAGAGTAATATTCGCTGGATAGTTACTTTTCTGTTATCATGTTGTATTACGGAATTCAAAGAAGCGACGACTGCCATGTAACCACAAAGCAAATGAGTGACCCCCGAGGGGCTTTCTGGCTATATGAAGATGAGCCACAGCAAGCTCTAGCTGATGGTCCGGAAAGCTGAATTACCTGGATCCAAGATATGAACCCAGTGGTGATTTAACTGTGACGAGATTGACAACTGGATGAAAAATATTCGGCTGACACCAAACAAAAGGCATCGGTTAACAATGGATAGCCGCATCCATCAAGGAGGGACTCCCATGCCGAGCCTGACACAACCAACATTATTCGACCTGCTTGATAGTCCATCCTTCCCGAGATCAGCAACGGTTGCGAACGCAATTGAAACTCTTGCTTCGAGTAGCGGCATCGAAGCGAGAGGGGCAATATATACACGCACCGAAGTCGTTGATTTTATTCTCGACCTGGTTGGCTACGTTGCTGTAGAGCCATTGCACCACCATCGTATTCTGGAACCCTCTTTTGGCGAAGGCGATTTCCTTCTTCCCATTATCGAACGGTTGCTTGCTGCGTGGCGCGAGCATGGCGGGAACGTTTCTTTCGCTGACACTGAATTAGGAAAAGCCATTCGTGGCGTGGAGCTGCATAGAGAAACCTTTGTCTTGACACGCAAGACGGTAATCAATCGACTAATCAAGGAAGGAATTTCGGCATCCATGGCTTCTAAGCTCGCCGACCAATGGCTGATTCGAGGGGATTTCCTTCTTGAGCGGCAAAACGTTCGCTTTGACTTTGTTGTTGGTAACCCGCCATATGTCAGGCAAGAACTAATTCCTGCGCCGTTGTTGTCTGAATATCGCCGCCGCTATCAGACAATGTATGACCGTGCCGACCTCTACATACCTTTCATCGAATGTTCGCTGTCTCTTCTCGATAAAGGCGGAACCCTGGGTTTTATCTGTGCAGACCGATGGATGAAAAACCGCTACGGCGGCCCACTGCGGGAGTTCATATCAAGACATTTCCAGCTCAAAGCCTATGTCGATATGGTAGACACCAACGCTTTTCATTCCGAAGTTAGTGCTTATCCCGCAATTACAGTAATTGCGAAGACAAAAGCAGGCACAACCCGGGTTGTCCACAGACCCAAAATTGAGAAGAAGGCGTTATCTTCTGTCGCCGCTGAAATCAGATCGGCAACCCTAGCTAAAGATTCATCTGTCAGGGAACTGGTTGGCGTGGTAAATGGCTCCAAGCCCTGGCTTTTGGAATCCTCGGGGCAAATGTCGCTGATTCGACGAATCGAAAGCCAGTTCCCGGCACTGGAACAGGTTGGCTGTAAGGTCGGGATTGGCGTGGCGACAGGAGCGGACAAGGCATTTATCGGAGATTTCGAATTTCTTGACGTGGAATCAGACCGGAAACTTCCCTTGGTCGCCACGCGAGACATTCAATCGGGTGAGGTAGTCTGGCGCGGTCAAGGCGTCATTAATCCGTTCACCTCCGATGGCAATCTCGTCAATCTTGGGGATTATCCGAGGTTGGCCCGGTACCTTGAGGAGCGCAAAGCTATCATTGCAAAGCGTCACTGTGCCCAGAAAACACCGTCAAACTGGTACCGTACGATTGACCGGATATGGCCAGAGTTGACCAGCAAGCCAAAGTTGCTGATACCTGATATCAAGAGCGAGGCTCATATTGTTTTTGAGCCCGGCAAGCTCTACCCGCACCACAACCTTTACTACGTCGTTGCAGACAATTGGGATTTGCGGGCCTTACAGGCAGTATTGCTTTCCAGCATCGCTAAGCTATTTGTGGCGACCTATTCAACGAAAATGCGCGGAGGTTACTTGCGTTTTCAGGCACAATACCTGCGGCGCATTCGCATTCCCTTCTGGCAGAACGTTTCCGAGAATCTCCGGCAAGATTTGATACATGGCGCGACCAACCGCGATCGTGACGCCTGTAACAGAGCGGTTTTCAAACTTTATAAACTGAATCAAGAAGAACGATCCGCTCTATACAGCAATGGAGAATGACAATGACAATTGACCTTGTGGACTATGAGCGCAAAGCGCGTGAAGCGGTGCAGGAGTTTTGGAAAAACCGGGAAGCTGCCAGACAGAAGCAGATTGAATCGGGCAAGACCGACCGGGGTGAGCGTGCTGGTGTGACCGCTGGTAAAAACATGGACGGGTTTATCGCTTTGATACTCGATATTATCCACGCCAACGGACTCGCCCATGCCAATATCCATCAAAAACGCGCTGTCCTCACGTTGCCCGGTTTCTTTCGGCCAACCAAGCTTTGGGATTTGCTGGTTATCTACAAAGGCGAGCTTATTGCGGCCATTGAACTGAAAAGCCAGATTGGACCTTCCTTCGGCAACAATTTCAACAACCGGACGGAAGAAGCTATCGGTACAGCTCATGATTTGTGGATGGCTTACCGCGAAGGGGCGTTCGGCAAACAGCCTCGACCGTTTGTTGGCTGGCTGATGCTGGTTGAGGACGCGCCCGAATCTCGGTCTCCGGTCAAGGGCAACTCACCCCATTTCCCCGTGTTCGAGGAATTTAAAAGCGCATCCTATCTCCAGCGATACGATTTGCTTTGTCAGAAACTGACACAGGAACAACTCTACACGACCGCTTCGGTCATTGCCTCTCCAAGAACATCTGCCAACAGCGGTGATTTTTCCTCGTTGTCATCAATGACCAGTCTCAAAACCTTCGTCACCTCCCTAGCCGGGCATGTTGCCGCTGAAGCGGTCAGGCTTGAATAGTTCTCAAGAATCTGCCTTCACCTAATGGAGAATCCACTTTCTCAACGTTCCCTCGGTCGTTAGCCGGATCAGCACGTCGAAGAACATGACGCCAGTCCCGCAGGCCGGAACAAAGATGGTTTTCCCTGGTGCACGAACTCGGCCATATTTTGAAGAGGCACAGCAAAAAGGATACTTTTATAGATTTTGCGAACGATAGGGACCGCGATGAAAAGGAGACGGAGGCCGATGATTTCGCCTCGGAACAATTGATCCCAAGCTTGGCACTCAGGTTCTTCCGCGACAAAGGTGATTTTTCACCCCAGGCCATCGGTGAATTCGCGGAAAAACTCGAGAGATCACCGGGGATCGTGGCCGGCCGACTGGCTCACCTGGGTCATATCAATTGGAATTCTGCGGCTCGGTTCAGGGAAAAAGTAACCCCTCACATGCGCTCGATACTCATTACCCCCACAACAGCAGGCAGCCCCGGAAGGAATTAAAACCCTCCGGGGCTGCTCGTTGAACAGGATAAAAGGTCTTAAGGAAACCCCGTCGTAAGCCCCTACATCGCCACGGGTTCTGCCATGATGACCAGTCCGTCGCCGTCGAGGTAGAGCATGACCGTCCGGCCCTTGTTCTGGTCGAGGAAGGCCCACGGGCCTATCGCCGCGCCGCCCCTCGACAGGAAGCGCGTCTTTTCAGGATCCCAGGGGTACTTCTCCATCTTCCCGGTGACGATCTCGTAGGGCAGCGCCGTGAGGTTTTCCAGGACAGCACCCACTTTGTTCTCGTAGATCACCTCTTCTTCCCCGGTTGGCGGGGGACCCGCATCCTGCGCCAGGGCTGGGGCCGCGGCCCCCGACAGGAAGAGATAAAGGGCCAAGGCGATCATGACCAGCAGGACCCTTGCCCCGGGATAAGCGGGAGATCTCATCATTTTGTCCTCCATTCCCTCCAGAAAATGGGCCCCTCGTCGGCCCCGGCGCCGGCATCCCCGCTGGAAGGTATCTCCTCGGGAAGGTCGAAGGAGAGCAGGTTCCCCGTCAACCGGGCGCTGTCACCGAGGGCGCTCTTGAGGTCCCCCGATGAGGCCGAACCCACGACGCCCAGGTAGACCTTGTCGCCGAAGACGGTGATCCCCGCCACCTGGAGCCCCTCCAGCTGGACGAACTTGTTCCCGCCCCCCCAGGCACCGCCGCCGGTCAGAGCGTTCACCGCGTAGAACCTGGAACTTCCGATCGCGCAGGGATCGCTGAAGTTCCCCGAGAAGGTGGCGAAGAGGAGGTAGCCGTTGTAAAAGGTCACCGGTGTCGAGGGTATCTCCGCCGGGGTGGCCCTGAAATCCAGGTACCACCCGTTGGTGTTCGACGCCGTCCCCTGGGTTGGGGTCAACCCCTCGAGGTCCGCGATGGTGAGGGGGCTCTGTTCCGACGCCCTGGAGGTGTTGAGGGCGTAGAGCCTGTAGCCGGAGGTGGAGAAGTTCAGGTTCTCGATATCCCCCGTCTGGTAGAACAGCCAGGGCTGTCCTCCCAGCATGCCCACGTCCATCCTGTAGGTGATGCCGGCGTCACCCGCCGGGGCCTGGAAGATCTTGAGGGCGGTGCCCCAGTTGTCTCGGCCGGACTCCCAGGAGTAGACGTTCCCGCCTATGTCCCCGGCGTAAAGGTGGTCCAGGAGCCTGGTGGCCATGCTCCGTCCGAAGCCGGTCACCGGGGAGCAAACGGGCTTAAGCACGTTGGCGCCGCCGGAGTCCTGGGCGGTCAGTTTTCTGAGTATCTCGCCGTTTTCGACATCGATCATGTAGACGGCGCCCCGGCCGGGGTTACCGCCGAAACTCCCGGGATGGCCGTTGCCCATGACCGCGACCCAACGGTCCTCCCAAAGGCCTTGCCCCCCGTCCACCACGCCGACGGTGTTGGCCACGATCGGGGTGCTCAGGGTCCTGTAAAGGCCGCGGTAGTCAAGCTCCTCCCCGACCTCGGCGTGGGGGTGGATGGTGTAGTCCACCTGGAGGCTTCGGCTCTTCTTCCAGTAGTGGATCTTCCTCGAATCGGGGGCCAGGGCTTCTGAGCCGTCGGGCGTGACGATGTTGTTCTCCACGGCCCATAAAAAGACGGGCTCTCCCGGCTCCGTCACGTCGAGGGCATACAGGCCCTGCCCACCGTATCCCAGGCAGCCTACCAGGATGGTCCTCCATTCGCCCTGCAGGAGGACGTCCTCGGCCACGAGGGGCCCGTCGAGGAGGTATCGAGGGATGGAGGGCGTCCTGTTGAACACTTCCACCTTGCCGTCGTTGGAGAATTGTCCCTTGAGGCCGAGGAGCCTGCCGTTGCCCAGTACGTTGGGGGGGATGAAGGCCCACATCTCTTCTCCGTCCTTTTCGGGATCGATCGCCTGCAGAAGCCCGGCGTTGCTCTGCAGGTAGAGGGTCTTGTCCCTCTCTTCGTGGGACGCGGCGAAATCGGCATAGGCCTGGGACGGGTAGTTGGCCCTGGGAGGCCCCACCTCCGTCACGCCCCCGTGGTAGACATCGGCGAACATGTACCGGTGCCCCCCGGTGGACGCCGGGTTTTCGTTCCATATATCGAAGCCCCGGACCCAGCTGATGAAAAGGGCGAGGAAATCCGACGAAAGGGAGTACTCCCCGGAACCGGTCACCTCATCCATCAACGAAGCGGAGCCGTCAAAGTTCACGAGGTTGGTCCCGCCGCCCAGGCCTTGAGCCTTGGGAGAAGGCATGCCGGCCCAGTCGACGGTGAATATCTTCCTTCCGCCAGGCTCAAGCTCCTGGAGGGTGCTCGAGGCATCCCAGTTGGCATCCTCGTCGAGGGCGCCATCCTCGCCCACGGTGTACTGGAAGAGGTGTCCCTTCCACTGGGCCGAATTCTGGGGGAGGAAGGAGGCCACGTAGATGGACGAGTCGCCGGCCTCGGTCCGGGCGGGGCTGACCATGGGGGCCCCGCTGGTCGTCCTGGAAGCCTGGATGATCTCGAAAATTCTCCGGAAGGTATAGATCAGACTTTCGATATCGGTCGAGAAGAAGGCCCCCGGACTCGGGTCCGCCGGGTCGGCCTCGCCGACCTGGCCGTCCCAGCCAAGGTCGGCCATATTTTCCAGGGTGCCGGCCAGCTCCGTCATCTCCTCAGGATCGATGAGGCCTATCACCAGGGTCCTCACTGGAAGGCCGCGCTGGGTATCCTCAGAGGCCGTGATGTTCTCGTTGTACAATTTCCTGACAGCTTCCACGGGGTTACCTTTTTCCGTGTCGGCCCCGTCGGTGAGAACAATGAGCCAGTTGTACTGGCACCGCCACTGGACCACGTCATTGGCCTTGAAGAACTTCACCGCCGAATCCTGGGTAACCTGGGTACCGTAGATCGAGGCCGCGAGGGGAGTCCACCCCGCCGCTCGGAGTTCGGGGTTGCCGCTTTCCTCCACGCCGTCGAACCATTTCAGGATGTCCGAAAGATGGGAGGGATCGTCGGCGGAGCCGAAGGGCACTCTCAAAAGGGCCTTGGGGTCGCCCTCCTTGGCGTAGTGTAATTTTTGGGTCTCGTTGGAATAGTTATAGGGATATCGGCTACTTTGAAGCGTAAACTGGTACCAATCGGCGTCAGTGCCTCCGGCCGACTCCTTCTGGTGATAGGTGGCCAGGGCGATCCTCAGGCCCGAGGTCAGTTCCGGGTCGGACAATATCTTGTGGAGGACCAGCTTCATCTTGTAGAGGCGGCTGTCGTTGGGATACTTGTAACGGGAATAACCCGACGGGGGGTCGTCGTTGGGGTGCTCGCCCCCCAGCCATGTCTTCGCCTGGCTGCCCTGGTCGGAGTCGATCAGGTCCACCTCGGCCTGGGGGACGTACTTGAGGTTGGGGTGATAGTTCGAAGGGTTCCCGGGGTCGTTGTTGCTGCTGTCCGTGTCCTTGCCATAGTAGTACTGGCGGCTCGAAAAGCCAAAACTCACCGGCTTGGAGCCATCGCCCCAGGTCGTATCTTCAGAATCGGATTCGTAGGTCATGGACCCGCTCGTGTCGAGGAGGAGGAGCACGTTGGGCTCGACCCTGTTCTCGTAAAGGGCGGGGGCGGGCTTGGCGTAGGGGGTGAATACCTGGGGAGCCACGGCGGGAACGACGTTTCGGACGTGGACCGTCACCGACGAGGTTTTCGTGGCGATCCCTTGTTTAGATATCCTTGCCTCGTTGGGGATATCCTGGCCGGCCCGCCCCTCCGGTACCCGTGCCTTGATCTTGATCTCCCTCACGGTGTAATTCCTGGGATTAGAGGATCCCGTAAAGCCGGTGAAAATGCCCGTCCAGGGTAGAGGCCCCACAGGTACAGTGGATGGTTGCCCCGACCCGACACGGTTATAAGTGTAAGTGACCTCTTCAAAGGATGGCATGTTATCCGTAAGGGTGGCACCTGATAGTTCGCTCCGGGGAGTGTTTCCCAGGTTGATCGTGAAAACAATATAGTCCCCTGGGTTGGGGTCGGAGATGTCCACCGTCTTGGTTATGGTGAAAGCCCCCTGGGCCGACCCGGCGGAGAACAGCGAAGCCATGAAGATGGCGGCGGCCAATCCGGCGCCTCCAAGGAGCCGCCGGACTCTTTCCTTACCTCTTCCCTTCATACCGGTCACCTGCCTTTCGGGCTCACTTGCCCCGGACGCGGATGAGGGCCTCGCTCAGGGACTTTTCCTTCTCCCCGAGGACGGCCCTGCTCCTGACGAGGTAGACGCCGTACCGGTCCACCCCGAAGCCGGCGCCGACGCTGCCCTCCCCGCGGTTGGAGGCGGCGTAGGAGGAACTCATGTGCCATGACCCCATGTACTCGATCATCGTCGCGTCAAGCCGGGGGGGGAAGATCTCCCCGGGGTCCAGGGCGATGGTCCCGACGTCGTAGTTCAGGTCGAAGACCTCCACCTCCACCATGACCCTGGGGTTCCCCGCCGCCGGGGCGGGGGGAATATGGTGCACCCTGAGGACCGAGGGGTCTCCCGTGACATTCACCCTTCCCGTCAGGTCCTCGGGGTCATCGGGGGAGAACCTCGGCAGCCTGTCGTGGGTCCAGATATAGCCGATCAGCCACTGCTTGCCCGCTTCGAGACCCCCTTCGGCCTCGCCGGTGATATCGATCTCCCTGACCAGGCTCGTCGAAGTGGAGAAGAAGTTCTGGACCAGCAGCAGCACGACGCCGGAGAAGGCTATGCCCAGAAGAAGAACGACCAGGGTGAGGGGCAGGACGGCCCCAGATTTTTTATGCCCTCTTATCATAGGTTCTTCACCCTCCAACTGGCCTCGATCTTCTCGAAGTCCTCCCTGCTCCCCTCTTTACCGCGCCCCACGATGCTGACCCTAATTACCCTGATGTCCTTGGAAAAGACCACCGAAAGGTCGTGAATCCCCTCCACCGTAATTCCGCCGCCACTCCCCGGCCTCGGGTCGACGGCATGGAGGACGCCGTCCTCGCAATAGGCCCTGAAGAACTTGACCATGTGCAGTTCGTCCAGCCGGGAGATGCCCGTGGGGCCCCCGCGGTTTTCGAGAGTCATGTCGTTGCCGGAGACGGACCTTACGACCAGGGGCGAGACGCCGGTGGGGAAGACCACCCAGTCGCCGGGGACGATGCCTTCAGGGGCGCCGTTCAACCGGATCTGGATCGTAGAGCCGGAGCCCGCCTGGATGTCCTCGGGGAGGAGGACGGAGAGCCCCGTCGGTTCCCCGAAGGCCAGGCGGAGTTCCCCCGACCCAATGACGTAAAGGGCGGAGGGGTAGTCCTGGGGGGTGAATTCGGGGGTGTAGACCTGGTCGAAGGCCGCCTGGAAGTCGTCAGAGGTCACGGGCATCCCGAGCCCGGCGTGCTGAATTGGCTTCGCCAGGACGGAAAGGACCATTTCCGCCCTCTGCCGGGCCGAGACGCGGGAAGAGACAAACTGGAAGTTCGAGAAAAACAGGGACATGACGGTCATGACGGCTCCCATGATGATCGCCATCACCAAAACCGTTATCACCACTTCCGCCAGTGAAAAGCCCCTTCTCCCCGCCCGGGCAAAGGAATTGCGCCGGCATGAAATGACCCTGGATGCCAAATCTCTCACTCTCGCTTCCTCAGGAAGATAGATCCCTTTCGTTCACGGCCCCCTCCCCCGGCGGGCCCGGGATCATCCTGCCGTTACTGCTGCTCTTTCCCCTTCATCCTTTCGCCCCTGGTCTGTTCACCGGTGGCGCTGATGGTCCTTATGAACTCCAGTTCCTTTTCACCGTTGACCCCCGCCCAGGAAACCCTGAGTCTCAAGGTTTTACCGACTACCTTGCCCGTTGCCATTTCTTCCTCATCGACAAATAAATCGAGGGTGTATTTCCCGCTCACCCTCGAATCTTCCCGGATATCGACCAGGGGGCGGGATTCCACCTCTTTCAATTCCGAGGCCGCCGCCAGCGAGGCTCCCTCCCTGTCCTTCAGGTCGGCCTGGAGGGCCACGACCCGGGTGATCAGGGCCACCATGGAGAAGAGGGCGATGGAAAGGATCAGGATCGAGATCAGGGTCTCCACCAGGGTAAAACCCCTTTGCTTCCTCCCCGCCTCGATTGCGGTCCCTTTTTTATGGGTCTCGAAGTCGCGCGATGAAACAGGGAAAATATCCACCCGAAGGATCTCCATTTCCCTCTACCTCTCGCATTTTTTCCCCTTATCGGGCCTTGCGGATTGCTGTAACCGAGATTATATCACTTTACTCATGGGAAGGGATAGACCGGCCGGCAGAAGAAGGAATTGATCGCCCTGGGGCGGCCACCCGAACTCCTAACTCCGGCCTCCATCTGATATATTATACGGAGCCGGGTTCCCGGATGGGGCATCCGTGCTGGAGATCAAGTGAGACGAGGAGGGAGTACCCGATGGATACAGCCGGAATCACCCCGGAAATAATGGAAAAGATAAAGGCCTTCCAGAAAACGGAGATCACCGAGTACCACGTATACAAAAGTCTCTCCCGGAGAATGAAAGGGGAAAACCGGGAGGTCCTTGAAAAGATAGCCCAGGATGAGAAGCGGCACGCCGGGGTATGGCGGCGCTACACCGGTATGGATCAGGCCCCCGACCGGTTGATGATGTTCTGGTACCTCCTGCTGGCCTATGTGTTCGGCGTCACCTTCGCAATCAAGATCATGGAGCGGAACGAAGGTTCAGCCGAGGAGTCCTACGGTTCCGTGGCCGGTATCCTGCCGGAGGCGGCGGAACTGATGTACGAGGAGGAGGAACACGAGAAGGCTCTCATAGACCTTCTCGACGAGGAGCGGCTCAAGTACATCGGCTCCATGGTGCTGGGGCTCAACGACGCCCTGGTGGA
>Ga0209719_1005096_pt1 | contig 10182 bp, 9 predicted proteins | sample AD_JPNAS2_MetaG_FD_184421 | JGI IMG/M metagenome (GOLD analysis project Ga0209719, IMG submission 184421) | Active sludge microbial communities of municipal wastewater-treating anaerobic digesters from Japan - AD_JPNAS2_MetaG (SPAdes) (version 2) | ecosystem: Engineered > Bioreactor > Anaerobic >...
GCGAGTGAATTTGACCGTAGGTCTCCTGATTCTTTGAGACCTAAAGGTCACAAGCCTTGCAGGGTCGGGAGACCCTGCAAGAACAGATGATTGTCTCGCCGGTCTCCTGAGTGCGCAGCCTGCCCGCAGGGTACCGAGCGAGCGGTTTTGACCGTAGGTCTCCTGATTTTCCTGCATTGATAAACACTTGTGATAATTGGATGATCAATTTTATTGAGACCTGAAGGTCAACCGCCTTTCACGGTCAGGAGACCATGAAAGAACTAAGAATCATCCGTTCTCACCGGTCTCCTGAGTGCGCAGCTTACCCGTAGGGTACCATGCAAAAACAAGGCTATTTTGTCATTGCGAACCCCGTAGGGGTGAAGCAATCTTCTGACACTCCTTGTTCTCGCTGGTGTCCTCAGTGCGGAGCCTCCTGAAAGGACCAGCGAGTGAATTTGACCGTAGGTCAGAACAGGATTCATAAACCCGGTAAAAAGAATTCTACGCACCTCTCCTAATGCTATAATTCCTTCTAAGAATTATCTACGAAGAGCATAACGAAAGGCAATCTTCTATGGCAGCTAATCCCTTAGACCGACTTCCCCTCGTGGGCGCCACGCGCCGCAACCACAGCTTGGAGCATGCCACCTTGCAGGTGCTAGCCGAAAAATACCACAACCTGCGCATGTCCGGCGTTTCCTTTGCGGGCGGATTTTACTTGAACGTGGACCTGCCCACGGATATCGTGACGCGTGCTGCCCTCGAAGCCGAAAAGCGCCTCAAGGCTGGGGAGCGCCAGCTGGCTGTGCACCCCCATTGCGGCACTAATTTAGTTGTGCCCGCAACCGTTGCGGCTAGCTTTGCCTGGCTTACCTGGCTGATTACCCGGAAGCGCAAACAGCCAGGCTTGGTGCAGGTAGTCTTAGCAGCTTTGGCAGCTGTGCCAGCTTTCTTTTTAGCTCGTCCGCTCGGGCCCATAGTCCAAGAGAAAGTGATGACTAGTGCGGATATTGGCAATACATCCATACGCCAAGTGGTTTCGATGCGCTACGGTAATACCTACTTTCACAAAATAAGCACCGAAGGTTAGGGCTTACGGTTGGCAGCGGTTCCGAAAGTTTACCTCCTGCGCGGCGATGATGAAGCCCACATAGCCGAGCTCCTTGCGGGTTTCAAAGCGAACTTAGGCGATGCTTCGCTTAGCGATCTCAATACCACTCGGTTTGAGAGCGACTTTATCGATTTAGAAGCTCTGCGTGCCAATTGCCTGACGGTACCCTTTTTGGCAGCGCGCCGTTTGGTGATCCTCGAAAAAGGCAAGCAGGTTCTCAGCCAGCTGAATATGGCAGAACAAGCAAAATTTTTACAGATTATCGAACAGCTCCCCGAAACCGCTGCCTTAATTATTGTTATTGAAGATCAACAGATGCGCCGAAAACGTGAGCTTAGCTGGGAAAACGAGCGCCGCTACGCCTGGTTGTTAGATTGGTTGGCTGCTCATCCGGAGGATGGGTACCTTGCCGATTGTGCCCTACCGGATGACTACGAAATGCCGGCTTGGGTGCAGAAGCGCGCGCAGCAAAACGGTGGCGAGTTCCGCCCGGATGCTGCCCAGCTGCTGGCTACGTATGTAGGTAATAACACCCTGCGGGCTAACCAAGAGGTGAAAAAACTGCTCACTTATGTAAATGGTCAGCGACCTGTAACCGCAGAGGATGTGATGCTGCTCACCGCGCAAGACCAAGAAGGCAACATTTTCACCTTAGTGGATGCCCTCGGCGAGCGCAATGGACCTAAGGCTCTGGAGCAGTTTCGCATCTTGCTGGAGACCAATGAAATCTTGGACCTGACCGGCATGATTTACCGGCAATTCAGGCTGCTTGTGCAGGCGCGCGAGATTTTAGATGAGGGCGGTGATTCCCGCCAGATTCAACAAGAGCTGCACGTGCTGCCCTTTATTGCCGATAAGCTGACGAGCCAAGCGCAGCGCTTCAGCATGGCACAGCTTCTCGCCATTTATACGCGATTGCTGGCTATAGATGAGGCTATCAAGACAGGCGGGATGCCCGGGGATATAGCTTTCGAGCTCTTCATCGCCGAGCTGACTAGATAAATATCAGCCTTTCATAGCCCAGAGAGGCGCTTTTCATCGAGCAATTCTTTCAACATCTGCTCATGGATCGCTGGATTAGCGGCTAAGATGCTTTCCTTGCCGACCAAACTCAAGGGAGTCTCATCATACAAATCAGTGGCGACGCCGCCGGCTTCTTGTACAAGCAGCACGCCTGCTGCCAGGTCCCACGGGCTGAGCAGCACATCCCAAAAGCCATTTAATCTGCCGCAAGCTACGTAAGCCAGGTCTAGCGCCGCAGAGCCTAATCGGCGCACGCCTTGCGTCAGGCGCGAAAAGCGCAGGAAGTTGTTGTAATTCGAGCGCGGAGTGTCAATCAGCGTGGCGCGGAAACCGGTTACCAGCAAGGCATTTTCGAGCGTATCAATTGAAGAGACATGTATCGGCTTGCCGTTCAAGAAGGCACCCTTACCCTGCTCAGCACTAAAGAGCTCATCATCGCGTGGGGCGTAAATCACGGCAACCTTCAGCCTGCCCTGATAGGCGTAAGCAATCGAGGTGCAGTAGTAGCGTAAGCCATGCGCGTAATTCAAGGTACCATCCAGTGGGTCAATAAACCACTGGTGGGCAGGATCGCCCTGGTGATTGCCGCTCTCCTCGGCAGTGATGGTATGCTCCGGAAAGCGGCTGAGAATGCGGTCGATCAGGTAGGCTTCCACGCTCTTATCTGCCCGGGTGACGAGGTCGGCACGACCTTTGAGGTGGATGTCCAAATCCTGTGTTTGCATCTCAGCAAGCTGGCTGCCAGCGGTTTGGGCAAGGTCGATGAGAAAGTTAAGCTCGGGCTGTTTCAAAATTGAGGGTCCTTTCAACAGGTTTATGCGCTTTACGCGCAGGAATTGTAGCACGAATAAAAGTGCTGCTGAGGAAAAGCTAATCCCTTGATGTAAATTTGGAAAAGTGGTTCTCCTAGATGTCAAGGCTAAATAGAAATGTCCTAATGAGTGGATAAAGTCCTCAGTATGGTTTTTTTCATATAACTAACTAATTGATTACTTTTTGTCTATAATGATTCACGGTAACCCTAACCCTGACCCTTCCCCAGCGGCAAGCTGTTTTTTGTGCCTCGACCGAGCTGCTGGGGAAGGAAAAATAGTTTGAAAGAGGGCGCAGCCCTCTTTCAAGCATCAACTCCCCGTCCCAGCGATAGTTAATGAGGATAATCTTATAAATATTAGTTCGCTGGGAAGGGGAGTAAGAGGGGAAAGGCTCTATTTCGCTGTTCGTCATGATTTTTTCGTTCCTTTGAAAAAACTCGGAATAATGAGTGACGATTTCATAGCTCCGAATCTTGATTAGGACATTTCTATTTTGCTACTTTAGGACATTATCACTTTGCCCTTACAAGTGGTTCTCTAAGATGAGACCAATCCAAAATCAGGGTAAAATTCAGATAAATCCGATGTGAATAACTTGTGGATAAAAGCTTAAAATCTGTGTATAACTTGGCTTTTTCTGTGGAATAGGAGCCTCAATGGAAAATGATTCAAAACAGTTGCCTAAGTTCGCCGTTTTGCAGCTTTCGGGTTGTGCTGGCTGTGAAGTCTCCTTACTCAACGCCAATGAATGGTATGACAAATACCAGCTTGTCTATATGCCCTTGGTTGTCTCAACCCACCGCATCCCCGAAGATATCGAAGTTCTGTTAATCTCTGGCGGCGTGCGTAACGACGAAGACGTCTATAACCTGCAGCGTGCTGTCAAGAACGTGAAGCGCGTCATCGCGGTGGGCACCTGTGCCATTTCTGGCGGGGTGACGAACCTCGGCGATCGGGATGAGGTGCGGGAGCTCTTCCGCACGCAAGCCAAGCGCTATCATTTACCCCAACTGCTGAATAAAACGCACCCCGTCGACTCTTTTGTGGATGTTGACCTATACCTGCCAGGCTGCCCGCCTACGCCGGAGCTTTTCATGGCGGCGCTGATGGACCCGCAGGGCTTCAAGGCTTCTGCGAATGTCTGCGGCGAATGCGGCCGGCGCAAACTCAACGATATGAAACCTGACCATATTACCGGCTTCGAAAAAGGCAGCCCCGACCCAGAAATCTGCCTGGTGAACCAAGGCTTTCTGTGCGTCGGTACATCCACGCGCGGTGGCTGCCGAGCGCCATGCACGCGTGCCGGTCACCCCTGTGTGGGTTGCCGCGGACCTTCCAACGCCTTTATCGAGCGCGAATCGGCGGTCTGGTTTGAAAATATTCAGCGCGTGTTCGAGCGCATGACCAACATCCCGCCTGAGGAATTGAACCAGGCATTGCGCTCCCCACAGCTTTCCATGTTCTTATTTCAATTTTCAGATTATGCTGGCGGAGATCGCCGCATCCGCAGCAAGGATAAGGTGCTCTGATGACAACTCTCACTTTCCCTCTCAGCCGCATCGAAGGGCATGCCCGCGTGGTCATGGAAGTAGAAAACGGCAAGCTGCTGACAGCTCAATTCCAAGCCGTGGAGCTGCGCGGCTTCCGCAACTTCGTGGTCGGTACACCCGCTGAGCAAATGCCGGTGATTGTGCCGCGCATCTGCGGGGTGTGCTCCACCGCCCACCATGTTGCCTCGGTGAAGGCGCTGGAAAATGTTTTTGGCGTCACGCCGCCGCCTTTAGCTAATACAATCCGTGAAGTGCTGCTTTTGGGGCAGCTGATTCAGAACCAAGCAACATCGTTGTTTATTTTTACCATGCCGGACCGTGTGGACGCTGAGAGCTTATTCCATATGGATGAAAGTGAAGCCAGCCGTAAGGCGCAATTTTCTATTGCTCAAAAGGCGCTAAGAGTACGCAAAGTGGGCACGGATTTGATCACTTTAGCGGGAGGGCAATTCATCCACCCGATCAAGGCGCATATCGGCGGTGTTTCCGGTGGCATCCCGCGCGAGGCTGCTGAGCAAATGCTCAAGGAGCTGGATGAAATGCTGCCAGTAGCGTGCGAGCTTTTTAATACTTATTGGGATATGTCGATGGTAATGGGTGAACGTATCGGCAGCTGGGGTGATGATGAGCCAACTTACTACATTTCCTCGACCACATCGGTTAAACCTAAGCTAAACAGTGGACATTTACGCATACTTAGCCCTGATGGCGAGGAGAAAGAGCACTTCACGCCAGAGGAGTTCGAACAACGCATCGAGTTTGAGCAGACAGATTACTCTTACGCCGGCAAGACCAGCTATCAAGGGCAGATCCTGCGTGCCAACAGCTTAGCGCGCATCAACATCACTTCTTCCTTTGCGACGCCGATTGCCGATGGCTATCTGCAGCGTTTTAGGAACAACTTTGGCTCTCCCGCGCATGCTATCATGCTTTTTGACCTCTGCCGCGGTATTGAATTGGTCTATGCGATGGAGCGGACTATTGAGCTGCTTTCGGAAGACTTAAGCAGTGGTGAAACTGTGGTTGGCTATCAGGTGAAGGATGGAATTGGATATGGGCTGGTGGAAGCTCCGCGTGGACCGCTGATTCACCGCTATGTGGTCGAAAACGGTGTGATTGCTGATGCGCAGTTCATTATCCCGACGGTGCACAATATGCGTGCTATCGAGCGCGCCCTGATGGTTGCAGGCAACCGCTATATTCATCTGGAAGGCATCAACTTAGAGCTGGAAAAAGCGGTGGGCAGGGTTGTGCGCGCCTTTGACCCGTGCATTTCCTGCGCAACGCAGTAAAAAATTATTATTGATATTTTCCTTTTGCCTGCCAAAAGAACGGGTGGGAATTGATTTCTTTCAAAAAAACAATCAGACCCTGCTGTTGATTTGCAGGGTCTATTTGATTAAGGTTTAGTGTTGTTGAACTTTACTTAGGCCAAGTAGCAGATTCCCCATGGATAATTACCGTATCTAATTCTTCAGCCATAGCAGATGCAGCATTAGACATAGAAACATCGTCAAGGAACATGTTGCTGTTAATACTGCTATCTGTTGTTACTTCAAATGTAATCGTCTTTCCTGCGCCGAGGTAACTCGATAAGTTCAAGACGCCAGCTACCCAAGCATTGGTATTGGTGGAACTACAAAGATCTTTAGTAGAAACGATCGCGTCATTGACTTTAATCCTAAAGGAATCGAAACCGCACGCGTCTTCTGATGCCGAATAATACCAGTAATGAAGGTAGGGCGCAGAAGCTGAAATCGTGATAGTTTGAGATAACCTCGAAGTTTCAAGGTCATCTCCGCCAAACCACGCAAGCCATGAACCGCCATGCGCGGTAATAGGGGCTTCAACGGCTTCCATGATAATATCCCAGCCAAGGGCTGAATATTCTGTCCATGAGGTGTGTCCTTGTTCGAAGCCGGGGTTGAGGATAGGATTGGTTACAATCTGCTGTGGCTTCTGAATTAATGGGAGGTACATGTGATTTGATAGCGTAATGGAGCTAAGATGAACAACGCTGACAGATAGTAAACTCATTCCTTGGTAACTTCCGCCCCAAGGCATAGTATAAGTATGAGAAGGGTCGTTATCCCAGGTATCGCGGATGTAGATGGTGGAGCCGTTGTATCCGTAGCCCACGATGGAATGCCCTTCCAGGTTCAGCAGCACGGGGTGCCCCGCGTCGATTTCGGCTTTGAAATTATCCAGGGTAAACCCACCCCCATTGTTGTCTGTTTTCTGATTATAGCAGTCAGTCACAGTATAGCCGCGCGCTTCGTAGAACAGCTTGCGTCCATAAGTGCCGTCCAGGTGGTCCCAATCATTGGATTCCATATCCGCGCAGGTCAGCTTATTTGGCTAGCTTGTCCAGTTGTAGAAACTCGTGGAACCATCGGTGTTGCCATAAGCAGATTGGCTGGTTTTCATGTAATCCCCAATAGCGGTTCCCCAAGTGTGTTGCGTCCAACCGCCGGTCATGTAGGGGTCGTTGTCACTGTTGCCATATTGGATCCAGTAATCATCGATTGAGCCTTTCGAGGTTCTCCCATCTAAACCATTATGTGAAGCGATTAATGGATTATTTGGATAGGTTTCAAATCCATCTGACCAGGTTGCCCAGGATGTATCGGTTAATGGCATGACGCCGCCATTAGTTGGGCCAGTATATAAGTTAGGATAAAGTCCACGGTCGTAATATGCGGCGATCATTGCCCCAGAAACTGCGGAACAGCCAAACACCCAATCGAAAGAAGGGAAATTGGCAATAATTCCTTCCGGTTCAATCGTGGTCATTGAAGCCTCACGTTCAGCTTGATATTCTGGAATTGGCTTTGATGGTCCGTTGATGATTTCCCGTGAGAGCGGAATACCATCCGCGGTCGTCAGGTATTCAATAGAATAGTACGGATTAATAATCTCGATTTGAGGATTGTCTCCGATTGGAATAATTTCTTGCGGTAGAGGATTAGCAAAAGAGCTGCCAGTTATCGATAATAATAAAAGTGCCGTAAGAATGGGTGATAGTAATACTTTTCGTGCTAATTTTTTATGCATATTTCTCCTTAATTTAATGTATAAAAATATAAATTTATAACTAAAATTTGGTACTGGACATACTGTTGGAAATCAACTGATTTCCAGAAAGCAAATATTATTATAGCATAGATATGGTAAAATTAACCAAATTTACACATAAATGAAGAGGTACATTGATGAGAACAAGGTACTATTGTCTTACGATCCTTTTGCTTTCAACGCTTTTATTTTCTGCTTGTTCGAACACCATCGAAGTAGGAGAAAATACTACTGTTGTGGTTACCCCCGCCATAAATGGGAATTCAGCCAGCCTGAAGGTTGGAGATATCCTGGAAATTCAAATCCCAACGATTCCCACTGAAGGCTATGAATGGCAAGTAGAAGATTTGGATACGAATATACTCGCCCTACAAGGAAACCCTGAATATGTAAAGGATACTAGCGAGAATTCAGCTGGTGGAACGACTATTTTACGATTCAAGGCGGTTGGAGCCGGGAAAAACTAACATTAGCTTAATATATACAAATGCTGCCACAGCTGGTAATCTTGCGCTCACAATGAAAACTTTTGGGATGAGCGTTGAGGTAACAGAAGCTGACTGAATTCAATACCGAGGATGTAGTTTCTCTTATAATTAAAGCGGCCAGAGCACCGGCACCATCAGGATGGCGATGCCAAAGATTATCACCGTGAGCAGCGAGCCAACTTTGACAAAGTCCATAAAGCGGTAGTTGCCTGGTCCGTAAACCATCATACACGCCGGCTCAAGCGGGGTAATGTACGAAGTCGCCGCGCCAATGGCGATCATCATCGCAAAACTGCGCGGGTTCAAGCCTAGTTGCTGCGCTGTCTGAATTGCTATCGGTAAGACCACTACAGCTGCAGCCTGATTGGACATCGGCTGCGTCAGGACCATAGATAATAAAAAGAAGCCGCCCAATAAAAGTTTAGGATTTTGCCAACCCATCAGATCAACAACCTGGCTCGCCAAATAGGTCGCTAATCCTGAAACTTCCATTGCCTTCCCCAAGGCTAACATGCAGCTGATCAGAATAAGCGCACTCCAATTCATCGACCGATACGCTTCGGCTGGTGTGATGCAGCGGGTTAGGAAAATGAGAAATGTACCAACCATCGTTGCTACAGCCAGGGGCATGATGTTTGTGGAAGCTAAAACGATCGTCAGGGCAAATATCCCTAACGCCAATGGGGCTTTTTTCGTATCCACAGGCGCTTCAATTGTGTCGCTGATAATACGGAAGCTATCGTCATTTTCTAAACTGGCGATGGTTTGCGGGTCTCCGTGGATGAGCAGCTGATCGCCAATCTGCAAACGCTCTTTCATCAGGCGCTCGTGTAATGTCTTTCCGCGGCGCTGAATGCCCAGCACTTCTATGCCAAAACGCTTGCGGAGTTTTAGTTCGCGTAAGGTTTGCCCCACCAAGCGCGAACCGGGTAATAACACTACTTCCGCCATGCCATGCTTCTTTTTTAGAGTCTCGGAAAGTTCATCTTCAGGGTTGCCGGTAAAGCGCACCACCTTGAGGTCGTTCAGCGCAAAAATCCCTTCGCGGCTGCCATCCAATACCAGCGAATCACCGGCTTTTATTTTCATCTTTTCTGTAGGTTTGAGGTCTCCTTCTTTGGGCCGGTGCATTGAGATGATCGCCAAATCAAAACTGTTCTTCAAACCCAACTTACGGATCTCTTTGCCAACCCACTCAGACTTTTTTGGGACGATGACTTCAGCATAATAGCGAGAATTGCGCGGCAAGGTATTGTCTTCGCCCAAGTCACGCTCGGGGATGAGCTTTCTGCCGATGAAAAACATATAGACTAAACCGACGAATAAGATGATGATGCCGACGGGCGTCAGTTCGAACATACCCATCGGGGCATACCCATAGTCGGTCAATAGTCCACTAACTACCAAGTTTGTAGAGGTAGCGATGGCGGTCATCGAGCTGGAGAGTATCGCGGCAAAAGCTATGGTCATGAGCATTTTAGAGGGATGCTGCTTGAGTTTCTTGGAAATGCTCAATGTGACCGGCAGGAAAAAAGCCGTAGAAGCGGTATTACTGGTGAACGAGCCCATTCCAGCTGTGGCTAAAGATACCAACCAGAATAGTCGGTTTTTATCTTCGCCGACCCGCTCGATGATCCAGCGTGTGACCATTTGAACGAATCCCGTTCTGATTAAGGCTGTGGTCAGCAGCAGTAACCCCAGAGTTTTTATGGCGGTATCCGAGCCAAAGCCGGCGATGCCTTCCGCTGGCGTGAGAATGCCCGTGATGATCAGTGCGATCATAATGCCGATGCCGATCACATCAGCTGGTAATGCATCCAGACTAAAGAGCACGATGGCAATCGCAATAATGATCAGGAGGATGATCATTGTGGTGGTCATTGGTTTAACCTATACCCTCAGCTGGGTTCAGCTTGCTATCAAGAAATATTGGGGGCGGAAAAAACATTAACATTCCAGCTTTTTGAATTAACAAGTGCTTGAATTGTATCATCACTCGAGAACAATTTGTTAATAAATAATATAGATGGCTGGGATGAACATTTAGACCGAGTTGGCATTATTTGTGAGATATTTCGCGTTAAAGCGTTCCAAAATTAGCACAAATTCCTCGGGCAGCCGGGCGAGGGTTTCAG
>Ga0209719_1005098_pt1 | contig 10180 bp, 2 predicted proteins | sample AD_JPNAS2_MetaG_FD_184421 | JGI IMG/M metagenome (GOLD analysis project Ga0209719, IMG submission 184421) | Active sludge microbial communities of municipal wastewater-treating anaerobic digesters from Japan - AD_JPNAS2_MetaG (SPAdes) (version 2) | ecosystem: Engineered > Bioreactor > Anaerobic >...
GTTCTCTTGGTTCTATTGAAGAATTGCGCAAAGAAGGCAAAATGACCTCCGGAAAAGATGTTCCGGAAGACCTTGATTTACACCGTCCCTATATTGATGAAGTTGTTCTTACCTGTTCCTGCGGAAATAAAATGTATCGCACTCCGGAAGTTATTGATTGCTGGTTTGATAGCGGTTCTATGCCTTTTGCTCAATGGCATTATCCTTTTGAAAATTATGAGAATTTTGAACCGGAACTTTTCCCCGCTGACATCATTTCGGAAGGAATAGACCAAACTCGCGGTTGGTTTTATTCAATGCTTGCCATTTCTACTTTGCTGAAAGGTGTTTCCAGTTATAAAAGTTGTTTGGTAAATGAACTGATTCTGGATAAAAATGGCAGAAAAATGAGTAAATCACACGGAAATGCAGTTGACCCTATTGAACTGATGCAAAATTATGGAGCGGATGCAATTCGCTGGTATCTTTTAGAGGTCTCCCCCCCTTGGGTTCCAACGCGTTTTGATGTAGATGGCGTTAAAGAAATTTTAGGCAAGTTCATTGGTACTTTAAAAAATGTTTATTCTTTCTTTGCCACTTATGCCAATATTGATGGTTTTGTGGCAATTAACTATCCTTATAATTGGGAGCGGGAAGTTGAAATAGACCGTTGGATTGTTTCCCGTTTGCATTCACTTATTATTACTGTTCGCCACTATTTTGAAAGTTATGATTTTACCAAAGCGGTTAGAGCTATTCAAAGTTTTGTTATTGACGAACTTTCCAACTGGTATGTGCGAAGAAGTAGACGCCGTTTTTGGGCTTCGGCATTTGACCAGGACAAAATAGATGCCTATAGAACCCTCTATCAAGTTCTTGTAGAAACCGCTAAACTTATTGCTCCTTTTGCTCCCTATCTGGCAGAAGAGCTCTTCTTAAATCTGGAAGCAGGCGAAAGTGTCCATCTGGAATTGTATCCTGAAGCAAATAAGACCTATATAGATACCAAACTGGAAAAGAAAATGCAGACCGTTATAGATATTGTTTCTTTAGGCAGAGCTGCCAGAAATGAATGCCAGATAAAAGTGCGTCAACCCTTAAACGAAATGTTTGTTCCCACCAAAGTGAAAGATGATTTGGCAGATATGATAGACCTCGTAAAAGAAGAAGTTAATATTCGTAATATCACTTTTGTAAGCGAACAGGATGGCTTTGTGCACTACGAATTGAAGCCCGATTTCAAACTGCTGGGTCCTAAATACGGTAAAAAAGTACAAATTATTAACGCTCTTTTGCTTCAAACCCCGGCAGAAAATGTCTTGCAGGCATTTAATACGACCGGTTCTTATACCTTAGAAATTGAAGGTGAAACTATCCATCTCTTACCGGAAGAAATTAGTGTAACCATTATTCCCCGTGAAGGTTATGTATTTGCTAATGCGAAAGACCTCTTTGTAGCTTTAGATACTACCTTAACGGAAGAACTCTTAAACGAGGGCTATGCGCGTGAATTGATCAATAAAATCCAATTTACCCGCAAAGAAATGAATTTGGACATTATGGATAATATTATTGTAAAGCTGGTAGTCCCGGAAGCAATCGCCAAAGCAATTCAGGTACATAAGAATTATATCTTAACAGAAACTCTTGGAAAAGAACTGGTTTTTCTGGAAAAACCAATGGCAAATATGCAATGTCTGGATATCAATGGCAACAAAATTCACTTGGGTATTGAAAAAGCTGTCTAATAAGGGTTAGGAGGCAATCATTAATAAATATTGTATCAATTGTGGAAAGCTTATACCCGAAAAAGCAAAATTCTGTCCTGTCTGCGGAGAAAATCAAATCCAGGAACCGGAAAAGCCAAAGCAAACAGAAACCAAAAAAGAAAAAGCACAAAAATCTGCAGAAGCAATTTCCCACAGAAATTCTCATTTACTTAAGAATCCTGGTAGCACCTTCAGGGATTATACCATAATTAGAATGCTGAATAAAGATGCTGAGGGCATAAAATACATTGTGGAAAAGGAAGGCAGGGAATTTCTGCTGAAAATATTCTATAAAACAAGCTTAAGCAACATAGAAAATATTTTTTCTCTCCAGCAACGCCTCCAAGAACTAAATAAACTGGAAAATAAACATCTTCCTAAAGTTACTGAAATTGATCCGCATTTTGATCCTCCTTATATGGTAGTAGAATTTATTCATGGTATTTCTCTGGCAGACCTTAAAACCCATAATCCGAAAAAATTGACTGAGGACTTTATCCGCTTAGTAGCGATCCAAATTGTAAATACAGCGATTAGTTTACATCAACATCAACTTACGCTCAGTCAACTGGCTTTAACCAATATAATGATAAATGATAACGATGAGGTGATAATTCTTTCTTCCGCTATCACCTGGGAGGAAAGAGATGAACGTGAAGAAATGTTCTCTATTGCTCTTGTTTTAGCTCAAGCATTATCCCAACACAATTTCTATAAAACATTATACAGCCAGGAACGTTTAACTACTCAAAAATTTGAATATATCTACGGAGTAAGCGTCCCCCTCAACAAAATCCTTGCTGAATGTTTGCATCGCAATATTTTACAGCGTTATCGCAGTTTGGATGATTTACTGAATGCCTTAATTAACCTGCCTCCCGTTTCTGAATGCGAAATTTGGACTGAACCGGAAAAAGCAATACCAGACAATATAGAAGACCGTAGTAAAAAAGATATTCCCAAAACCAGAATTGAACTCCCCTTTTGGATACTGATTGCACTTATTATCGTAACTGTTGTAATGTTGCTTACCACCAATATTTTCAGTGTTCTCTTCGGTGGCAAAGGAGAAAAATTAACTTATTCCTCATGGCTTATGCCTAATAGCGAATCAGATACAGTAAATAGTTCTGTTCCTATAGCTGAATTGCCCCGCGAAAAGCCAACCCAAACAACTTATGGTGAATTGAAAACCGGCACTCCAACCCCCAGAGAGGACTTTCGTAAGCAGCCCTCTGTTCCCAAAATAACTACTGTTATTCCACCACCTACAGCTCCCAAACCTCGTCCTCCTCAAAATATGGTTTTTATTGAAGCAAGTACTTTAGGTTTTGGACGCTTAAGAGAAAATCCCAATCCCAATGTCTCCTTATCTTCCTTTTATATCAATAAATTTGAAGTTACACAAGAAGAATGGAATATTTATATGAAACCGGCAAACTGTTCCACCTTCGGAGAAAACTTACCTGTAGATAACATCAGCTGGTTTGATATTGCCATTTATTGCAATGGCAGAAGTGAAGCGGAGGGTTTGACCCCAGCATATAAAATTAGAGGAGTGGGTGCTTCGCGAGTTGTTACCTGCGATTTTAAAGCTAATGGCTACCGTCTGCCTACTGAAGCTGAATGGGAAATGGCAGCTAAAGCAGGTAAACTATATAATTATAGCGGATCGGATGACCCCGATGAGGTGTCTTGGAACAGAGATAACAGCGGCGGTAAAATTCATACACCGGGAACCAAAAAACCCAACGATTTCGGCATTTACGATATGACAGGAAATGTTGCAGAATGGGTTTGGGATTGGTACGATGTAAATTATATCCGTTCCTTGCCTACTTTTATCAATCCTACAGGTCCCGAAACTGGAACCCTAAAAGTTATCCGGGGTGGAAGTGTAATGAATGGAGAAGGTAGAAATCTAAACATTATGTGGAGAGAAAAAGGAGACCCGAACCGGGGGTATCAATATGTGGGCTTTCGCTTAGTGCGCAGCAACTAATATTTCTTATACAAAAGAGAAAAGAAGAGAAAAAGCCGATAGGTCAAGAGATAAAGAGGGTTGAGAAGGTTGAGAAGGTTTAGATTTCCGGTATGTTGACATCCTCGTCGTTCATTGTAAGTCAAGAGTCCTCATCGCTTATATAACTTTAACCCTTACCTCAAATCTGTTTAGCAATGAGGACTAACGACAGCAAAAAATAGAACGAAGATAACTGGATTAGCTGGATCTGCTGATTTTTTTTAATTTGCAATTATATGTATGATATCTGTGTTAATCTGTACTCATCCATAAAATCCTTGTCCTAATAAATCTGCGTAATCTGAGTAATCTGCGTGAAACTTACGACAGTGCCGACTCCTGACTTAATTCATTCTCAAACCTCCATTCTTAATTTTTTTCATTTTTTACTTGACAGGATTTTCAATCTGATTATTTTAATTATAGTGTAAAAAATATTTCTTACTATTAGTGGTTATGGTCTTGCTGAGATGGTTGTTATTTCAGCAAGGTAAGAAAAGTGAACTTTGGTCTCTAACAAACAACGAGGAAGGGGTTTAATGAGCCAAGAAGATTTTACAATGTCTGCTTTTTCGGGGGTAAAAGTTAGACCGAGTTTGAGAAGTATAAATTGTTTGGCAAGATGGGTATGGTTAGCTATTGCAATCTTTTTTCTCTTCTGGTTTACTTTTTCTCTCCATTTTGTTAAAAACCCCTGTCCAGTTATATTTTTCCCTATTTTATTTTCATCCTTGTTTTCCCTTTCCTTTCTCCCTTCCCTTTTCTTAATTCTTTTCTCGGTGTCCTCAGTGTCTTCATTGTTAATTTTAATTCTTTTTTCGGTGTCCTCAGTGTCCTTATTGTCTTCATTGTTAATTTTAATTCTTTTTTCGGTGGCTTCGGTGTTCTCAAGGGCTAAAATATCAAACACGTACATAAACGAAATGCAACCTTCTGTTTTCCTGCCGGTGTATTTTAGTTATAATCATCGCACATTATACAGAACCACATCAGCAGAAACAGCACACTCATTTCACTTCCTCTATCACCTTTCAAAATCAATTAAGGCATTACTTTGCCAACCATTATGCAAGACCTAAAACTTCAAGCTGTAAAGCAATGGTAATGCCTATCGTGAAATGATAAACTAATTCTTCAAAAAACATCTAAAACAAGGAGTTTTTGTTATGAAGAAAATATTACTCATCCCCTTGCTCCTGCTAATTGTGGCTTTTGCCTTTGGTGCCGAATATACTATCGGAACCGGAACAGGCACACAAAATTATGTCCCTTTTTATGGATTTTATGACTATAGCTGGAGTAAGACAATTTATACTAAAACGGAGATAAATGCTGCCGGTTTAACTACTGCTGGTAACATTGATGCGATTGCTTTCTATGTTGGTAACACCCCTGTTAATTATGAAATGTTAGACCAACGGGTATATATCCGGCATACAACCTTAGCTACTTATGGAACTGCAACCGATGAAACCGGTACTGGCTATCCTAATAATACATTATTTACCTATGTCTTTCAGGGTAATTTAACATTTAATGGAGGTGGCTGGTTTACCATTGTCTTTTCCACTCCTTTTTACTGGAATAATACTGATAACCTTGAAATATTATGGGAAAATCGGGATGGAGAATATGTTAGCGGCTATCCTAATTTTTGCTATACTACTGCTACTAATACCTGTGTGTATAAATATCAGGACGATTCTTTTCCTGCCGTTGCTGGAACCAGATATAGCAACCGCCCCAATATTAAATTTGGTAAAATTGATTCCGTACCTAATCCTGCAGTATTAGTTTGGCCCCTTAATAATGGTTGGGCTTTTACTAATGATATTCTCAGCTGGCAAGATGGTGGTAATTATCCTACCGGATATGATGTCTATTTAGATACAGTAGATGGAACCACTTTAGTTAGTGATAACCAAACGGGAACTACTTACACTCCTACTTTGGAACCTGAAACCACATATTACTGGAAAGTTGTACCTTACAATAGTTTTGGACCTGCTACAGGAGTCGTAACCTGGAGTTTCCAAACGCCAACTGCCACTCAGCTGGCAGAAAGTTTTGAAAATACCACTTTCCCGCCTGCGGGTTGGGCAAATCCAGGAACTTGGAGTCGTTCTACAACCTATAAGAAACATGGAACTGCCTCCGCTTACAAATCTGGTTCAACTTCCACACAGTATATTCTGTCCACCCCTAAAGTAACGATAACTGAAACAAGTACCTTAAACATCTGGTCATATTGCAGTGGAACAACAGGAACTTTGCAAATTGTCTATTCTCCGGATAGAACTACCTGGACTCAAATTGGTAGTAATATAACCTATGCGGTAGCAAGTACTTGGTATAATTCTGTTATTGATTTAAGCTCACTCGCAGGTAATAATTACTATCTTGCTTTACGAACCGGTTTACAGTCAGTAAGTTTTTATGTTGATCTGGCCTTTGGTCCGGAATTTACTCATGAAGCACCAGGTCCCGCAACTCTTATTTCTCCTTCAAATAACAGTTGGGTCCTTCCTGGAAATGTAACCCTTTCCTGGAATTCCCCTTTAACTGGTGGAATTCCTGAAACTTATGATGTATATTTCGGAGCTACATCCGATCCTCCTCTGGTAAGTAGTAATCAAGCAACAACCACTTATGATGTAACTGTTAATGAAGCAACCACTTATTACTGGAAAATTGTTCCTGGTAATATATATGGAGATGCTACCGACTGTCCTATTTGGAGTTTTAAAACCCCAACTGCTACTCAACTGGCAGAGAGCTTTGAAAATACATCTTTCCCGCCTGCGGGTTGGGCAAATCCAGGAACCTGGAGTCGATCAACATCCTATAAGAAACATGGAACTGCTTCCGCTTACAAATATGGTTCAACTTCCACACAGTATATTCTGTCCACCCCTAAAGTAACGATAACTGAAACAAGTACTTTAGACCTCTGGACTTTATGTTCTTCTACATCCGGAACTCTGCAAATTGTCTATTCTCCGGATAGAACTACTTGGACTCAGATTGGCAGCAATATTACTCATACAGCAACCTATACCTGGTATAATACGATTGTGGACTTAAGTTCTCTTGCAGGCAATAACTATTACATGGGAATCAGAACCGGTTTACAATCAGCAAGTTACTATGTTGATCTGGTCTTTGGTCCTGAATTTACTCCCGAAACACCCGGAGCACCTTCTCTAAGTGTTCCTGCAGACCTGGCAACCGATGTAAATGAATTTACTACCTTTACTTGGACTGCTCCTACAACAGGTGGTGTGCCTGCCGGTTACAAACTCTATTGTGATACCAATAATCCACCTGTTACAATGTTAGCTGATGTTACATCGCTTACTACTACTCTTACAACTCCGCTGGATTACAGCACAACCTATTATTGGACAGTTTCAGCTTATAACGGTGCCGGCGAGAGTCCTACAGCTACAGTAAGAAGCTTTACAACCAGAGACGATCCTACTATTTATACTTTACCCTGGCTGGAAGATTTCGGAACAACAGGAACAACTTTCCCACCTACGAATTGGTTTCGGGGAACCGGTTTATTGGCAGATCCGACTACAATTACTTCCAGTACATCATATTGGATTCAAGATAACTGGTTAAATGATACAACGGTAAGCCCTGTAAACTTTGCAGCAAAAATGAATATTTATGGCACAAACAGGTCTGGCTGGTTGATTACGCCTCCTGTTCAAATTCCCGATACAGGTTATCAGCTGGACTTGGATATCGGATTAACTGACTATGGATATTATGCTCCTGCTGATGCTCCGACTGATGATAGATTCATTATACTAATCGGCGATGGAAGTAGCTGGTCTACGGCTAATATTGTTAGAGAATGGAATAATACCGGTTCACCCTATGTTTATGATAATATACCTTATACCGGTGAGCATATAACAATTTCTTTGGATGATTATACCGGTATTAAATATATTGCCTTTTATGGAGAATCTATTGCCAGTGGCGGAGATAATGATTTCTTCGTAGATAATGTAATGATTCGTCAAACTCCTGCAGGTGCACCTGATCATGTTACTTTAGTAAGTCCTGCAAATGGAGCTACCTATATAGACCCCGAAAATGCAGAAATCAATTGGACTCCTGCTATAACTGGTGGAAATCCTGCTTACTATGAAGTTTTAGTAGGAGAGAATCCCTTTAATCCGGAAGAAGGTTATTTTGGTGAATATTCGTTTGAGACAGAAAATACCAGCTTAAATCTTTCCGAACAGGATATTATATTGCCATTTAGCAGTACCTGGTATTGGGCTGTTTTACCTTACAATGCAGATGGATTGTGTCCGGATCCTTTAGCGCATGAATTTATGGTTTGGAGTTTTACTATTGCGCCTGATCCTACTATAACATCTCTTCCCTACATAGAATACTTTGATGAAGTAACCGAACCTGCTTTACCTTGGGGATGGAATGCCTATATTAATTCAACTTCCACTTCTGCTTATGTTCGCACTTACAGTAGTACTACTTATGCCCAAAGCCCGCCTAATAGTGTTCAACTATCCAATAGCTCAGATACTAATGCTGATTTGAGGTTGATCTCTCCTCCGATTGATCTCTCTGCCAGGTCTATAAATAGAATAAAACTAAAATTCTATGCCCGTAGCAGCACTGCAGGTTACCCGATCCTGATCGGAACAGTTAGTGCAAAAGATTCTACTGGTATCTTTACCCAGATTACCTCTATTAATCTTACTGCTACTAAAACGGAATATGTAATCTCACTTCAGGATTATGTGGGAACCGATCAGTATATTTGTTTCAAACATGGCTTGGGAGGAAGTTACCGTTCTCTTTATATTGACGATGTTAAATTTATTGAACTAATACCAGCGGACTTGGCTGCTACTTCAATTAGCGGACCTACCTTTATTCAAGCGGGTAATAGTTATGATTATAGTATTAGTGTGTTCAATGAAGGAACTGCCGAACAAAACTCTTATACGGTGAATTTGAAAACCGGAACCGAAACTTTGGCTACCTTAAATGTCAATGCACCTCTTGCCAGTGGAGCTACTGCTCAGCATACTCTTTCCTGGATTCCGGCTGATGGAGGTGTTTATCCTCTTTACGGAGAAGTGGTTTTAACCGGGGACGGTAATCCTTCTAATAATTCTTCCAATATTATTTCTGCCTATGTAGTTGATCCTACAATGACCATTATTCCTGTGGGTGACGATGCCAGCACGACAACCGGTAATTATCTGCCTTTGAATATGTATTATAAGAATAGTGTAACCGAAGAGCTCTATTTCACGGATGAAATGCATCTGCAAACCGGTATTATTACTGCTATTGTCTATAAGAATAATTTTGTGGAAACACTACTTGATAAGTCGGTAAAAATCTGGATGGCGCATACTGATTCTACCTCCCTTGTGAATGGTTGGTTACCGAGTGCGAATTATACTCTTGTATTTGATGGAACGGTTACCTTCCCGAATGGAATTAACGAAGTTGTTATTCCTTTGGATACACCTTTCAATTTCACGGGTGGAGTTCTTGCTACACGAGTGAATCGTCCGATGGATACTTCTTATTATAGCTCAAGCGATAAATTCTACTATACAACTACTGCTGAACATACTAATCGCTCTCGATATTTACAAAGCGATTCTGAAACTTATAACCCTCTGGCACCTTCTGCAGCTGGAACTGCTGTCGGTTATGTCCCCAACACCATCTTTATTGTCCAGAATGCGGTTATGATGCAACAAGCAGTGCTGGAAGGTTATGTGCGCGATTCTGTTACTAACCAACCAATTGAGGGTGCTACCATAACTTTAACTGAGCGCGTAACAATTACCACCGATGTGAATGGTTTCTACCATTACGGTTTCTGGAATAATACAACCGTGGATTTAACCGCTCAAAAACATAGTTATTATAGCCAGACCGTAACCAATATCGTTCTCACAATGGGAACCACTGTAACTCAGAACTTCAATTTAGTACCTTTGCCCCGGGTAACAGTTAGCGGAATTGTTACTGCCAATGATTATCCTACCGGTTTGGTTGGTGCTACTGTTAAAATTTCCGGAACCGAGAACTACGAAACAACTACCGGAACAGGTGGTGCTTTCAACATCAGTAATGTTTTGGGCAGTGCAGATACATTAAGCTATGCTTTAACTGTTGAGAAAGAAGGTTATCAAACCTATATTAGTGCCCTAAATGTCGCTACAACCAATGTGAATGTAGGAACTATTAATCTGACGGAATACCTCTGGACACCGTATAACCTTGTTGCTACTCATTCCGGAAACAATGTTTCTCTTACTTGGGAACCTGCTGGAGTACCTAATTACTATTTTTGCGACTTTGAATCAGATAATGGTGGCTGGGTTAGCAGTGGATATGG
>Ga0209719_1005103_pt1 | contig 10169 bp, 8 predicted proteins | sample AD_JPNAS2_MetaG_FD_184421 | JGI IMG/M metagenome (GOLD analysis project Ga0209719, IMG submission 184421) | Active sludge microbial communities of municipal wastewater-treating anaerobic digesters from Japan - AD_JPNAS2_MetaG (SPAdes) (version 2) | ecosystem: Engineered > Bioreactor > Anaerobic >...
ATAAAATATATTGCAAATCGTGTTGATGCCATTATACAAGCAAGTCAAACTCTCGAAAATTGCCAACTACCTAATCAGATAGATTTTTATAAAAACCTAATCAAAAGCCTCGAAAATGAAATTAATCAAAAGATATATTATCTGTACGATCTATCTAATGATGATAAAATGGAGATAGAAAAAGTGTGGGGTAATAATGTAGTATGCGAGAAATAGAATCGACGATTGTAATAGACATTTTTTAGCAATTTATCACATTCATATTATGTACTGTATTCAAATGAATCATCACATTCATATAGCATACCATCATCTATCAAAAAACGTTAAATTATTTGGTATCACATAATAAAATTTATATATTTAATGTTAATTAAAAAAAATGATCATAAATTATTAATTTTAATTTCAAAAATATAATATAAAAAAATTTTTTAAAAAAATATATATATAACAAAAAAAAGAATATGAAACATTACATGAGTATCGAAGAATTTATTAAAAATAATTATAAATTTACGAATGAAAGTAATAACTCTCCAACTAATTCTATGCAATCTAATAATGAAAAATATATGGAGTCTCTTTTACAATTAGAATCATTAGCAACTCAGCTTGAAGTTTTAAATAAAAAAATTAAAACATGCGAAGAAAAATTAGAAGGAATTAAAAAAGATATGAGAAATATTAGCAGAGAACGATATATTATAAAATTAATGCATAAATTAAATATAAGTTCATTTGAATTAGATAAATATATCATTGAGATAAAGAAACAAAAAGAAGTAAGAGAAATGTATTCTTCTACTGTTAAAAATTTTTTAAAATTATTAAAAGATAAAGATATGAAAGAACTTATTGATTTTAGTGAAAAAGTAATAGAGATGAATACAAAAATAAAAAATGAAACTAAAATAGAAATTAATAAAAAAGTTACTAATGAATCTACTGAAACTACAATAATTAATGAAGAATATGCAGATCTTTTAAATATATTATCAGAAAAAATTATATCATTTAGTTATTCTGTTAAAATTTTAAAATGTCTTGTAAATGTTAATTTTAATTTCCCTGTTGCAAAAGAACTTGTAACAATTAAAGATTTAACAGATTAAAAAAATAATAAAATATATGAAAACGAGAAATGATAATTTTAAACAATATTTAATTAATTCTTTAAGAATTATAAATGAAGAAATAAATTCTATTAACATAACTGATGAAACTTCTAATAAAGATAGAGAAATATTAATTAAAAAATCTAAAACTTTTTTAAATGTTGTAAAAGATATTGAAAAAATAAACGGTGAATTAAAGCAATATAAAGATGAAAAAGAAAAGGTTTATGACAAAATTTTAGAAATTGTTAATGAATTAGAATTAACAACTGTAGATACAATAAGCTATGTTATTAAAATTATTAATAAAACTCATCAATATCCTAAGTGGCCGGAAATATACAATATTATTTTAAATGAACTAATAACAAAATATCCGGATATGACTAACGAATTATTAAATATAAAATCTAATTGCGATATTAAAACTGATCCTGATAAATTAGAAAAATTAAATGTAACAAAAAATAAATTAGCAAATGAATCTCTTGTTGATGTTGATACTATGATACCAAATATTGATACAGAAGCACAACAAAGTTCATCGTATACTAAATATAAAAAACAATATCAATCTATATCTGAATCATTAACAAAAATAAATACATTTATAAATGATTTATATCTTATAAATCAAGTTCTAGATAATCTATTAAATATGAAAGAAGATGATTTTGAAATTGAAGAATTTACAGCAGATGATATTTTAAATGAAGATATAATATTGAGTATTAGAATTAAAAATGATGATATTATATCTAAATATGCAGATAAAAATAATGTAAAGTCATTTGATGATTATATTGAAAAAGATAAATCATATTATAAAAATGATGATGAATATGATGACCACGATGATGATGATGAATATTCTGATGATAATAAATCATATATAAATTATTATAATGACGGGCAGGTATATGAAAGAGAATTTAATGCAAAAGAAAGAGATAAACTTGCAAAAGAAGGTAAAGCATTACCAGATGGATCTTTTCCAATTGTAACTATACAAGATTTAAAAAACGCAATTAAAACATATGGATTAGCAAAAAATAAATCAAGAGCTAAAAGACATATTATAAAAAGAGCAAAAGAATTAAATGCATATGATCTTATACCTGATGAATGGAAATAATATTTTCTAATATAAAAATATTTGATAAAAAAAATATTTTAAAAATTTTTTAAAAAAAATTTGTTTTTTTAAAAAATATATGTAATTTTGTATCAAATTTTAAACAAAAATTTTATGAAAACACAAAATCAAACCTTGAATGTTAAGTTAGCATTAACATCAGAGGAAAAACAAATTATTGACATGCATATAGAATATTGTGCATTTGTTTCAAAAATTATTGAAAATATTTTAAATTTTCAAAAAAATGGTAATTCAATTAAATCTGCACAAGAAATTGTTAAAGATTTTAGACAAATGAAAAAACTAAAAACTTTTGATTTTTTATCTAACATTAGCGCACAGGAAATAGATAATATAATATTTTATACTGTAAAAATATTTAAAGAATATTTAAAAAATAAAATAACAGAAGATGAAAAAAATAAATTGCTAAATATAAATTTTTTTGTTTTAAAATATAGATTTTATATTAAAAATAAAAAACTTTATTTTGCAAAAAATAAAAATGGAATATCGTTTATAGATATTAAAAATAAATTTTGTGATATTAAAAGCGTAAAAATTTATAAAGAAAATGATGAATATTTTTCAGAAATAATAAATAATAAATTAAGTGTACAAACTATTAATATTAATGATAACATAGAAATAGATAAAATTGAAAATAAAACTGATGATATATTAAATATTAAAAAGCAATCATTACAAAATATTTGCGATGATTATTTTAAAAACAAAAATAATGCTTCTTTTGATAAACTTATATCTGAAACATATATTATATTAAAAAAATATTTATGGACATTGTCCAAAAATGAGAATGAAATAGAAGATATATTGCATGATTCAATTGTAAAAATAATAGAAAATATTGATAAATATGATTCTAGATGGAATTTTTCAACATGGGTTTATACTATATGTAGAAATATTTTTTATCAATATAAAAATCGTTCTAAAAAAATCAATGACGATATTTATGATTGTGAAATAGATATAAATGATGATTCGTTTTCAGTTGAGGTCATAAAAGAAAAAATAAAAAAAGAAACTCTATACAATAAACTTGAAACTATGATAAATTCATTACCTGATCGATACAGTATTTTTATGAAAGAAAGATATATAAATAATATGAAAATAAAAGATATATCTAATAAATATGATATAAAAGAAGATATTATTTATAAAAGCTGTGCATACGGAAAAAAATTAATACAAAAAATATTAGATGCCGAGCAGAATGAAACCTTGCAATTAAATTATATGTATTAAACGTGCATAAAAATAATTTATATATTTTAACAAGATGCTCTAGATTAGAAAATCTTTTAAATATTAAAAAATCAATTTTTGATAATAAAAATGATTTCTGGAATATAAACTGGTATATTGCCGTTGACAATAAAAAAATAAAAAATATTCCAAGTCATATATTGAATAATTTACAATCAGAAAATATAAAATTATTTTTTGATTTAAATTCTGACGGAATATATGGTAATAATTTATTGAATGAACTATTAAATATAATAGATCAAAAAGAAAATAATTGGATTTATATTCTTGATGATGATAATAAATTACACGAACGATTTTTAAATAGAACATCTGAAATATTAAAAACTAATATATGTAAATGTATTATTTTTTCTCAAATGTCATTTGATACAAGATTTGGCAATTCATTATTTAGAACAGCGTCTGAAAAAAATATAAATGTAAGAAAAATCGATATGGCACAATTTTTAATAAATAGCGTACTAATAAAAAATAATAGATTTGAAAATGAATATGTATCAGATGGAATATTTATAACAAAAATATATTATGAAAATCCAAATGATTTTTATATAATAGATGAAATATTGTGTTATTATAATTTTTATAGTAAATAAATATGAATAAATTTGTGCCAACTGCATTAATTGTAGGCAGAAAAATAGATAAACTAAATACTATTAAATATTCTGATTATGAATGTACAGATATTAATGTTATAAATGTAGATAATTCTTCTGACGAAATTTTAAATGCAATATACAATAATAAAATAGATGTCATATTGACGTTTGGAAAAGATTATAAACGATATAAAGTATTATGTGATATGCCTTTTGAAATCAAAAAAAAATGGATTCATTGCGAAGATGACTACAATTTACCCAATGTAGTATATAATATTGTAATGAAAAATATATTATCTAATGATACATCAAAGCTGATAAGTGTGTTTACTCCAATATATAATACTGGATCAATATTATATAGAACATATGAATCATTAAAAAATCAAACATATGATAATTGGGAATGGGTTGTGTTAGATGACGGTGATGATGAAAATACAAAAAAAATTATGCAGGATCTTTCTTCATTTGATTTTAGAATAAAATATTATGACATATATCCAAGAACAAATAATACAGTTGGAGAAGCTAAATATAGAGCTTGTACACTATGCACGGGGGATTATTTGCTTGAACTTGATCATGATGATTATTTGTTAAAAGATTCTTTATCATATATTATCGAAGCATTTAAACAATATCCTGACGCCGGATTTGCATATTCAAATGCAGCAGAAATTGATGAATTATATAATTCATTAACATATCCGCCTGGATTTGCTTTGGATTATGGATATTATAGAAATTGTGATTGCGAAATTGACAATAAAATTATTAATGCTAAATTTGCTGTTTCTCCAAATATAAATCCAAAAACAATTAGGCATATTGTAGGATGCCCAAATCATTTCAGAGTGTGGAAAAAAGATTTATATTTTGCAATAAAAGGTCATAATAGAATGCTATCTATAGCTGATGATTACGAATTAATTGTTCGAACATTTCTGAAAACAAAAATGATAAAAATTGACAATGAATGCTATTTGCAATTTATAGGTAAAAATAATTTACAGAATTTAGCAAGAAAAGAAATTCAACGAAAAACTAGACATATATCATTGTATTATAATGAAAAAATAAAAGAAAGATTTACAGAATTGGGAAAAATAGATTGGGTTTATGACAATTTTAAAAAATATGAAACTCTCGCATATTCAAGATCTCAATTTGGAGATAATGAAAATTATGCTAATTATATAATAAGATTTTAAAGTATTTTTTATGCAATTCTTTGATAAAATTTATATTCTTAATTTAAAAAAAAGAAAAGATAGATTTTTAAAAATGAAAAAAAGACTTGCGTTTGTTGAAATTAATAATTATGAATTTTTTCAAGCTGTAGATGGAGAAATTATGGTTTCTATTTTTAATATGATTTCTGACAAAAATATATTTTTTCAAAATTCTAATTATCTTGCAACGACATTATCTCATTTATCGATATATTATGATGCATTGATGAATAAATATAAAAAAATATTAATTCTTGAGGATGATGTAAAAATTAATGTTAATATAAAGGAAATTTTTGAAAATATCAAGGAACAAATACCAGAAAATTATGATATTTTGTATTTAGGATATATTCCTCTTTCTGATGATTTGTCAATGTGGAATTATAATTTGATAGATAAAAATATGTACATAAGTAATAATATATTTAAAGCAAAAAATTTATGGGGATTGTATGCTTATAGCGTTAGTAATATTTTTATGGAAACAGTTTTATATAAATATTATAAAAATGAAATTTTTATGGAATTAGATAGATATTTTGTTAATATAATACAACCACAGCAAAATTCATATGGTATAATACCGCAATTGTTTTGCTTAGATAATGAATATTCTGATAATACAAAACGATTTGATGATGATTTATTAAGAAAAAGTGTAGATACAAGATATGCAAATTATTTTGATTTTATATAAATTAAAAAATTAAAAAAAAATATATAATATAAAATTTTAAACTATGGATAACAAAATTTTTACAAATGAGTTTTCAGAAGAGGTGTTTTATAATACATACATGTATGAAAATGAAACCGTAGAAGACATGATGATGAGAGTATCTACAGCATTATCTAATGTTGAAAAAGATAATGAATATTGGAGACGAGTTTTTTATGATACATTAAAAGATTTTAAGTTTGTCCCAGGTGGACGAATTCTTTCAAATATAAATACAAATTATAAAAATACAACATTAATAAATTGTTTTGTAGATGGGTTTCAAGGATATGACCAAGATTCAATGGAATCTATTATGGATGCATTAAAACGTCAGGCATTGATATTGAAATCAGAAGGCGGATATGGATTTTGCATAGATATATTAAGACCATCTGGATCATTTATATCTGGAATCGGAGGATATTCTCCCGGCCCCGTTGAAATATTAAATATGTGGGACGCAACATCTGAGGTAATAACAAGCGGATCGTATGTTAATAAAAATGCTAATGGAAAAAAGAAAATAAGAAAAGGAGCAATGATGGCAACTATGAGCATATGGCATCCCGATATAGAAAAATTTGTATCTGCAAAACTTACTCCTAATAAACTTGCTCATTTCAATTTATCTGTTTTAATAACAGATGATTTTATGAATGCCGTTGAAAATGATTTAGATTGGGATTTAATATTCCCCGATTATGAAATATGTAAAGATGATTATAAATCAAAATGGGATGGTAACATAAAAAAATGGATAGGATTAGGATTACCTGTAAAAATATATAAAACAATAAAAGCTAAAAAATTATTTGAATATATTATTAAATCATCATATGATAGAAATGAACCCGGCGTTTTATTTATTGATAAAATAAATAGATTAAATAATTTAAATTATTGTGAATATATAAATGCAACAAATCCTTGCGGAGAACAAATATTACCTGTTGGATCTGCATGTCTTTTGGGATCAATAAATCTTACTCAATTTATTAATTATAAAAAAAGAAATTGGGATTATAAAAAATTATCTAAATATATTCCAAGCATTGTAAGAATGCTAGATAATGTATATGAAATAACAAACCTACCATTAGAATACCAATATGATGAAGTTTTATCAAAAAGAAGATTGGGAATTGGAATCATGGGATATGGATCAGCATTGATGATAATGAAGTATAAATATGGATCTGATGAGGCATTAAAAATAACAAATGAACTAATGAATTTTATATCAAATAAAATATATAGAGAATCATCTCTTTTAGCAAAAGAAAAAGGAGCATTTCCATTGTTTGACAAAGATAAATATTTAAATGGAGAATATATAAATCGATTAAATAAGAAAACAAGACATTATATTAAAAAATATGGACTTAGAAATTCTCATTTGATAAGTATTCAGCCAACAGGAAATACATCTATATTGGCAAATAATGTATCAGGCGGTCTTGAACCCGTATATTTATCAGAATATATAAGAACAACTATTTGTAATGATAATGAAATAAAAGAAAAACTATGCGTTCCAACAGTTATTGATTTTAAAAATAAATATTTTGAAAAAAATGATAGTGATAAAGAAAATGATATAAAATGGGAATGGATACAAGAAGGTGATGAATTTTTATTAAAAACAACATATGATAATATTGTATATAAAATTGATAAAACACGAGGACTATTAAAAGAAGTGAAAATTAAAGATTATGCAAAAGATTATCTAGAAAAAATAAATGAATGGGAAGAAAACTCCGAATGGACAAAATCATCAATAGATTTATCTATCGATGATCATTTAAATACATTAGAAATAATAACAAATTATATAGATTCATCCGCAAGCAAATGCCTAGATGGACAAACAACAATGATAATTGTAAATGATAAAATATTATATTTAGATGAACTTGATTATGATGAACCAAATTCTTTCAAAGATGTTGATAATTTATATGTAACATGCGAATCAAATAAAAAGAAAAAAATAAAATCTACATATAATAATGGCATATCTAATTGTATAAAAATTACATTTGATGATAATTCGTTTATAATAGGTACACCAAATCATAAAATATTATCAAATGGACATTATGTTGAATTAATAAATTTAAATAAAAATCAAATTATATGAACATATTAAAAGAAATACAAAATTCAGATGAAAGAATTCCATCTGAATATAGAAAAGAAAAAACAATAGAAGAAATAAAAAATGATCTGCTAGAATTAAATATAAAAAAAGTTAAAAATCCTCATATAATAAACTTATATTCATTACTATTTCCAACACATAAAAAAATAAAAAAAATGGAATATTTACTAAATGTTCAGACATATGATATTTCATTAGATGATGATGATCATACATATATGGCAAATGGTATTATGGTTCATAATACCATAAATGTACCTAATGAAATTTCTTTTGATGTTTATAAAAATATATATTTGAAAGCATATAATAGCAAAAGTATAAAAGGAGTAACAACATATAGACAAGGAACAACAAGTGCTGTTTTAAAATCTATTTCAAATGAAAATAATGTTGCAAATAAAATATTAAAAACAAATGCTCCTAAACGACCAAAATATTTAAATTGTACAATAGATGTTATAAAAATAAAAAATTCAGAAGATTGGGTAATAATTTTAGGATTGTTAAACGATGACCCATACGAAGTTTTTGCATTTCCTGCAAAAAATATATCCACAAATATAGATATTAAACAATATAAATCTGGAAAAATTGTAAAGGTAAAAAGTAAATATTATAATTTAGAAGATAACAATGGAAATTTAATATTAGAAAATATAACATCATTTTCAAAAAATGATGAACAGGATTCTATGACTAGATTAATATCATTATCATTAAGACATGGAGTAGATATCAAATTTATTGTAGATCAATTATCTAAATCATCAGGAAATATTTTAGAATTTTCAAAATCTATAAATAGAATATTAAAAAAATATATTAATAAAGATTCATTGAAAAATATGGATTGCGAAAATTGTGGCAGTAAAGGAATCGTGATTTTTCAAGAAGGATGTTATATATGCAAAAATTGTGGATATGGAAAATGTAGCTAAAAAATATTTTTAAAAAAATATATATATATAAAAAAAATAATAATATGAAAAATTATCTTGATGGATATAAAGAATTTAGAGAAAAATATTTAAATTCAACAAGTAAAGTTGTTGAACAAAATGAAAATGAAAAAAGAAGAGATTTAAATCAAATTTATAAATTTTTTTCTAATAGAAAAAATTTAATATTTTTAAATGAAATGTTAGATAATTCAATAAATGATATGGATTTAATTCTAGAATCAGAAAATGTTGATGAGGATGATCTTGATATGGAAGATATAATGCTAGGAATAAATGTTATCACTCAAATATCAAAAGATGCTGAACTATCTGAATCTAAATTGCTAGAATCTGAAAATTTATATGAATATGAATTAATAGAAGAAAGTCTAAAAGATATAATGCAAAAAAGTGGCGAATTAGTAAAAAAATTATATGAAAAATTAAAGACATGTGCAGCAATAAGATTTAATAAGAAAAAAAAGAAATATGTTGGAGTGGCATCTGATTATTTAAATTTTTTAATATATAAAGAAGAACTTGATAAAAGAATTAATCCGGAAAAACGAACAAAAATTATTATTTCTGATAAATTAAAAAATTATATAAGTAAAACATCGGGCAAATCATATAATAATATAGATTTTGATGATGCTGTAATACATGATGAAAAGGGTGATAAAAATTATAAAGCTTTTAAAAAAGCATTTGGAGATGATTTTGATTCATCTGGCAAAAAATCAATATCAGAAGGAAAATTAATAGAAATTAATGAATCTGATGAATCAAAAATTACAAGATATAATCCATATCGAGATGAAGAAGCTCTTAAAAGTTTTAAATTAATAGATACAGATACAGCTACAAAATATTTACAAAGAGATGTAGAAAGATTTTTGGTGACAAGTTTTCATACAAAAATATTTGATGCAAAATATA
>Ga0209719_1005104_pt1 | contig 10169 bp, 5 predicted proteins | sample AD_JPNAS2_MetaG_FD_184421 | JGI IMG/M metagenome (GOLD analysis project Ga0209719, IMG submission 184421) | Active sludge microbial communities of municipal wastewater-treating anaerobic digesters from Japan - AD_JPNAS2_MetaG (SPAdes) (version 2) | ecosystem: Engineered > Bioreactor > Anaerobic >...
TGCCAGGGCTTTTGGAGTACGCGATTATTTCGCCCAGATGATGTTCAACAGCCCCCCGGGCACTTCGGATGCGATGGACCTGGCCAAAATGCTGGCCATTAAGGCGCTGATCGAACCCCTGGAAGATGAAAACTTCCGCATCTGGCGCCAGACCCGTACCGGCCTGTTGAGCTACCCGCTTGAGGAGAACGCTGCCAGGGCGCACCTGGCTGCGAGCATCTACCTGCAAATGGCCCTCAAGCCGCACATCCTGCACATTGTCGGGCATACTGAAGCCCACCATGCAGCAACGGCGGAGGATATAATCGCTGCCAGCCAGATGGCGCGCAAGGTGGTTGACAATGCCCTGGGCGGGCAACCCGACCTGACAGGCGATCCATCCATCCAGGAACGGGTCAGCGAACTGATACGTGAAGCCCAATACACCCTTGAAGCGATTCGAGGTTTGGCTCCTGCAACCTGCGCAGACCCATTGCTTGACCCGCAAAACCTGGCAAAAGCCGTGCAACTTGGCATCCTGGATGCGCCCCACCTCAAGAACAACCCCTTTGCCAGGGGCATCATCCAGACTCGCATCGTAGGGGGCGCATGTGTGGCAACCGACTCAGCAGGTAACCCCTTATCAGAATCCATGAGGATTCATCAATTATTACAGGAGATCACATGACGAAAAGAAAATTTACCGTAATTGGAGCCGGCAATGGGGGCAAAGCGATGGCTGCTCACCTGGCTTTCATGGGTCAGGAAGTGGCGTTGTTCAATCGGACCTATTCGCACATCGAGGTGATCGCCAAACGCGGGGGCATCGACCTGGAAAGCCCGCCCGGTGGACCGATCGGGTTTGGGAAAATTAATAAAGTCACCGACGATATCCAGGAAGCGCTCGAGGGCGCAGAGATCATCATGGTGGTGGTGCCTTCTTCGGGGCATAGCGATATCGCCAGCATCATCGCACCCTATTTACAGGATGGACAGATTATCATCCTGCATCCGGGGCGCACCTGTGGTGCTATCGAATTTAAAGCGGTGCTGAACCGGGAAAAGTGTGCGGCAAATTACCTCCTGGCGGAAGCGGAGACTTTTATCTATGCCAGCCGTTCTGAAGGCCCCAGCCAGGCGCGCATCTTCCGCATCAAAGAAGCTGTTCCCCTGGCAGCCCTGCCAGCCACCGATACACCCACGGTGCTGGCCGCGATCGAGCATGTTTACCCGCAATTTATCGACGGGGTCAATGTTCTGCAAACCGGCCTGAACAATATGGGGGCCGTGTTTCACCCCGCGTTGACGATCCTCAATGCCGGCAGAATTGAATCAACCCATGGCGACTTCCAGTTTTATGTTGATGGCGTTACGCCCTCTGTAGCCAAAGTGCTCGCCACAATCGACCGCGAGCGTGTGACGATTGCGTCTGCCCTGGGCATCCGCGCCCGCACGGCTATGGAGTGGTTAACGCTGGCGTACAATGTGCGCGGTGATACCCTGTATGAAGCCATTCACAACCAAACCGGTTATTACGGGATCAACGCGCCCAGCACCCTGATCCACCGTTATATTACTGAAGATGTACCGATGAGCCTGGTGCCGATTGCCGCCCTGGGCGAGCGTTACGGCGTATCGGTCAATGGCATCAACGCTATCATCCGTCTGGGATGCATTCTGCACAGCACCGATTACTGGCGTAAGGGGCGCACCCTCGACAAACTGGGTATCAAAGACCTGAGCGTGAGCGAGCTGACCCTTTATGTGAATGAAGGTGAGGTGGCAATTTAGCTGACCGTTGTAGTCTCCCCTTCCCCCTCGAGTGGGGAAGGGCTGATGACGGAAGACGAGGCTAAGCAGATCGAGCATAGCTCATCGCTGATCGAGCTTAGAGCTAAGTTTTGTTCTCCATTTACTGCTTACCAATTCTGCTTTCCTGATTCCTGATTCCTACTCACCACCATCATCCCTGAAGCGCAGCGGAACCCCTGTAGCGAAGCGAAAGGGGCTGAACGCAGGCGCTTGAATACCCTTCCAGACACAGGGAGTGCTGCGCGAAGTGGGATCACCCATGTTGACCCTCGCTCCAGGGCGCTCAGATCTCTCTTGAAATTTCCCTCAATTCCCATTTGCAATTAAATACTTTGGTGTTATAATCCTTCGATAACAATTCAATAGCCCCATGCGGCACTCTTATCCAGAGAGGTGGAGGGACCGGCCCGATGAAACCTCGGCAACCAGAAAGCAACGCTTTTATGGTGCCAATTCCGGCAGAGCGATAATCTGGAAGATGAGAGGGAAGCCTTAGAAGAACTGACGCCCCTCTCGCACCAGCCAGGAGGGGCGCAATCTTTTTCTTGAGACATGGAGGTTCTCACGATGACATTGACTTTTATGCATTTACCCAAGTATCTGTTCACCTCAGAATCGGTGACTGAGGGTCATCCGGATAAAATGTGTGACCAGATCAGCGATGCTGTGCTGGATGAGCTCATCCGCCAGGATCCCCACTCACGGGTTGCCTGTGAGTGCGCCACCAAAACCGGCTTTGTGATTGCCATGGGCGAGATTACCACCAAGGGCTTTGCTGATTTTGACAAATTGGTGCGCGAAGTGGTGATCGGGGTCGGCTACGATCGCGCAAAAAAGGGGTTTGACGGTTCAACCTGCGGCGTGATGGTGGCGCTGGCAAACCAATCGCCCGATATTGCCCGGGGCGTGAATCAGGCTAAGGAAGCCAAAGAAGGTGAAATGGACGACGAGGACACCGTCGAAGCGCTGGGCGCTGGCGACCAGGGCATGATGTTTGGCTATGCCTGCAATGAAACCGATGTACTCATGCCCATGCCGATCTACTATGCCCACAAGCTCACCCGCCGCCTGGCAGAGGCGCGCCGCGCCAACGCCCTTGATTTCCTCTGGCCGGATGGCAAAAGCCAGGTGACCGTGGAATATGAATACGGAAAGCCCAAACGCATCCATACCGTGGTGATCAGCACCCAGCACACGCCGGATGCAACCATTGAACACATCAGGGAGGGCGTTATCGAGGAAATCATCAAACCGGTGCTTCCCGCTGAGCTGGTTGATGATGACCTGATTGTGCACGTCAACCCGACCGGGAAATTTGTCATCGGCGGGCCCATGGGTGACGCCGGCCTCACCGGCCGCAAGATCATCGTGGATACTTACGGCGGCATGGGCCGCCACGGCGGCGGCGCCTTCAGCGGCAAGGACCCGACTAAGGTCGACCGATCCGCCACGTATGCCGCCCGCTGGGTGGCAAAAAATGTGGTCGCCGCCGGCCTGGCCGACCGCTGCGAAGTGCAGGTGTCCTACGCGATTGGCGTTGCGCGTCCGCTTTCGATCAACGTGGAAACCTTCGGAACCGGGAAAATTGAAGATGCCCGCATCGCTGACTTGATTGCGGCGCACTTTGACCTGCGTCCCGGCGCCATCATTCGTGATCTGGACCTGCGCCGCCCGATTTACCAGCAACTGGCATCCTATGGCCATTTTGGCCGCGATGATCTGGATCTCACCTGGGAGAAAACGGATAAGGCCGACCTGCTGCGCGACGCCGCCGGGCTGTAAGCCGGAACCGGGAATTAGAAAATCTGTGACCAGGGGGTGCTTATCCAATCAGAGCTGCACCCTGTGTCTCGCATCGATCGTGTGAGATACAGGGTTATTTTTTTACTGTCACTGCCAGTGATGCACCGGAAATAGATAATCCCATCGTAGGGGCGGACCTTCGTGTCCGCCCAGGGCAACCACGGAGGGTTGCCCTTACAGGTGAACGGCAAATCAATACCTCTGTGGATGATCAATCAATCCGGCGGTTAACCCTGTTTTGAACCACAAAGAACACGAAGTTTGTCATTGCGAGCTTACGGCGCGATCTCATGTATCCACCAGAGATTGCTTCTCTCCGCTGCGCTCCGATCGCAATGACAACGCGTTTGTTTGTCATCGCGAGCTTGCGAAGCGATCTCGGTTTTTGGTGATGCACCCGAAATAGATAATCCCATCGTAGGGGCGGACTTTTGCGAAGCACTCTTCGAGCCATGTCCGCCCAGGGCAGGCACAGCTCGATACCCTTATAGGGCACAGGGAGTGCTACGCGAAGACCTGCCCCTACGGGTGAACGGCAAATCAATACTTCTGTGGATGATGCATCAATCCGGCGGTTATCCCTGTTTTGAACCACAAAGAACACGAAGGAAAAAACCTGATCCCTGATCCCTGATCCCTACTTCCGAATTCCTGATTCCCATTCACCACTCACCACCCATACATCGCATACCCCATGTTATAATTTAATCATCACCTGACACACGGGGCAGAACAATTATGAACGAAGCAATCGCTCGTATCAAAATCAACCGGATGCTGGAAAAGGCTGGCTGGCGCTTTTTCGACACGCCCGAGGGCAGCGCCAATATCATCCTCGAGGGCAAAACTTCGCTTAAAAAAGCTGACATCGATAACCTGGGTAGAAATTTTGAAAAACTCAAAGCCGGTTATGTGGACTTCCTCCTGCTGGATGAGGACGGCTTCCCCTTTATCGTCCTGGAAGCCAAGCGCGAAGAAAAATCCCCCTTAGACGGCAAAGAGCAGGCGCGTAAATATGCCCGTTCCCAAAATGTGCGCTTCATCATCCTTTCCAATGGGAACCTGCACTATTTTTGGGACCTGGAGCGCGGCAACCCCGAGGTGATTACCGAATTCCCCCGCCTGGAGTCCGTCAAACACCGCACCCGGTTCAAGCCCAACCCCAAAGCCCTGGCGCGTGAGCCCGTCACCGAGGATTATATCGCCCAATCTCAATTGCCCGGCTTTACAAACGACCCCCGCTGGCTGAACCCTGATCAACGCCCACAATTCATCACTGACCAGGGCTTGCGCATCCTGCGCAAGTACCAGCTGGCAGCCGTGCACGCCCTGCAAAGAAGCGCCGGCGAGGGTAACGACCGCTTCCTGTTTGAGATGGCAACCGGAACCGGTAAAACTCTGGTCGCCGCCGCGGTGATCAAGCTCTTTTTGCGCACCGGCAACGCCCGTCGCATCCTGTTCCTCGTCGACCGCCTTGAATTGGAAAATCAAGCCTACAAAAACTTTGACCAGTTGCTGAAAAAGGATTACCAGACCGTCATCTACAAAGAAAACCGGCAGGACTGGCGCAAAGCGGAGATCGTGGTCACTACCGTGCAATCGCTTGAATTTGACAATAAATACATGCGCCTGTTCTCGCCCACCGACTTCGACCTGATCATCTCCGATGAAGCCCACCGCTCGATCAACGGCAACAGCCGGGCGGTGTTTGAGTATTTTGTCGGTCTTAAACTCGGTTTAACCGCCACGCCCAAGGACTACATCAAGAATATTGACCCCGCCACCCTCAGCCAGCGTGACCCGCGCGCCTGGGAGCGCCGCCAGCTACTGGATACCTATAAAACCTTCGGCTGTGAACAGGGCGAGCCCACCTATCGCTACTCCCTGGTGGATGGCGTCCGCGATGGTTACCTGGTCAACCCTGTGGTGGTGGATGCCCGCACCGAGATCACCACCCAGCTGCTCTCAAACCAGGGCTACGCCGTCACGGTGATCAACGAGGAAGGCGAAGAACAGGAACTGGTTTTCTTCCAGCGCCAATTTGAGCGCACCTTCTTTTCGGACCTGACCAACCTGGAGTTGTGCCAGACCTTTTTGGCGAATGCCCTGCGCGACCCCCTCAGCGGGGAGATCGGCAAGTCGATCATCTTTTGCGTCAGCCAGGAGCACGCCTCCAGGGTGACGCAGCTCCTGAACGAGCTGGCGCATAAATATTTCCCGGACAAATATAATTCTGACTTTGCCGTGCAGATCACCTCTAATATCCCCGGCGCGCAGGAATACAGCATCAGCTTTGCCAACAACAACCTCAACGGGCACACCCGCTTTTTGGATGGTTATAAATCCAGCAAAACCCGCGCCTGCGTTACCGTGGGCATGATGACCACCGGTTACGACTGTCAGGACATCCTCAACCTGGCGATGATGCGCCCGATCTTCTCGCCCACGGATTTTATCCAGATCAAGGGCAGGGGCACCCGCCGCTGGGATTTTACATACCCGTATAAAGATGGCCATCGGGTGGAAGAAATCGTCAAACACAAAGCGCACTTCAAACTCTTCGACTTTTTTGCCAACTGTGAATACTTTGAAGATAAATTCAACTATGACGAAGTCATCAAACTGCCCCGGGTAAGCGCCAGAGTTTCAGATAACGGAGAGGCGACGTATACCGAACCGGAAGGCGCTGAAGTTTTTGTCCCTGATCCTCTCAAGTCCCTGGAAGAGAAGGCCATCGGTTTGGACGGCATGAAGATCGACCGCAAACTCTTTGAGCGCTTCTCCCGGCCCATTTTGGATGACCCCGAGCTGGTGCAGGCCGTGGTGGACAGGCAGTGGGAGCATGCCGTGCACCTGCTGCGCGAGAATTATGCCGACAAGCCCGAAGATTATGTCACCATCGAAAAGCTGATCCGGTCGGAGGGGCTGGACCGCCGGCTGACCTGGAAGGAAGTGCTCATGCGCATCTTCGGCTTGATCGACCGCTTTAAGACACGCGATGAACTCCTGGATGAAGAATTCCAGAAGTTTGTCGCCATCCATAAGCCCGAGCCCGAAAATATTGTGCGGATTCGCAACTATATGCACGCTTACCTGACCGATGCCGAGGTGCGCAGGATCATCGACGCGGGTAATTACGCAGAACTGGCCAGCAACCCTAAACTTTCATTGAATGACCTGCTGGCGCTGGATCAATGGCTCAGGCTGGTGCCGGCTTACATCAAAGAATACATCTCCATCAACACCTATTTGCCCTGAGGGGCGCAAGGAATCCCATGCTCAACGCTGAAACCAAACGCCGTATCGACAACGCCCGCGACATCCTGGTTGGCAAGGTGCCCGACCCCAAAACCCAGGTGGAACAGATCACTTTTGCCATGATCTACAAGTTTATGGACGATATGGACCAGATCTCAGTGAAGTTGGGCGGCAAACCTTCCTTTTTCAATAATGGCTACGAGGGCTTTGCCTGGTCGAAACTGATGGATAAAAAGCTCTCTGGTATCCAACGGCTGGACCTGTACGTGCGGGCGCTGGAGGGCATGTCGAACAACCCCTTCATCCCCCAACTGTTTCGCGATGTGTTCAAGGGCGCCTTTTTGCCCTACCGCGACAGCGAAACCCTGAACCTGTTTCTGAAGGAGATGAACGGCTTCACCTACGACCACAGCGAAGATCTGGGCGACGCCTACGAGTACCTGCTTTCCATCTTCGCCACCCAGGGCAAAGCCGGGCAGTTTCGCACGCCGCGCCACATCATCGACTTCATCGTTGACTGTGTAAACCCCGGCCTGCACGACAGCGTGCTCGACCCGGCTTGCGGCACCGCCGGCTTTTTAATTTCGGCTTACAAGCATATCACCGAAAAACACCGCGATAACCCGCTGACCCCCGATCAGAAACAGCGCCTGACGGAAAACTTCGTCGGCTATGACATCTCGCCCGATATGGTGCGCCTGTCGCGCGTCAATATGTATTTGCACCAGTTCCCCAACCCCACCATCCACGAATACGACACCCTCACCACCGAGGACCGCTGGGATGAGACCTTTGACGTGATTTTAGCCAACCCGCCCTTCATGACGCCCAAGGGCGGCATCCGCCCGCACAAACGCTTTGCCGTGCGCGCCAATCGCTCGGAGGTGCTGTTTGTGGATTACATCGCCGAGCACCTGAATGTGGGCGGCCGGGCGGGGGTGATCGTGCCGGAGGGGATTATCTTCCAGTCGAGCAACGCCTACAAAGCCCTGCGCAAAATGTTGGTGGAGCAAAATTATCTGTACGCAGTGGTCTCGCTGCCGGCGGGGGTGTTCAACCCCTACAGCGGGGTGAAGACCAGTATTTTGCTGCTGGATAAAGACCTGGCATGCCGGGCAGAGCGCATTTTGTTTGTCAGGGTGGAACAGGATGGCTACGACCTGGGCGCGCAGCGGCGGGAAATTGAGCAGAACGACCTGCCCGAGGCGTTAGCGGCAATCAAAGCCTTCCAGGCTGAGCCGGCAGCGGAGCCGGAAAACCGCGCGCGGGCGTGGACGGTTGAAAAGGCACGCCTGGGCGAGGACGGCGACTACAACCTGAGCGGGGAGCGGTACAAAAAGGATGAAAGAGCTATAACAAAATATCAAACAAAGGTTATAGGGGATATCCTCAATTTACACTTTGGAACTCGGATAACAAAAAAAGAAAATGAAGGAGACCTATTCCCCGTATATGGAGGTGGTGGAGAAAGTTTCCGTACAAATAGTTACAATCGCGAAAATGATATTGTTATATCAAGGTTCGCAATGTCTAAGGAATGCGTAAGAAAAGTTAATGGGAAATTCTTTTTACTTGACTCTGGATTTACATACTCTATAAATGATAAATACGATGAAAAAATTTTGAAGAAATATGTGGATATTATCCTACTCGGGTCACAAGATCGTGTTTACATGTGTGCGCGAGGACATGCTCAATTAAACCTAGATGTGAAACAATTTAAATTGCTTGAAATCCCCTTCCCGTCACTGGAGGTGCAGCAGGAAATCGTGGATGAGATCGAGGGCTACCAGAAGGTCATCGACGGGGCGCGCCAGGTGATAGAACGCTTTGAAGCCAAAATTGCCGTCCGCATCCAATCCGTGTGGGGGGCGGGGTAGATTACTAGAGTAATTTCATGAAGCAAGAAAAATTACCATTCCCTGAGCTCGAGTCTTCAGTAAAAACTTATAAAACATCATTTGTTAATTATGAGATTTACCATGATGAGTCGATAAAAGATGGTTATTGGCATGGGATGTTATTAATTCCCTGTGAACAAAAGAAATCATTCTACAAATTGCTACAAGATGAACGAAAAAAATATCAATATGATATGAAATTTAGTTTTAAAGATATAGATAGTAAAGGGGAAAAGTTTTATTTAGCTGACAGTTGGCTGTGCCTGGCAATTGGTTTCTTGCGATCAAAATTAAACAAGGGAAAACATATCATTGGAACACGATATGAAAAGAAATTTGGTTCATATCCATATATTTTGTCTAACAATTATTTAGGTGCAAAATTTATCCTTTTCAGAGTTGCTGATAATCACCAGAAAATGACATACTTTAAAGACAAAGTATGTAATATTGAAACTACTGCAAGGATGGGTTTAAAAGGTGGTTTACATTTTTTCGGGAGCGAGAAAAACCCAATCCATATAGAAAAAATTCATTTTGACGGTCATGAGCATTATCTTCGAGACCTTGATAAAGATCGAATCATCAAAAAAATCAATGGGTTAAGGAGTTATTGTTCTTTTTCAGAAAAAGACTTATTTGATACAAGATCAAGTAACCCAAAAAATGACGGCAGTCAAGATAGAATTGATTGTGAATTTCTTTTATTAACTGACTTACTTATTGGGTCCTTTCGAGTTGCTCTAACAAAAGAAGAGAACATGTACAAGCGCAAGTTAGGAAGACATGCAGAATTAATTTTGGAACGTTTAACAAAAGGACCTAAAAGAATGAAAAATAGTAGATGGGCAAATTCTTTTTGGCTTTCTCAATGTGAATTAATTCAAAATAATTGGGTTTTCGAAGAATTGTCTATTATAAAATCAAAACATAAAAATCCGATGCAAATTTACATAGAATTTCTGAATAAAATGTTCCCATGAGCACATTTACTCCCACGCGAATGCAAAAACCCGCCCTGCACTGGTATGACTACGCCAACCCGGTGCGTATTTCATCACCGTCGTCACCCTGGGGCGCATCCCCCTGTTCGGCGAGGTTGTCAAAAGGCTTATCCCTTCTATTAAAGATGAACCTTCTGAAATTTGGAGTATCCGGGTCATTAATTGAGAAAACAAAAAGGCAATTTAATACTTACGTATTACAAAGCCTCCAATTAGATTTATACAACAAAGTTAGTATCTTGTCAAGTGTAAATAGATAATCCCATCGTAGGGGCGGACTTCCACGTCCGCCCAGGGCAACCACGGCTCGAAGAGTGCTGCGCGAAGGGTTGCCCCTACAGGTGAACGGCAAATCAATACCGCTGGGGATGATGCATCAATCCGGCGGTTAACCCTGTTTTGACCCACAAAG
>Ga0209719_1005121_pt1 | contig 10146 bp, 13 predicted proteins | sample AD_JPNAS2_MetaG_FD_184421 | JGI IMG/M metagenome (GOLD analysis project Ga0209719, IMG submission 184421) | Active sludge microbial communities of municipal wastewater-treating anaerobic digesters from Japan - AD_JPNAS2_MetaG (SPAdes) (version 2) | ecosystem: Engineered > Bioreactor > Anaerobic...
TTTACTTACAGATAAGGCTTACCAGCCTATAGCGGAGTATTTAGCTACCAGAGGCAAAGTAAACAGCTCAGAGCCTCTATTTACCTCTACCTCTAATAACAGTAAAGGAGAGAGACTATCTACCAGGAGTATAAGCTACATAGCTAAAGAGGGATTAAAAGCTATAGGACTGGATGAGAGAGCCTATACAGCCCATAGCCTTAGACATACTACAGCCGTAAATATCCTAAGAGGAGGAGGCTCTTTAGAACAGGCTCAAATGACTTTAAGACATAGCAACCCAGCCACTACTCAAATTTATACAGCTACTCTAAATGAAGAGCGGAGGCTACAGAATAGCGGAGAGGCTTTAATAGATAGTTTATATTAATGAGCTTACTCTCTACAGATATAACCAAAGTAAAGAGGCTCTCTCTAAGGGAGGTAAAACTCCCTACTACAGAGCGGAAAGTAGAGCCTATTACTCCTATCCTGGTAGAGAGACCTCCTACAGATGAGGAGATAGCCTACAGTAAATTAGTAGCTATTAACCCTCTAATAGAGGAGCTGGTAGAACGCTTAGACCTTGTAAGTGAAACTACAGGAGAGCGGATAAAAAAAGTAGAGCTAAAGGATAATATTAAACCTCATCCAGAGCCTAAAAGTAAACCCAAAGAGATAGATAAACCTAAACTAATAACCTTAGCCAAGAGGATAATAGAGGGAAATAATAGCTACTTAAAAGAGGAGTTAATAGAGAGGATTAAAGAGGCTACTAATGTAAACCAGGAGAGAGCGGAGAGAGGCTTTAACCTCATCCTACAGGCTGGAGCTATAGAGCCTACTCTGGGAGATAGATACTATTTAACAGGCTCTACTCCTTTTTAAGTAATATAGATAAACATAGTAAACAGAAAAATATGAGTAAAGAGATTAAGGATAAAGCTAAGGAGTATTTAAAGGCTCAGCTCTCAGTAATACCTACTAAAGAGGATAAGCTACCGGCTCTACTCTCCTGGAAACCCTACCAGAGCCAAAGGATAAAAGAGGATGAGGTAGAGGGCTTATTTACTGGAGCAAATGTAAAGGGCTTAGCTATTATTTGCGGAGCTATTAGCGGAGGCTTAGAGGTAATAGATGTAGATACTAAACACGATACTACAGGCTCTCTCTGGGATGAGCTTAGAGGTTTAATAGAGGATAACCTACCAGAGCTTTATAGTAGGCTGGTAATAGCTCAGACTAAGAGCGGAGGCTACCATATTTACTACAGATGTACCTCTATAGCTGGAAACCTAAAACTATCCACTAAGCAAAATAGAGAGGTATTAATAGAGACCAGAGGAGAGGGAGGCTATGTAATAGCTCCTCCTACTCCTAAATATACTTACATACAGGGAGAACCTGGTAATATACCTACTATTACTCCAGAGGATAGAGATATACTATTTAGCATATCTAAGAGCTTTAACGAACTGGAGGAGATTAAGACTAAAGTAAATACTCCTACCTCCACTACTTACAACTCTACAGGGCTTAGCCCTTTTGAGGATTACAACCAGAGAGGAGATATAGTAGGCTTATTAGAGAGTAAAGGCTGGAGAGTAGTAAACCAGAGAGGAGAGCGGATAAACCTACTCAGACCAGGCTCTACAGATAGTAAGACCTCAGGAAACTACCATACAGGGCTAAGAGTATTAAGAGTATTTAGTAGCTCTACAGAGTTTAACCCAGATAAGGGCTACTCTCCAGCTCAGGTATTTAGCCTACTGGAATGTAACGGAGATAATAAACTAACTTATAGGAGACTTTTAGAGCTGGGCTATGGAGAGCCGTATAAAGGAGAGGACATAAGACCTACTCAGGTAAAAACAGAGCGGATAAAAGTAGAAGTAGTAAACCCAGTAAACAGAGAAAGCTCTATAATATCTACTCCAGGAGATAGCCTAAAGATAGAGAACATACAGACCGCTATAGGAGAGGAGGTAGTAATAACCTCTCCAGGCTCAGAGGCTCAGGATGAGATATTAAAAGCTATAGACCTCATCCAGGAGACAGGCAAACGGACATACATAAAAGAGAGAGGCATAGAAATAAGAGAGTATAGATACCAGCTCAGAGCTATATTTAATAAATACGGAACTATCCAGGAGGAGAGCGGAGGGCTTACAGATAGAGATAGAGATAGCCTACTGGATGAAGTAGTAATAGTATCTACTAAACTACAGCCTATAGATAAGGATATTTTTTTAAAAGAGTTTATAGAGCTGGAGGCTATTAAAGGGCTGGGTATTTCAGAGGAGAGCTTATCTATTACAGTAGATAGATTAACCTCTACCAGAGATAAAGAGGCTCAGGCTAAGGAGTTTAAAAAGCTACTCTCAGAGGCTACTCAGCTACAGGATAAAGGAGAGACAGATAAGGCTCTGGAGCTACTGGATAGCAAAGTAAAAGAGGTAAAGCTAAAAGATAAGGCTACAGAGTTTAGTAGCTTAATGATACCAATAAAAGAGAATGAGCTAAAGGAGAGACAGGCAAATAAACCAGAGAGCATAAACTCAGGCTACACTATAGGAGGAGAGCCTTTACTATTACCCTCTGGAGCTATTAGTATTTTTACAGCTCCTACCTCACACGGTAAGACCACGTTTTTAATAAACTTAGCTCTAAATGTAGCTACAGCCTCTCCAGATAAAGAAACTTATTTATTTAGCTATGAGGAGGACGGAGATAGTATTTTAATCAATACCCTAAATACTTACCTGGATGAGGATATAAGCTCTAATAACAGGAGAACGCTAAAGAGCTATTTTAATACAGGCTCTACAGAATACATAAAGAGCCAGAGTAAAGACTTTTTTACCGCTACAAAGGATAAGTTTTTTAGAGAGCTAATAGAGACCAGGAGGCTAAATATCCACTACTCCAGCTATAACTCAGATACACTAATAGAGGCTATTAGATACCTCCATAAACACGCTAAGCCAGGAGCTATATTTATAGACTATATCCAGCTCTTAAACCTACCAGAGGGAAAGTATAAGACCTACTCCAGACAGGAGGAGATAAAAGAGATATGTATAGCTCTAAAGGATGTAGCAGTAGAGACAGGCTTACCTATAATACTGGGAGCGCAATTTAACAGGGAGGTAGTAAACCAGCTTAAAATACACGCTACTAAAATAGGAGAGGCTGGAGATATAGAGCGGATAGCTAACCTTATAGTAGGCTTTTGGAATAACAATTTTAAGCCCTTAGCTACAGAGGGAGAACTAAATGAGATTAACAATAAAGGAGCTACTACTCCAGATACCCTCTATACTACTATCTTAAAAAATAGAGGAGGTAGAGTAGGGCTGGAGGAGATACTATCTTTTAACGGCAATACAGGCAAAATAAAAAACAGTAGTAGCTCTGGTAGTAGCTATTTTAGGTAACCTAAGTAAACAGAAAAAGATGAGTAAGGTAATTAGTATAAGTAACCATAAAGGAGGAGTAGGTAAAACTACCTCCGCTATCAATATAGGAGCTGGCTTAAATAAGCTGGGTAAAAAGATACTCCTCATAGATTTAGACCCTCAGGCTAACCTCTCTCAGAGCTTAGGGCTAATAGACCAGGAGCGGAATATTTACGGAGCTTTAAGAGGAGAGTATAACCTACAGCCTATAGAGATAGTAAAAGGGCTGGATGTAATACCCTCTACTTTAGACCTCTCAGGAGCGGAGGTAGAGATGAGCGGAGAGGCTGGGAGAGAGTATATCCTCAGAGAACTAATAGAGCCTATTAGAGCCTCCTATGATTACATACTAATAGATAGCCCTCCCTCTCTGGGATTACTTACTATAAACTCTTTTACAGCCTCAGATGAGGTATTTATACCGCTCCAGGCTCAGTATTTAGCCCTACAGGGATTAACTAAGCTCCTGGAGATAGTAGAGAAGATAAAAAAGAGGCTAAATAAGGAGCTAAGAGTAGGAGGAGTTTTTATAACTCAGTTTGATAGTAGGAAAGTATTAAACAGGGATGTAGTAGCTACTATAGAGGCTCATTTTAAGGATGAGGTATTTAAGACCAGAGTAAGAGATAATATAGCCTTAGCAGAAGCTCCAGCTCAGGGCTTAGATATTTTTAGATACAACCCTAAAAGCTACGGAGCGGAGGATTATCTCTCTCTGAGTAAAGAAATATTAAAAAGAAAGTAAACAGTAATTACTAAGTAAACAAAATAAACACTAAATTTGTAACTATGAGTAAAAAGAATTTTACAGGAGGCTTAAACTCCCTACTGGGAGACCAGCCAGAGAAACCTAAAAGAGGAAGACCAGTAACCCAAACTAAGGAGATTACTAAAAGCTCTCAGGAGGGAACTAAGGAAAAGGAAACCAGAGCCACGTTTATAGTAAATGAGGAGCTACTGGAGAAACTTAAAGCTATAGCCTACTGGGATAGGAAATTAATAAAGGAGGTAGTAGATACAGCTCTACAGGAGGCAGTAGCTAAGTATGAGAAAAAAAGCGGAGAGATTAAACCAATACCTAAAAAGTAAAAGATATGGCTACAATAATAGAGGGCATTAAGTTTTACACTATACCAGAGACTGCGGAGGTTTTAAATGTAACTCCTCAGACTGTAAGAGCCTACATAAAACAGGGTAAACTAAAAGGTAAGAGAGTAGGGAGACCTATACTAATTACTGAGAATAACCTAAAGGAGTTTTTACAGGAGAGTAACCAATGAGAGTAGCTACTTTAAAATATTGCCCTAAATGTAAGACGGATAAACCTCTGGAGCTTTTTAATAAACACGCTAAAGAGAGAGACGGATTACAGAGGCTTTGTAGAGATTGCCAAAAGGAAAGCAATAAAAAGTATTTATCTACAGAGAAAGGAGCTACCACTACCAGACAGGCACACCTCAGGAGAAAATATAGTATAGACTTACAGACCTATGAGGAGCTACTACTCTCTCAGGGTAATAAATGTAAGATTTGCGGAGTAGGTAGCAACCCAGATAGTAGAGCTAATTATTTAGTAATAGACCATAACCACACTACAGGAGATATAAGAGGGCTACTATGTACTAAATGTAACGCTCTTTTAGGCTTAGCTCTGGATAGTGAGGATATACTGGAGAGGGCTAAACAATATTTACAAAACAGTAGGCTAAATAATCCTACTGCCATAAACATTACATTACAGAAGTAGAAAACTATGAGTATAGAAATAGAGATTTATAATAGAGACCTAAAAGGAATAACAGAGGCTTACAGTAAGAGTAAAAGCTGGGAGGATGTAATTACCTCAGGCTATTTTAACTCAGATGAGGATACCTCTCTGGAGGCTTTTATAGATTTAGTAGAGGATGTTTATAAAACTAAGATAAAGGACGCTAAGCAACTGGATAAACTTACAGGGCTTACTACTCTATTATCTAAAGAGCCAAATATAGAGAAAGGTAAAGAGCCTACTCTGGAGTATATCCTAACCTCATCCAGATATAGTAAATACTTTAGAGCCTTAGAGAAAGCCCTACAGGAGGGAGCAAAATATAAAGACCTACTACAGATTAAGCCTCAGGATTTCGGATTACCTAAGACCTGGAGCGGATGTTTAGCCTCAGACCAGTATAGCTCTATACTTTGGGCTATAGGATTTGAATTTATGATAAATGAACCAGCCTCTTTAATGTTCCTACCAGACCTCAGGAGTATAGCTCAGGAGATAGAAGCTCCCTACTCTGTATTAATGGACTGTTATAATCTAACTAATAAAGGTAAAAAATATGGAGCTACTGGAAACTAAAGAGAGATTTATAGAGCTAAGGGCTAAGGGCTACTCCTTTGATAAGATAGCTAAAAAGATAGGTAAAGCCAAACAGACGCTAATAGACTGGAGTAAAGAGCTACAGGATGAGATAGCAAATAGGAAAGCCTTAGAGCTGGAGGCTCTTTATGAGAGCTATTACCTAATGAGAGAGAATAGGCTACAAACCTTTGGAGCTATGCTTACTAAGATTAAAAAAGAGGTAGGGCGGAGAGACCTCTCAGACGTGCCTACAGATAAACTACTGGAGCTACTATTAAAATATAACAACCAGGTAAAAGAGGAGATAGTAGAGCCTATCTATAAAAGCTCTCAGGAACTAATAGAGGAGAGACAGGATAGAGAACTACTGGAGGAGCTTACTACTCTACAGAGCGAACCTTTAAGGAGACTAAAAGTAGGCTAAAAGATTACCAAATAAACAGAGTAAACAATGATTACAGAGAAACAAATAGAGGCTAAAGATATAAAGAGGCTACTCCTCAGAGTTTACAGGAGATACAACTCTGGAGCTATTACAGAGGCTCAGGCTTATAAAGAGACCTACCTCCTTAACTCTGTATTAAAAGCTATAGAGGTAACGGATTTAGAGGAGAGGCTACAAAGATTAGAAACCGCTTTAAGGGATTAAGAGATGAGAAAAACAGATATAGAGAGAATAATAAAACAAGGCTCTACCAGGCAAAAAATTAAACTCTACTTTACAGATGTAGCCTACTTTAATACTAAAGGACAATTTCAAGCGGAGCTAAAAGGCTCAGGAGATAGCCTAAGATTAGAGATAAAAGATAAGATACTAACCGATAAAGAGAGAGACCTCATATTTAACTCTATAAAAGAGCCTAAGGATGTTAAATACTGGGAGGAGCTAAGAACCTGGAATAAGGCTTTTTTAATGTTTAAACCTACTATTACTACCTATACTAAAAACTTTGATTATTTAACCGCTCAACTCTCTAAATACGCTATAGTAAGATTATTACATAAAGGATATGAGGACAGTATAAACGATATACTGGAGGTAGTAGAGGATGAGGAACTAAGAGAGAAACTGGTAGAGACAGCCCTAAAGAGTTTACAAATGTTTGACGCTATTAGATACCAGGAGGAGGGATTTTTACCCTTTATAGAGATACCAGAGGCTAATATAATCGGCAATGTATGGCTATTAATAGAGGTACTAAACGAAAAAATAAAAGAGGCTAAAGAGTACATAGAGGGAATAAGGATTTTTTTAAACAAATCTTTACCTCTCCAGCCTTATAAAGAGTTTTTAAATGAGGCAGAAAATAAGATAAAAGCAGAGGTAGAGGAATGTAGAAAACTTATAGAGAGCTTTACTTTAGGTAAAACCATAGAGACCCCCTTAGATAAGGCTATAGAGGTAACTCCAGGCTCTGAGCTACCAGATGAGAGATTTAATATACTACGCTGGGAGGATGTAGAGGTAGAGGTAACGGATGAGGATATAGAGGATATTAAAAGAGCTGGGCTATGAGTAAGAGTAAATTTAAAATAGATGTAGCCACCCCTTTAGGAGTAGAGGGAGAGAAACATACTAAAATAGCTATCCATACAGTAAGCCAATTTTACGGAGATAATAAACAGCTCTCTTTATTTTCAGATGAAAAAATAGACGCTTTTAAGGACGCTACAGGGCTTAATTTAACTAATAGACCTACTAACTACGGAGTAGTTTTAAACCAGAGCCAGAGGAGAGTTTTAGAGGGAATTTTAAAGGCTTTTACAGATACAAACTATAAAGGAGATGAGGCAATAGGTAAAGATAAGGCTCTGGAGAGTGTTTATACACTAAACCAAGAGACAGCTAAGGAGCTACTACTTAAAAGCAACGCTCCCTATAAGAATATAGATAAAATACCAGTAGTAAGGCTTACTCAGGCTCAAATAATAGACCTCTCAGGATATGATTTAAAAGCTCAAAAACAGAGCGATAAACAGCACGTTACAGAAGCTCTATCTTATTTAGCTACAAATCAATTTTGTTTTTACTGGGTAAGACTAAAAACAGAGAACGGAAAGCCAGTAAAAGATAAAAGAGGAGACTATGTAAAAGAGGAGGTTATGGAGGTAGGAACTCTACTAAGAATAAAAACAGTAAGAGACGGTACAGGGCTACTACAATACTATGAAATACACCCCTCAGCCCCACTATTAGACCAGGTAAATAACTACTTTTTATTAGTGCCTAATAACTGGAGAGATGAGGTAAAACAACTAACAGGAAAAAGAGCCTCCAGCTATACCTATGAGCTTTTGCTTTGGCTTAGGCTACAGTATGAGCAAATAAGGAGATACAACAAAGGAGGAGATAAAAATAGAAAACCTAAACCCTTTAGGATTAGTAAGAGCTGGGAGGATGTAGCTATAGCCCTTAAAATGCCTGAGAGCGTTTATAAAGGAAAGCGTAAAAGAGCTATAAAAATAATACAAGAGGCTTACTCTGTAGCTATTAAGCTGGGCTACCTGGTAAAAGTAGAAAATAACGGAGTTACAGATATACTCTACCTAAATGAGAGCTACTATCCCAAGCCTGGAGAACTGGTATAAATTCGTATTGTGTGATACCCTTTTTAGTACCTACTTGTCGAGATATTAGTACCTACTTGTCGAGATATTAGTACCTACTTGTCGAGATATTAGTACCTACTTGTCGAGAAATGACCACCTAACTAATTGATTTACAGTAGTGTTTTTTTCGTATAATCTTAAGAGTATTAAAGACTCTTAAGGAGGATAACCTCTCCTTACAGTCGGTTATCCTTTTTTTAAACTATGTACCTGAGTGCAATTTTTAACCCTATAGGCTGAGAGAGAAGTTTAAAAAGATAGTAGCCTACATATTTAGGAGCCGGGAGGATGAGCCAGGCTATACTCATCCACGCCTAAAGATATTACCTCCTTTCCTACTGGAGCTTTTAACTGTACCAGACCCCTATTACTTGGACAAAAAAGTCAAAATGGTTGAGCTATTCTCGTATCATAAATTGGGGTTGATGAACAAATATACTCATTTGTTTGGTGATTCGTAAGATACTGACTAATTATTTCCTTGTTCATATTATAAATCGTATCAAAGGGCAACAAGCCTCCAAAGTAACCGTTCCATTTTTTTACAGGGACCGTTCCCAAGGAAGCGTGCCTCCTACGATTATTATACCAGTCCCGGTGTGCCTGAAGCGTAAGTTTGGCTTCATAAAAGCCTTGAAATTCAAATCGATCAATAACCTCTCTTTGTACAATACTATGGAATGCTTCAATATAGGCGTTTTCTTCTGGGGTAGCTATATGGGTAAATTCCTGATTTGCTTCGGCAGTCCGTAAAAACTGTTTGACATCATTGGCGATGAACTGCGATCCGTTATCATTTCTGACCGTGACGCCCTTTATACCAAAGGCACTATTGATCCTTCTGAAAATATTTATCACATCCATCTTTCGTATACTCTTTTGGAAGATCTGCTCGATGGCTATTCGAGTAAAAACATCAAGAACGGTAAGCAAAAAATAATTTCTGGATTCTCCGGCAACCCAAACATATTTTATGTCCAGACAAAGGTACTCCATGGGGCGGGTGGCTTCGATTTTTCGATGCTTGACAAACTGTCGCTTTCCACTGGTGCTAATCACCTTGCCCAGCAACAGATTCTGTTCCTTCATCAATCGATAAACCTTTTTGTGATTGATGATATAGCCCATATCTCTCAGTTCATCCGTGACATTATGATACCCATAACAACAAAATTCCTGAGAAAGAATGCCCTTGATTTCTTCAATAACCAGCGTGTCATCTACCCGGGTCCCATCTTGTCTGAATGTGCAAACACTTGGTTTTGCTCCCCGTTTGCCATCAGAAGACTTGTAATAAAAACTACTTTTTGAAAGATCAACCCAGGAAAGAAGGTTTTCCAATGTGGTTATAGATTCATGGCTATGCACGATCATCTTCTTGTCTTGATTTGAAATGAAGTTTTTTTTAGCAGCTCAGATTTTACCTCCAACTCCAGTGCTTGTCTGGCAATGATCTTTTTTAACCGTTCATTTTCTTCTTCCAGATCCCGCACAGCAGGATCTACTTTCCTATAGGCCGGTGTTAAACCGTTTATGCCCTGACTAAGATACTTCTTCTTCCATCTTATCATTACTGAGCTTGATAGATTGTATTTACGGCATGTTTGGGCCTGGCCTTCCCGTTGCGCTTCCTGTAATATCGATAATCGATCCTCAGGTGTAAATGTTCTTCGTTCTTTTGTCATGATTGCTAAATTAACTATTACTAAACTGTTTTTATAATTTAGTCCAGTTATTTAGGGGGCTAGTACA
>Ga0209719_1005126_pt1 | contig 10132 bp, 8 predicted proteins | sample AD_JPNAS2_MetaG_FD_184421 | JGI IMG/M metagenome (GOLD analysis project Ga0209719, IMG submission 184421) | Active sludge microbial communities of municipal wastewater-treating anaerobic digesters from Japan - AD_JPNAS2_MetaG (SPAdes) (version 2) | ecosystem: Engineered > Bioreactor > Anaerobic >...
GTGCCTGCGCATATGGGATGCGGAGATCCCGCCTGCTGCAGCCGGAGGCAATCACGAGGACCGCGACCACCGTGACGACGTATTCTTGGTCGAACTCGAGGTCATGACATGCCAAGGGGAGCAAGCACGCCCGCACAGAACAACCTATGGAGTCGGATGGCACGATAAGGCTCAGACCTGCTGTAGCATTACCCGGGCAGCAGTGGACTGCGGCTTTGTGGTGCTGGGCCATGCGGGCTCGGGTCGCACTTTCCACCTGAGTCTGCTCAAGCCGTACGGCACTGACGGGCAGTTGGCCGGCCAAGCGCCGACAGGAGTCGGACCGATGCGCATTGTGCGTGCCGCTGCCCGAGATCTGCAGGATGCCTATGGAGTGCTCGCCGACAGTTGCCGACGAGTCGTGAATCGAGGCAGGCCCGTCCCCAACTGGCTGTTCACCTGCGAGGGCCCGCAGCATGCAGCCGACAAGATACGTGACTGCGACTACTTCATCGGATACGTCGACGATTCGCCCGCCGGCGCACTATGGATCAAGTGGGCCGACACGGAGTGCTGGGGGGATGCGGGGTCTGATCTCACCGCAGGCTACGTACACGGTCTCGGAGTTAGGCAGGAGTGGGCCGGCGCGGGCATCGGCGCAGCACTACTTGAGTGGGCGTCTTCATATATAGCCTCCCGAGGCAGAAGCATTGTGCGGCTGGAGTGCGACGCGAAAAGCCCGGGGCTCTGCGCCTACTACGAAAGCCTCGGATTTCACGATCGCGGCCTGGTGTCCCCCGCCAATCAACTGCGACGCTACGAGCGGTGAGACGCGCAACAAGTGCCATGACATAGTCGCTAGTGAGAGAGTGTGTTCTTGGGAGGCAGGCTCATGGGCTATAGAATGCCCGACCAGGCTGAAAGGGCTATGGAGCTCAATAGCGAACTGAACCGGACTGTGGGTATTCTGAAGGCCCGGAATGTCGAACTGGAGCGCCTGGTGGAGGAGAGCTCATTCGTGCGCGAGGCCGTGCTTAGGGGAAGGGTCGTATATGAGAAGGACTCCTAGGGACGAAGCAGGCAGATGGGTCCTTCAGGCCCAAAGAGACCTGGACGACGCCAGGTACTCAGCTGCCGGTCGGCGTTTCAACCTGGCGTGTTTTCTCGCACAGCAATCGGCCGAGAAAGCCCTAAAGGCACTGCTCTACTCTGCAGGCGCAGAGGCTGTGTGGGGGTACTCGGTTGCCGATTTGTGCCAGGACATCATTGCCATTCATCCTGATCTTGCGCCGCTGGCCGCGATAGGGGGCCCGCTGGACAAATACTACATCCCTACAAGATATCCCAATGGCCTGCCGGGGGGGATACCGTCAGACGCGTTTGTGTCGGCGGACGCTCAGATGGCGATCTCGATGGCAGAACAAGTCCTCGATACTATCTCGTCGAAGCTGACCTCTTGAGCTCAGCGGAACCGAGATGTCGACGTAATGCTGCAGTCCCCCATGCCTACAGTGTCGGCGCCACGCAGGATGAAGTAGGGGTACTGACCTGTGAATCCTTCAACGAGAATGTCTATGTCCGACTTGTCGTGGAAGCAGGTTTCAGCCAGCGAGCCAAATAGTGTGACCGCACACGCCTTTCTACTGCAGGTACCTGCTCTGGGCCGTCCAGAGTCTACGGTAGTATGGCGACTCGTCCAGGAGCCGCTCATGAGTTCCGATGCCTGCTATTCGGCCTTCCTTTAGCACCAGAACGCGGTCGGCCAGGCGTACTGCGCCCAGGCGGTGCGTGATGATGACGGCGGTGTGGTTCCTCTTCAGTTCCATGAAGTCGCGGTAGATTCGGTCTTCCTCAAAAGGATCGATGGCGGCCGTCGGCTCGTCTAGCACGATAAGCTGGTGAGACCTATAGTAGGCCCGGGCAATCGACAGGCGCTGCCATTCGCCGCGCGACAGGTCGGTTCCTCCGAATTCCTTGCTGATGAGCGTGTCCAGTCCCTGCGTCATCTGTTGGTCGTCGGCGCGAAACCCGGCCGCCGCCAGGGCATCCTGGATCTCGTCATCACTTGAGGCGCTCAGCTTGGCAAAGTCGCTGATGGCGACATTATCCCTCAGCGATAGCTGGTAACGCTGGAAATCCTGAAACACGCAGGAGGCATTCTTGTAGGCGCTTCCTGAGGCCAACTCCCTTAAGGGAACATCGCCCACCACTATCCGGCCTGTGTTGGGCCGGTACAAGCCCAAGATCAGTTTGGCCAACGTCGTCTTCCCCGAACCGTTTTCGCCGACAATGGCCAGTGTTTCCCCGGCGGCTATGCGCAGAGAAATGCCGGCAAGGGCCGGGCGCTCAGCGCCGGGGTAAGTAAAGCTGACTCCTTCGAACACGATATCCTTCCGGTCGTCGATGTGCACCTCTCCATACTCCTGCTCCGGCAGATCCAGAAACCTGAAGTACTTGCGGATCTGTCCTAGGCCGGCAGACAACTCGCCCAGCCTGTTGTCCAAGACCTCCGTCATCATGGCAAACATCTCAAGCGTCGCCGCCAGGATGGCCGAGAATGAGCCGATGCTAATCCTGCCTTGTATCAGGAGCGAAACGAGAATCGCCAGAATAGCCGTATATCCTGCCAGAGTAAGCCCGTTCGCGGCGATGGCAATGCCCTGGCTCTTGATCTCGGTCCGGTAGCGCAGCTCTTGGGCATTCTTGAAAGCCTGGATGTACCGGGACAGGAAGAACGTTCCGGCGCCCAGCGCTCTCGTTTCCTTGAAGAACGCTCTGGCCGTCAAACATTCCTTGTAATGCTCTTCCTTGCGGCGCAGCATGACAGTGCGATCATCGAGCCGCGTGTAGTATCTGGAGCGCAGAAAATGGGAGGCAAGCACCGGAACGAAAACCAGTAGCAGTATCAAGGGAAGCATTGGCTCAGCACGCTGCAGGAAGACTCCCATGAACACGAAATACGGAATATACAAGCAGGCAATGTCCATCAGGACATGGACGAGATTGCGTACGTTGTAGGCTCCGCGATAGGCCTGGTCCATCTGGCTTAGGATCTCCGGATCCTCGAACTTCAGCGCATCCAGCCTGTCTGCCTTCAGGTTCAGCTCGTTCATCATCACCTGGCTGCTCTTGCCGGCGTAATACTCACCGATGAAATTCGCGACTCCGTCGATCGCTTCATCTGCCACCTTCAGCAGGGCGAACAGGAGCAACGCCATCAAGGCCGAGTCAAACGAAACCGAGCTGGTCGCGAGCCCGGCTACATGCTCGAAGAAACCCCGAAGAGCCACAGTCGTCAACACGAGCAGTAGCGCATCCAGCACTGTGACTGCGTATTCGAAGACAAAAAGGCCGGGCGATACCCGAAGAACCAATGGCAGCGCTTTGCGGGCAATCTGCAGAAAGCCCTCTTCTTCTGTGGGACTCATGCTTGGGCCACCTGCCCTCTCAGGTACCACTTCCGCTGTGTATTGAACATCTGAGCATAGTAGGAGTCCCCGGCGAGCAGGGCGGCGTGCGTGCCCTGCTCGATGATCCGGCCGTCCTTCATTACAATGATCTCATCGGCGGATCTGGCCGCGGCCAAGCGGTGGGTAACGTACAAGGTAGTCGTACACCGTCTGGCGCCGATGTCGCGGATAATGCGATAGATCCGGCTATCAGCCAAGGCGTCAAGGGCCGCCGCAGGTTCGTCCAGCACCAGGAGCTTGGCCTGCCTTCCGAAGCTTCTGGCCAGAGTCAGCCGCTGCCACTGTCCTTCAGACAGATCCGCACTGCCAGGTTCAAGCTTGCCAAAAGGGGCGTCGGCGCCCAGGGGAAGCGACCCCACCTTCTGCGCGAGACCTGTCTGCTCAAGCAGGGCCGCGATTTCCGGATCGGCAAGATCCGCATTGCCCAGCTGCAGTTGTTCTCTCACCGGCAGCTGATACTTGCCATAGTCTTGATAGACGACAGCGAAATACGCCTTCATCTCGGCGGCGGAAAACGACCTGATATCCCGACCGTTCAGCAGAATCCGGCCGCTGTAGTCATCGTAGAGCCCGGTGAGGAGCTTGATGACCGTGGACTTCCCGCACCCGTTCTGGCCGACGAACGCGTACTGCTTTCCTGGGTAGACGGCGAGACAGAAGTCATGCAGGACTTCCCTATCGGACTGGGGATACGCGAAGCTGACATGGTCGAAAACCAGACTCTCAAAGGGCGTGGCGAGAATGCGTTTGTCCGGAACGCTGTCACTTCCCGGCAGCTCTTCAAGCCGTTCAAATCGACTAAGATCTTCCAGGTACAGACGCTTCTTCGTATGCTCCTTCAGCAAGTCCGAGAGCTGCCACGACAGGGTATGAATCAGACGAGAGAAAGCGATGATCAGGCTCATATAGACGCCTGCCGTCATCAGGTTCTCTCTGACGACCAGCATAAGGACCAGGGCGATGACAGACAAAAGCAGTGTGAACAGGCCGCTGATGCTCTTGGCCCTGATGAAGATCTTCTTGTCCGCGGTGTAGTCCAAGGCTATCTTCCGGCGCATCTCGTCGTTCCAGTACTCGTTGATTACCGCGCCGAATCCAAACAGCTTACGCTCATAGGCAGCTTCTCTTGAGGACAGGAGAGACTTAAGGTATCTGGCCTTTCTGGCGTGAGGCGCGACCTGGGCGCCGGCCTGATGGGCTTCAGCGCCGCTTCTCTGAGCGAGAATCGCGACCGGGATGATGAGAAGCAGGCAGGCGAGCGCGGCCGGCACAGAAGATCGGCCGATGATCAAGACAGGACCCAGAACGCGAAGGCTTACCTCAGCCAGACCCAGAAGATTCGCAAACCCGCTCGCCACGGCGCCCGGCAGATCCTCCCCTACACGTTCCAGCAGATCGTAGGTCTCGTCGTTTTCGATATGTTCATAGGCCAGACGACTGACCTTCGCAACGAATTCCGGCTTCAGGCGGTCCTCCAATCGCATGCTCAGTTCCAGCATCAGGAAGCGGTTGAGCGTCTGAACAAGATAAGCGCATAGCAGAATAGCGAAAAGAGCAAGAAGCGGCGTCAGGGCGTCCACAACACGCCCGTTCGCCACGGCGCCCGGCAGGGCATCGAGTAATCCGGCCAATGCCAACGTCTCCAGCGAAGGCACCAAGGCTGCAACCAAACGCAAAGCAGCCACGCCCACGGTCAAAGGGGCGCTGCAGCCAAAGGCGATCTTGATGAACTCCGCATTCCCAAGATGAATCATGTCGTACCATCCAGGATTCTCTGATCGCCGCCAGGCAGCCTTCGCCAATCAGCTACGCTGCACCGCTATGAGCGCCGGGCGCAGGCTGAGGCTTGAAAACCTAAGCCCGTCCGAAGCCTGAAGTCCAGCTCCCACAGAGCAGTTCTGTTACTGTCCCACTTGAGCATCTGCTTTGCTGTGTCGTAGTCCACCCACCTGAAGTCAATATGTTCTCTGGAAAGCGCGATCTGAGCGTCGCCTACTCTCACCGCGAATGCGTATTCCGGGATTACCAGGATGTCATTGCCCCACTGAAAGCCGCAGACGTCCACCACCGGAATCGTAGCGCACGAGTCCATCTGCACATACTCGCAGTTCTCCGGTATCCCCGCTTCCTCAAACCCCTCTCGTATTGCGGCATCCAAAGGAGCCTCAGTCCCTTCACCGCCTCCCACAATCGCCTGCCAGTACCCGCCGTCCTCGATCTGACGCCGGAAAACGCAGTAGACGATCTCGCCGCTAGGATCGATCATGTATGGAAACACAAGTACCTGAAACGGAGCACGACTCACTTCTCACTACTCCTACACGACTGTCTCAATTGCCTCAACTGTCTCAGCAGGCGGTTGTAGTCTGCCGAATACGGGACGCATCCGGTCGATTCGCCTGAGCAATGGCGCTCGCAGTGAGCTCCAGAACAGGACGCACTGTACGACCTCAGACCGGAGTCTGTTCTGTCGCACAACTCAATGGCCGCAGTGCCCGAGGCAGGATGCCCAAACAGCTGGCAATGGTCATCCCGTAATTCGTCACGGGCACTCCAGTATCCTCCACTGCGGACAGGCGTGATACCATTTCCCGCCTATTCAGCATGCACCCACCGCAGTGTACCACCAGCTTGAACCTGGCCAGGTCGGCGGGGAAGTCAGCTCCGCGGCGCCACTCGAAGGAAAGCTCGCCTCCGGCCTTCCGGTTGAGCAACTTGGGGATCTTCACGGTACCTATGTCGTCATCGACAGGGTGATGCGTGCAAGCTTCGACTATAAGCACGCTGTCGCCGGGTTCCAATGACTCGATAGCACGCGCGCCATAAGCGAGCAGTTCGAGGTCGCCTTTGTGACGGGCGAAGAGAATCGAGAACGATGTCAGGTCGACGAAACTGGGCACGATGGCGTCGACTTCGCGAAAGGCCTGCGAATCTGTGATGACCAGGCGCGGCCTGAAAGACGGATCGGCAAACACCGTTTCGAGCTGGGCCACTCGCATTGCCGTCGCTACCGCATTGTGGTCGAGAATGTCCCGTATCGTCTGGACCTGTGGCAGTATCAACCGTCCTTTGGGGGCCTCAGCGTCTTCGGGGATTACGAGCACAACTGTATCCCCCGAAGCCAGAAGGTCGCCGACTATAGGCGGGCCATCCCACACTGCTGCCTGCGAAGCCAATGTCCGGATGTATTCGATCAGCTGAGTTACGCCTTCTCCGGTAGCCGCGCTGACGGATATGCGTGATGTACCCTTCGGCAGAACACACGCCTGCTGACCGGCCACCGGTACTATATCGGTCTTGTTGATTGCAGTGATGCACGGTATTCGTTTCGTATCAAGCTCGTCCAGTAGCGCTCTCTCGGGCTCGCCCACGCCGCAGGTCGCGTCGATAACGACCAGAGCCATGTCAGCCTTGTTGATAGCTCTCTGTGTTCGGGCTATGCGCGCCTCTGCTAATACACTCTCATCATCGATGCCGGGTGTATCAATGAAGACTACCGGACCCAGCCCGTGTATCTCCATGGCCTTATGCACGATATCCGTGGTGGTGCCGGCAATCGGTGAGACTACTGACACGTCTTGCCCACATATTGCATTGATCAGACTGGATTTGCCCGAATTCATCCTGCCCAGCACTGCTATGTGAATGCGGTTCGACATTGGAGTCTTGTCAAAGCTGGTTGGGAGCATATCGTTCCTCCTTAACGCCGGTACGGATACCGGAATTGCATTCCAGCAATCAGCCGTCAGACTAAGGAATCTCTTTCCACCATTTCGGCCATCGCGATGTGGAATCCCATTCCACCTTCTCAGCCATGGCAACGTGGAATCGCGTTCCGCCTTCTCGGCCGTCGCGATGTGGAATCCCATTCCACCTTCTCGGCCATGGCAACGTGGAATCGCGTTCCACCTTCTCAGCCATGGCAACATGGAATCTCGTTCCAGAGCCATGCCGGAACCAAATTCCGATATCAACGGGATCGAAAACCACGTCAACCCCAGCTACGTCCAGCAAAGCCTTACTACGAACCTAGAAGTACAGATCGCGTTCCCCGCCACGAATCCTCTCCAGCCTTCGTTGGCACTCCTGTCTGAGCCGAGGATCGACCTCTGCGAACGCACGCCTGATTGCCGACTCAGCCAACTTGACAGTATCCGAGGACGCGTAGTCGCACAGATACTCCTGGAAGGTGAGCAATGCGTTGGGTTGGCAGAACTCGTGGATGTGGCTGTTCTTGGCTAAGGACATGAACGCCTCCCCCGTCCTGCCCGATCTGTAACACGCCGTGCAGAAGCTGGGAACATAGCCGGACGGGAGCAGATCGCGAATGATCTGATCCAGGTCGCGATGGTCGCTCACCTCAAACTGCGGAGTATCATGTGCCTCGCCCCTGCTGTACTCCCCCACTCCAGTGCACGAACCCGCGCTTATCTGCGATACGCCCAAAGCTATCACTTCCTCGCGGAACTCGGGCGCCTCACGTGTCGACAAGATCATGCCGGTGTATGGCACCGCCAGACGCAGGCAGGCAACTATCCGCTTGAAGTCGGCGTCCGATACCAGATGCGGAAACTCATCGAGCGACATTCCGGCGGCAGGCCGAAGCCGCGGGAACGAGATAGTGTGCGGCCCGACCCCGTAGGCGTCATCCAGGTGATGAGCGTGCTGAAGCAGCGCAATGGTCTCGAATCTCCAGTCATACAGTCCAAAGAGCACACCAATTCCGACATCATCGATGCCGCCGGTGAGCGCCCTGTCCATGGCGGTGGTGTGCCAGTCATAGTCGGCCTTGGGCCCATCGTGCACTTGGCGGTACGTGTCGCGGTGATAGGTCTCCTGAAACAGCACATACGTGCCGATACCGGCGTCTTTGAGCCTCCGGTAATCGTCTACAGTCGTAGCTGCGATGTTCACGTTAATCCGGCGTATGCTGCCGTTATCGCAGTGCGTGTCGTATATCGTCTGCATGACATCGGTGATGTAGTCGATATCGCAGTTCACAGGGTCCTCGCCCGCCTCAAGGGCGATACGCTTGTGCCCCATACTCTCGATCGCCCGGACCTCCTCGCGCACCTCGTCCATATTAAGCTTTCGCCGAGGATACTTGTTGTCGCGCTTGTAGGCACAATAGGTACAGTTGTTCACACAGTAGTCGCTCACATACAGCGGCGCGAAGAAGACCAACCGCTTTCCGTATATGGTCTCCTTGATCTTGCGCGCAGCCGCATAAACCTCCGCAAGCAGCTCGGAATCGTCTACCCACAGCAGAGCCGCCAATTCCTCCAGATCGAGCCCGCGCAGCTCCAGCGATCGGACCAAAACGTCTCTGACAGCAGCTGGGCTGTAGCGCTTACCCTGCTTTAGGGCTCCAGCAATCGTCTTGTCATCTATGAACGTACACTCAACTCCATCTCGCGGCATCTGGGTTGTCTCCCTTCTATGTGTTCTCCTTTTTGTGCGGCACGTCCCCATGGAGCCTTAGGGCTGTCGCCCCGCCCATTGCAGATCGACATGCCCAGCCGGCTGATCTCGCGGATCGCCGAGTTCACTGAGTCGGCCAGTTCATCCCCGTCGGCCCCAGGCTTGCCCGGGTATATCTCATAGGAGTTTCGGTATTTCCACGGCGTCACGTCCAACATCAGCACATTCGCCCCTGCGAGAAGTGCGAGGTAGCGCGCGTCACCGCAGTACTCTGAATTGCCGCAACTATCCCGATCATCCCGTCCATCGCCACATAACGCAGCAGTTGGGGCCAGATACCTGGCGGCCTGACCCCGCCACCCGCCATCCTGACGACCAACCACCCCGAGAGCTGTAGTTGCAGGAATGTGCGCCATCGGAGTCAGTAGACGCGCAACTGCAATGGTGTTCAATGTGGCGCGGACATTGGGCGTCCGGGCAGGCGCCAACGCTGCCGCCGAGGCTTGCGTCTGCCCCTGATCACGCACTCGCCTGCCGAGCGGGGTATCGGGATGCGGAACGAATGGCCCTATACTCACCATCTCGTATTCCTCCTCCGCACACAGGAGTAAGTCACGAGAAACGGATATGCGATCCTGGCCGGGCAGGCCCAGGATTATGCCTGAACCGACCTGGTAGCCCATGTCCCTCAAAGCCTGGAGTCGGCCCATGCGCGCCGCCAGTGTAGTCGTAGGTTTGAGCATCGCAAACAGGTCGGGATCGCTCGTCTCGAACTTGAGCAGGAACCTGTCCGCCCCCGCCTCGCGCCACAGCCGATAGTCTGCGTCAGGCGCCTCGCCCACGCTCAATGTCACAGCCGCATTGGTCGACGTCTTGATTCGCCCGATGGCTCTCGCCAGATCCTCCGGCGGGTAGCCCGGATCCTCGCCCGACTGCAGGACGAAGGTGCCGAACTTGTGCACTCGCCACGCAGCCACGGCTGCCTCCACGATCTCATCCGGGTCCATCCGGTATCGGGCGACCTTCGCGTTGCTCCTTCGCAGCCCGCAGTAGAGGCAGTCCTGCCCACAGTAGTTCGAAAACTCGATAATCGCCCGAAGGTGCAAACACGAACCGACCGCAGCCACGCGCGCGCAGTGGGCGTCTGCCCACAAGGCCATCTCCCGATCCGGGCCGGACGTGTCTAGGGCCGCCGCGACCTTACTCTCCGTCTTTACCATCCAAGTTCACCAACGTGACTCGGGACTTGACTCCCGTGATCG
>Ga0209719_1005131_pt1 | contig 10126 bp, 13 predicted proteins | sample AD_JPNAS2_MetaG_FD_184421 | JGI IMG/M metagenome (GOLD analysis project Ga0209719, IMG submission 184421) | Active sludge microbial communities of municipal wastewater-treating anaerobic digesters from Japan - AD_JPNAS2_MetaG (SPAdes) (version 2) | ecosystem: Engineered > Bioreactor > Anaerobic...
GACCTGCCTTTGGTAGATTGGGGGGTTGATTTGCCGGAAGATTGGTTAAAACAAAGCGAACCGCCAGAAGAAAAACCGGAAAGTGTAGTCCCCGAAAAAGACCCGAATATTTTAGTACGAGTTTCTTTTCATCCCGGTATCTGGCTTGGAAAACGCGAAGAAATAATTACAATATTAGAAAAGTTAAAAAAGACATATGGTTGTGACGTGAAGGTTGAAGAATGAAAATTGGTTATCTGACATTTGGGCGCGATGATTTTAGCTATGGGATGGCACTATGTTTATCACGCCTCAAAGATGTTGAGCTATACAGAGTAACGCCGAAGACTGCCAAGTATGTGGACGTTCTCTTGTTTTCCTGTTTTTGGTGGGAGCATATTTATTTACTCGCGGATTTTTTAAGAAAAGCGGGAATAAAAAAGAGCGATCCAACGCGGCCACGCATCATAGTCGGAGGCTTCAACACCTTCAACCCGGTTCCGTTCCTACCTTTTGCCGATGCTGTTGTTTGTGGTGATGGTGAATCTATTATAAATCAGGTTGTCAATGGTGATTATTCAGCCGATAGCGTTTTGACTGAAGAAAAAAAATCAGTGTCATGGTGCAATGTTAGTCCACTCATTGGTTTTTGTCACGACACGAACAACATCGGTAGGCTTGAAATAGCGCGGGGATGTAAGGCAAAGTGCCGTTTCTGTGCTGTGTCTGCTTTAAAGCCATATAGGGAAGTTCCGCTTGATGAAGTTGAGAAGGCTTTAAAGACGACAAAGGCAAAACGAATTGCAATGTTTTCACCAGAGCCTACCTTTCACACTTCAAACAATGAACTTCAGGAACTTTGCCGTAAGTACGGGAAGACGCGGCTCGATACCGACGTGCGCCTTGATCGGATAGGACACAGGCACATGGATGGCGGAGTTTTGCGGTCGGGGATAGAGGGGCTTTCTGAGCGGCTTAGAAAATCGGTGGGTAAGCCATATAAAAACGATTTCATTGTTGAATCTGTACGAAAGGCCATTGAACAGGGGCGACATGGAATGTTTTTTTATCTTATTATGGATCTGCCTGGAGAAACAGACGCTGACTTTGATGAATTTTTGACCATGTTACACCGGATTGAGGAAATCCCGGGATGTGAAGAGCTTGTATTAGTGCCTTCTCCGTCCGTTTTTATGCCGTCACCTCATACGGCAATGGAATATGACATGATCCATTATGATCGTGACTATGGCTCAAAATGGTATAATCTTTTTCGTGGACATGGAATGGTTGGCGGTGTCAATAAGCCGTGGAAATTCCAGATGGCGGAGCGTGCGCGAATCTTCGGACCTACAGCGCGTGTGCTGTCGATGGTATCAACGAGGTCGGGTTCTGAATTTATTGAGATAGAAAAAGAATTAAAAAAGAAAAAGTTGATTTCAATAAGTGCCGATGGTCGGGTGTCTTGCAAGGATTTAAAGGGATTGGTGGATTCTTTACGGCCGTTCGGCGGAGTAGAAAAGTATTGTGGTATCTACACCGCCGAAACTGCACCGTGGAAGGTGCTGTCTATTTCAAGTCAAAAAAACGCGCCCTCAGTGGCGCAGGGAGTGAATCTTTGAAGGTTTTTAACCACGCACGTCTTGGTAAATCATTTTTGTATTCAGGTATTAACTTTAAGACCTGTTTATTTGAGCAATCCAGATGCTCCTCTACCCATTTTGCGGCTTCCTTTGCTGTCATGATTTTCTCCTTTCATCAATTTTGTTTATTTCCCCGCCACGTTTCAAAAACTCTTCAATGGTTTCAGCTTTTTGATGGTTTTGAAAAAGGCGGCTTTCGCATCTTTGGAACAAACGGTCGGTTATGGCTTCGGCCCTATCCGCCCGTGCTTTGCTAACAAGGCGATTTCTCATAGATTTCTCCTTTCGTTCTTTGAAAATTGAATAATGCTTGACTAAAGGCGGGGTTGGAGGCCCCGCCCGATGGGGTTAATCCTCGTCCGGGACATCACGCATATCGCCGTTATCAACATTATAGATGTGCGCCTCGGTCGTTTCAGTTTCCGGGATTTCCTCCCAAATCTGCGCCCAGCGGTCGCCGCCGCAACGTTCCTTTGTGGCGATCCTCTTAATGCCCATAAGTGTGGCGGTGTGCTTTTTCCATGTTCCGTTTTCGCCCTCTCCCGATAAAATCCAGTAGGTTTTTTTCTCGGTCGGCCTACCCCCTCGTTTCCCATTCTCGCGGGAGGAGGCGGCTTTTTTCGGGGTGGAGATAGAGCCTAGCAATGCCGCAGCATTTTTTATTTTTTCGTCCATATTCTGTTTCATAATTTTCCCTCCTATGTTTGTTTTGTTGATTACAATATATATCCTATCGTTAGGTTTGTCAAGCATTATTTTAAAGATTTTCAAGAAAATGTAAATATATAATGATATTAATGCGTTAAATGTGATAATAATTGAGAAAATTAACAAAAAACAGGTAAAAATCAGGAGGGAGAATGCCTAAACCCACCCAGCGAGTAAAGAACGTCATCGCCTTTATCGAAAAACTGATAGTGCCCTCCGGTAAAGGGGCGGGCAAAACGTTCAAGCTGAGGCCGTTTCAAAAGAAATTCATCAATGACATTTACGGCCCCACGAAAGAGGGGAGGCGGATAGTCCGCCGGGCGATATTGTCCGTTGCCAGAAAAAACGGAAAGAGTGTAGAGATAGCCTGCCTTGCATTGACCCACCTTGTCGGACCTGAAGCCGTCAGAAACGGGGAAATCTACTCAGCGGCAAACGACAGGGAGCAGGCTTCTCTTATCTTCAAGTATGCCGCTCAGATAGTGAGATCAGACCCGGAACTTGAATCTTATATCAAGATCGTTGACAGCACAAAGACGATGGTCTGCTTCTCAAACGGCTCAATTTACCGGGCTGTAAGTTCAGAGGCCGGGACTAAGTATGGACTCAATCCCACGATTGCCATTTATGACGAGCTGGCGCAGGCGAAGAACCGGGAACTATATGACGCGCTTGACACTTCGATGGGTGCCAGGATGGGGGAAGGGGAAGAACCCCTCTTTATCGTCATCAGCACCCAGGCCAAGGACCCACAGCACATACTCTCGCAGCTCATTGATGACGGTCTACGGGGGAATGATCCCACTACCGTATGCCATCTGTACGAAATCCCGGAAAAACTTGACGTATTCGACCAGAAGAACTGGAAATTGGCTAATCCTGCACTCGGAGACTTCCGATCCCGTTCAGAGATGAAGACAGCCGCTAAACGTGCGCAACGCATGCCGACATTCGAGGCTGCATTTCGTAATCTGTATTGTAACCAGCGCGTGCAAGCGCAATCACCCCTCATTCCCCGCGCAGAATGGGAAGGGTGCCATGGCGACGCGACAATTGAACCCGGATCGGATGTTTATATGGGGCTTGACCTTTCCGGTAAAACAGACTTGACGGCTCTCGTCGCCGTGTCCGATGGCGACAACGACCTGGTGCGCCCGTGGTTCTGGAAGCCGAAGGAGACCTTGCTTGAGCATGAAAAGCGGGACCGGGTGCCATACAGCGTGTGGGAAAAGCAGGGAGTGATCGAGACGACACCGGGCAGGGCGATTCAATACGACTGGGTGGCGGAGCGAATCGGGAAGATAGCAGCAGAGTACAACATACTCGGCATTGCCTTTGACCGATGGAGAATCGACGACCTCCTGAACGCCATGGGTAAGATCGGGCTGGAGGCTTACGTTGACGGCAAAGACGAGGCGCGGGCGGGGGCGATCAGGATGGTTCCCTGGGGTCAGGGATATGCTTCCATGACACAGGCTGTTGAGGCGATGGAGGTGTCTATTCTGGAACGGAAGTTAATACATGACGGCAATCCCTGTTTGACGTGGAACGTCAGCAATGCAATGGCTTTGAGCGACGCTGCCGGAAACCGGAAACTGGACAAATCAGCGTCACGGTTCAGGATCGACGGGGCAGTCGCTCTTTCAATGGCGATTGGGCTGAAGAGCCGGGATCGGAAGGAGCAGCCGGAGCCGTCGGCCTATGAAGGATTAAGTAAGGATGAGATTTTGAAAACAATGCGGTTCTAGGAGGGATCATGACCGACCTGCCAGACAAAAACTTCCTTACTCCAGCCGAAGTGGCAAAGTATTTCAGAGTTACTCGAAAGACCGTCTATGAATGGATTAAAATGGAAGACTTAACAGCCTTCAAGATAAGAAGAACCATCAGAATCACCCGCGAATCAATTCTCAAACACAAAAAAGTGTAACGTTATCTAACGTAAGCTAACATTCCACGCCTTTTATTTCTTGCGTATCGTAAACCTCCCTTTTAGAATATCAACATGAGAACAATATCCAAGATTAAGGACTATCTTGATATCAGAGATATCCTCGTTTTCGGCGGGCTGGGGGTACTGTGCTATGGCCTCTATCTCAAATGGGGCCAATGGCTTGCCTTCATAGTATGCGGGGCGGTGCTTATGGCTATCGGTTATCTGACGGGGGATAAATGATGGGTATCGTCGCAAGGATGTCACGACCGAAGGCCATGAACTCGCACGAGCTGCAAAGGATGATTCTGTCTGTTTTCGGCGGCGGGTCTACTGCTTCCGGGGTCTCGGTCTCAAATGACACGGCAATGCGACAGGCCACCGTATATTCCTGTGTTAACGCTCTTTCAAAACATATTGGGACTTTGCCCTGTAATTACATGATGGTGGACGGGCGAAATCGGGTCAAAGCGACTGACGAGGACTTGTATTATCTCCTTCACGATCAGCCGAATGAATGGATGACGGCCCCAGAGTTCTGGGGAATGTGCGTAAACCACCTTTCGTTACGAGGCAATTTCTTTGCGCTGAAAAACCGTGGGCTTTCATTGACCGGGCCGGTTCGGGAACTGATACCTCTTGCTCCAGGAACTGTTCAGGATGTCAAGCAGAATGAAGATTATAGTCTCACTTATACCCTTAGATATCCAGACGGAGCTATAAAGGACGTCCCGCAATCTCAGATCATGCATGTCCGGGGGATGGTGCTCAATGGCTATTTGGGCGTCAATCCAATCCAGTATATCCGGGAATCAATAGCTTTAGGTCTGGCCTCTGAAGAGTTCGGCGCACGATATTTCGGGAGCGGGACACATCCGGGAATAATCGTAGAGCATCCTGGGAAACTATCTTTAGAAGGAAAGCGGAACCTTGAAGATTCCCTCACTGAAGTGTACTCCGGACTTGGAGAGTCGCACCGCTTAATGCTCCTACAGGAGGGTATGAAGTATCAGAGGGTAGTCATCGACCCCAAAGACTCTCAGTTTATCGAGCTTCGCAAATATCAGAAATCAGAAATTGTTGACATTTTCTTCAGCATGCCGCTGACAATCCTGTCCTCGGAGGATAAGACTCCCACATTTGCCAGTGCGGAGCAGTTCGGAATCAACTATGTAGTCTATTCCTTGATGCCAATTATAGTATCGATTGAGAAGGCGATCCTTAGGGACCTGGTGCCGGATGACAAGAAAAGAACTCATTACGCTAAGTTCAACGCCCGTGGATTACAGAGAGGTTCTTTCGCCGAGCAGATGCAAAGCTTTGCGATAGGTATTGACAAAGAGATTTTCTCTCCAAACGAAGTCAGACTGATGTTAGACGAAAATCCATACCCTGGGGGGGACGAATATCGCACCAGAACGAGTTCAATGAAGGATGACGCAAAGCCTGAACCTGAAGAGGACAGCAAAGAATGAAACGTTGCACGAAATATAGGAGGCAACAATGAAACTAGCGTACAGGAGTGAAAAAAACGCGGAAGCAGTCGCCAGATACTGGGGCAAGTCGCTGGAAAAGCCGGATTGGTATAAGATCGAGGCGAAAGATGATGACAATAATGCAGAAATCATAATTTATGATGTCGTTGGATGGCCGTACATTGACGCCTTTGATTTAATCCGTAATCTCGGAACCATCAAGGCAAAAAATATCAGTGTCCGCATCAATTCCCCTGGCGGGGATGTTTTTGACGGCGTGGCAATTTTTAACGCCCTCAAAGAGCATCCGGCGCATGTCACTACGAAAATTGAAGGACTGGCCGCATCTATAGCCTCTATTATTGCCCTTGCCGGCGACGAAGTGCAGGCGCATAAGAATGCCATGTACATGGTACATGACCCCTGGGTGCTGGCGGCTGGGAATCAGTACGACCTCCGGGAAATAGCTGACATCCTCGGCAAAATCGGTGGGAACATGTTGGATATTTACTATGACAAATCGAACATCGGGAAGCGTGAATTAAAGCAGATGATGAAAGACGAGACTTGGTTCACGGCGGCGGAGGCGAAAGACAGGGGATTGATCGACACGATCCTCGATACCGGCGCGGCAAAGGCAAAGTTTGACTTGTCGATTTATGCGAATGTCCCAGATGAGCTTGAAGATTCCGACCGGGAAGGAGCTACATTGAGTAAACAAGAGATTGAGCGTGCTCTGCGTGATGCAGGTGCAAGCCGGTCTTTCGCGAAGTCCATAGCTGCGAGAGGCAGTAATGGCAACTCCCAGCGCGATGTTGGGGGCGTAAAGGCAGATATTGACAAGATACTAAAACTACAACAGATTATAGGAGGTAAGTAAAGATGGACATTAATCAAGTAATAGAAGACCTGGGGCGATCATTCGAGGCGTTCAAGGCGGAGAACGACAAGCGCCTCAAGGAAATCGAGACAAAGGGCGGAGCCGATCCTCTCTTGACGGAAAAAGTCGAAAAGATCAACGCGGAAATCTCGCAGATCGCGGCTCTGAAAAAGCAGATCGAACACGTAGAAACAGTGGCCGGACGCGGCGGTTTTGGCGGAGGACATTCGGGGCTGGATCAGGCGAAGGCCGAATACAAGGCCGGTTTTGAAAAGTGGTTCCGCAAAGGGATTGAAGGCAATCTCGCACAACTTGCAGTGCAGGCTTCCGCTTCTACTCTTGACGACACGGCGGGTGGGTTCCTGGTACCGGAAGAGATGGCGGCGACCATTGACCGAATTGCCGGAGTTACTTCGGCCATGAGGCGGCTGGCTTCGGTGATGAGCATTGGAACAGACACGTACAAGAAACTCGTCAATCAGGGTGGCGCCAATTCCGGTTGGGTCGGCGAAAAAAGCGCACGGGTCGAAACCGCTACACCGATACTGGCGGAAATCGCTATCAATACGAAAGAGATTTATGCAATGCCCGCAGCGACGCAGACACTGCTCGATGACTCCAGCGTGGATATAGCCGCGTGGCTCGGCAATGAAGTCGCAATTGAGTTCGCTGAAGAGGAAGGGCAGGCATTCATCAAAGGAAACGGCGTCGACAAGCCGAAGGGACTTGAGGCTTATTCCACTGTTGCCAATGCCTCTTATGCGTGGGGCAAGATTGGTTACATTGCATCCGGCGCCGCGTCCACATTCACCAATGCAGACAAGCTGTTCGACCTTCAGCACGCATTGAAGCCGATCTACCGCAACGGCGCATCGTTCCTCATGAACGACAACACCCTGCTTAATATCCGGAAATTCAAGGATGGTGAGGGGAATTACCTGTGGAGACCGGGACTTCTCGAAGGCGCGCCTGATACCCTGCTTGGTAAGCCTGTCGAGATCGACGACAACGTAGCCGATATCGGGCAGAATACGTATCCGATCTATTTTGCCAATTTCAAGCGGGCATATCTGATCGTTGACCGTTTAGGAATTCGGGTGCTCCGCGATCCTTATTCCTCCAAGCCGTATATTCTCTTCTACACTACAAAGAGAGTTGGTGGCGGTATAATTCTCTACGAAAGTATCAAAGCATTAAAGATAGCGGCCAGTTAGGGGTAAATCAATGCCAAGAGATGCACAGCGTTATCACAAATGTTCCGTAGAGGGGTGTGAAGGCTTCGGTAGAACGCGCGGCCTTTGCGCTCCTCATTACCAACGGTTTCTGAGGCTTGGAGATCCTCTTGCGGGAGGAGTCCGAAGGTTCAAGCGACCGCCCGAGTGCACGGTTGACGGGTGCGATGGGGCTGTTGTTTCTCGCGGTTATTGTTCAAAGCACTACGCGCGGTTTTTGCGAAATGGTGACCCGTTGAAGATCAGCGAGAAGCACCAGAAATGGACAGAAAAGATCGTTGACGATAATGGTTATGTCCTTTTGCCGATCAAAGATCATGCAAACTCGCGTAAGGGTTCTCATAATGGCGGAAGGATACCGGAGCATCGCTATGTAATGTCTGAATATCTCGGCCGCCCGCTCTTCGATAACGAAAACGTACACCATAAGAACGGCGACAAAGCAGACAACCGAATCGAAAACCTTGAGTTGTGGGTTGTTGCTCAGCCAAAAGGACAGCGGCCGAACGACCTGATCGAATACGCTCGGGAAATACTAAACCGCTATGAACGCGATGAAGAGAAATTCTCCGGTATGTACCGTGAAGAAGTAAAACCAAAACTTAAACTTGTAAATTCAAAATAGGAGGACAACAAAATGAAAGACCTTTACAACCACATAGAATTCGTACAGGCGATAAAGCCCGTTCTCGTTAAGGATAACACCGTTCCAGCGGCGGCAACCGTTGACCTGGCGGGGTTTAATTCCGCCGTAATCGAACTTTCCATCGGATTAAAATCCGCCGACACGGGGACCATTACCCTCAAGGCCGAGCATTCCGACACGGACCAGTTCGCCAACGTCGCAGCCGCAGACATCCAGGGCGCAACCCCGGCGTCCGGGGTCATCTACACGATCGACTGCGACAATGATGACTACACCAGCAAAATCGTAAAATTCGGTTACATCGGCGGGAAACGCTACCTGAAGCTCACCGTCGCGGAAGTGGACTCAAACGCAAACGGCGTGATCCTCGGTATTGCAGTGATCAAGGGTCACGGCCTCGACGTTCCGGCGATAAAGTAACGGAGGCTCACTATGGCAGACGAAACCTACACCACCAAAGTCTATCACAAGCAAGGCGGCGATGAGCTTGTTGTCGCTTCTGGCGGCAAAATCACCGTGGAATCCGGCGGGGCAATCGAGGCTCCCGGAGGCGCGACCGCCCTTCCTGCAGGAATCAGGCGGCCCGTAATCGTCACCGACGCGGCGACTCTTGCCCTGAAAGCGGAACAGTCCGGGGCTGTTATCCGGGCTATAAAGACATCGGAAACACAGACGTTCGCACTCCCGGCCCCCACAACCCCCGGCCTGGAATTTACGTTTATCTGCGGCCATGCGGACGGGGAAATCAACATCGATCCCGGCGCGGCAACCTACACCATAACGGGCGTGGGCATTACCGTTGCGGCAGCAAAGGACCTTAAAAACACGGCGGCTTCCAACGCTGTGGGCGATTCCGTGACCATCGTTTCTGACGGCGACAAGGGATGGCTCATCACGGCAATCCAGGGGACCTGGGCATCGACGTAATTTAACCATACGGGGCGGGGAGACTCGCCCCATTTTAACCCGAAAAAGGAGGGTTAAACCATGGCAGTAGAAGCAATCGGAAGTCTCAACAACCGCTTCATCGGGCTTTCCACGGATACAAAACCCACGGCAGAAGTAAAGGCAGGGGCCACATTCTTTGAGCAGAATACCGGCTTTCTTTGGATTTTCAACGGTTACGCCTGGGTTCCGAAATCCTTCATGCCGGAAACTACGGTCAACTACAAGCAGATCAGTCTTGCTCAGGCGGCGGCAACCTACGATGTGATGACGGCTACGGCGCAGAATCTCTTCATTGACGCTGTGATAGTTCATGTGCCGGATGATCTTTCAGCGGTGGAGACCTTCACTGGCATTTCCGTCCAGACTAACGACGGTACCCCGATTGAAATACTCTCTGCGGTGGCGGGCGCGAAGGCGAACCTGACAGGCAACTTCTATCACGTCTATCGTGGGCCTTCCGTGACTGCGGGGACAAAGATCATCCAACTCACAATCGGCGGTGGCTCGGCGGGAGCGAATAAGGTTGCGGATGTAACGGTTTTATGGCGGCCAGTCGTAGCTGGCGGGTACTATCTGAACGCATAGGGGAAGGTATGAAACTGGCACTTAAAACCGCACCAACAAGCGAACCGGTCACAAAAGATGACGTAAAAAAACATCTGCGCCTCGCCACTACCACAGC
>Ga0209719_1005147_pt1 | contig 10090 bp, 5 predicted proteins | sample AD_JPNAS2_MetaG_FD_184421 | JGI IMG/M metagenome (GOLD analysis project Ga0209719, IMG submission 184421) | Active sludge microbial communities of municipal wastewater-treating anaerobic digesters from Japan - AD_JPNAS2_MetaG (SPAdes) (version 2) | ecosystem: Engineered > Bioreactor > Anaerobic >...
TACAACGAGGTGCATCCTCATAAGGCCTTGAAAATGAGATCGCCAAGGGAGTATAGGAAACTCACATCTAAGTTAGAGGAGTGTCCGGTCTGACGGGGGCAACTCCAATTGAAATAATTATCATAATCACATTAATCACAAAAAACCGGCAGGTGTCAAACCAATTATGTTGTGGAAATACATGCACTTACGCATATAATTACTTATTCTTAATGTAAGCTGATTTGAAAATAAGCATCTGTGATTTCCTCTTCGTTGAAAATTTCACCAAAGATATTAATATGTTGTCTCATTTCGAATGTGGGAAATTGTGGAATTTAAATAACTCATAAGCACTATGGCACCTCCTTCCGCACATGCGAAGAAGGCCTTTCCCCCGCTCCGCACCGGGTCTTTGCATTCCTTTTCGGGTCTTTGCACTCTTGTTTGTGCTCTGGAACAATATGGATCAGTTTCTGACTGCATGGGAGTGGCTTGGATGCCGTACAAGGACCGGGGCAAATGGCGAGGTGTGGTGAAGGTAAATGGAAAGCGCTATTCCGATTCATTCCTTACCAAGCGTGAATCAATTGCATGGGAGAAAGATTTTAAAGATAAGCTCCTCAATTCAAAACTCACCACCTTTGATTACGAGACCTTTGCAACCAAGTATCTTGAATTCGCGAGAGCTCGGTTTGCTAAGAGTGTCTTTGAAGAAAAAATCAAACTGAAGAAAGACTTTCTCCAGTTCATCGGGTCGAACCTGCCGCTGGATCAGATTACCCCTCGGCACATTCAAGATTACCTTCTGAAACAGGCAAAGACGCGAAGCGCATACGCCTCAAATCGAGACAGAAAGAATCTCCTTGCCATGTGGAATTGGGGAATAAAGATCCTGGATCTGCCTTCCAATCCTGTCAGCAGGACTTTCAAGCTGCCTCACGATAGAAAGCCCCAGTACGTTCCTCCTGAGCAAGACGTATTGAGGCTCATGGCAGTAGCCAATCGCAAAGAGAGGGCGTTCCTGGATTGTTATTTGTGCACTGGCGCAAGGCGCTCTGAAATATTCCGCCTCAAATGGGAAGATGTGAATTTTGAAAAGCGTGAGATTCGCCTTTTGACTCGCAAGACAAAGGACGGAAGCATGGAAGGAGAACAGCTTCCCATAAATGATCAGCTGTTTAATTCCCTGAAATGGATTTGGGAGAATCGGAAATACAAGGACTCGCCATTCGTGTGGCTCTGCGGAGAAGGTCCACACTCTGGTAAGCCTTTCACACACCGGAATAGATACTTAAGAGGGCTTTGCAAACGTGCTGGTATCAAACCGTTCGGATTTCATTCTTTGAGGAGATATGTTGCTTCCGTGCTGGCTGACACACATAAAATATCTGCCAAAACAATCCAGAGGATTTTGAGGCACAAGAGCGTCAGCACGACTGAACGATATATTCAGAACCTGAACCGGGATCTTTCGGGTGTAATGGGTCTTTTGGAGCTGAATTTTGGAAACAATACCACTCAAAGTACCACAGAAGAGAGGGAAGATTCGGGTGGGATTACAAATAGCTGAATTGACGAATTTATTTGAACGCTTTTAGGGGGGGGTGCTGGCCTGATAGGCCCCCATGGTAAGTATTTTCGGAAAAAGAAAATCCAACCTAAAAATTCCTTGTAATACCTAATCTGGGATGTTAAAAGCTTCCCCAGATTAGGGGGTGAGCTTGTCTAGATCAGAAAAGTATTCTTACGATTTTGGATTTGGGTTAAGCGCTTCCCTTTTCGAGAGCCAGGAAATTTACGTCGGCGATGAAAAGGGTGCGCCGATTTACAAAGAGATAAATTCGCCTGATCTCCTTCGAAACGAAGCCGATATTATAAATGATCTGTTTAGTATTGATTGGTCATTCACCAAAGATAAAACAGGCTTTCTGACCCATGATCTTCATCCTTATCCTGCCAAGTTCATTCCCCAAATTCCAGGTCATTTAATCTCTCGTTTATCCCTTCGAGGCGAATTGATATTTGATCCATTTGGCGGAAGCGGCACTACTGCTTTGGAGGCTGTGCGACTTGGCCGAAGAGCATTTAGCATTGACGCAAATGCTATTGGAACACTGATCGGAAAAGTAAAAACAGGTAATCTGGATCAGGTCACAGCAACTGATATTCACGCCATCCAATGTTCTTTAGCTTCCCGCCTAACCGATATTCAGAAAGAACCAAGTATCCTATGCGAGGAATACGCTCGATTCATTCCTGAAATAGCAAATATTGATAAGTGGTTTCCTCTAACATCTAGGGGAGAACTAGCTTTTATAAAATCGAAAATTGCAGAAATGGAGAGCGAGAAGGCCAAGAATATTTCTCAGCTAGCTTTATCTCGAATCATCTTACCTGTTTCTTTCCAAGATTCAGAAACAAGATACTCCAGTAAGCCGAGAGTAATACCGCCTGGTGAAACCATAAAAAGGTTCATAAAGGCTCTCGATGAAATAACACAGAGCATAATAAGAACCCAAGCTGTGATTAGATATGGGGTTTGCGATTTTCTAACTGCTGATGCAAGAGAACTCAAAGAGGAACAGTGCAATTCAGAATCGATTGATCTAATCGTAACATCTCCACCTTACGCAAACGTGACCGATTATCACCTGTACCACAGGTTTAGATTGCTTTGGCTTGGGCATGATCCAAGGCTACTTGCGAAAATTGAGATAGGGTCACATTTACGACATCAAAAAGAAGCTACAGGTTTTGAAAATTACTTATCTGAAATGAAGGCGTGCATGGCCACTATGCATCGTGTGCTTAAATCTGGCCGTTATGCCGCTATGATAATAGGGGATGCAATATACGACAAAGTACTCTATCAAGGGGCTGAGTCGCTACGCAACATTGCCGATGGACTGGGATTTGAGACCCTCTGCATAATAGAACGGCCTTTACACGCAAATAAACGTGCTTTCATATCAGCAGCACGACGCGCCACCAATGAAAAGATTTTAATTTTAAGAAAACCTGTTAAGAAGCTCAAAATATGGTTTCAGGCTCCGCCTTATAAACTCTGGCCTTATGAGGAGATATTAAGGCAACGAGAGCTGGAGGTTATTTTGGGCTCGGACTCTTGGGGTGATAAGGAACCCAAGCAGTCCTCGGGTATAGATCCATACAATGCCACGAATGCCAGAAAATTAGTTTTCACGCATAAATATGGGCGCAATCTTGGACTGCCTACTTGGCAATCCATACTTGAAAATGGCTTTGCTCTCCAACCAGCAACCCGAAAAGATCCAAAATACGTTACGCACGGGATTCATTCCTATAAAGGAAAATTTTATCCGCAACTGGCAAAAGGGCTCATAAACTTAAGCGGATTAAAACCAGGATCTAATATTCTGGATCCGTTTTGCGGGAGTGGAACGACATTACTTGAGGGATATCTTAATGGGTATAATGTTTGTGGATGCGATATGCATCCTTTGGCAGCAAAAATAGCGAGAACGAAAATCGGAATTCTTGAAGTCAGTCCGGACATCATACGCGAGACCCTTGGAATTGTAATAAACAGAATTGAACGAGCACCCAGTGTTTTTGGGAATGAACGAGATCAGTTTAGTAAAGAATGCATTGATGAAATAGAGCGATGGTTCTCACATAATATTATCAATAAGCTCAATTGGATATTGCGCTTAATACGTGGAACAAGCGATGGTATAATTCGTGAATTCTTGGAAATTTTGTTGAGTAGTATTATACGCGATATATCGCATCAAGACCCAAATGACTTGAGAATAAGAAAGCGAAAAATTCAAAATGATGATGCTGATGTCTTATCAATGTATATGGACGTCTTAGATACACAGTATGATCGTATTGAGCGATTCTGGTCTGTTCGGGGTTATGCACCTAACAGGTTCTTAAGATTTAATGTATCTGCGGGAGATTCAAGAGAATGGCAAGTTTTTAAATCTATAGGGGCTGATGAATCGACAACGGATCTGATTTTGACAAGTCCTCCGTATGCAACTGCCTTACCATACATCGATACAGATCGGTTGTCGTTACTTGTTCTTTTCGGGATGGATTCTTCCTCACGTCGGCCATTAGAACAAAAATTAGTGGGTAGCAGAGAGATAACCACGGGTGAAAAGAAACATCTAGAAAAGTTTATCGAGAAGGATGAATTAAATCTCCCTCAATCTTTACGTACTTTTCTGAGTGACTTGAATCTGAAGGTAAATAAAGCTGACGTGGGATTTAGAAGAAGAAACATGCCTGCCCTTCTAATGCGTTTCTTTTCAGATATGAAAGCGATTATGGAAAACTGCTATCGCGCCCTCAGGCCTCGCGGGCAAGCAATGATTGTGATCGGTGATAATCGAATGAAGTTGAACGGAGATGACGAACGAATAGCAACAACTGATTTCATCCAGGATATTGCGTCTGAATGTGGCTTGAATCTTTTAGAGCGTATAGACGTATCTGTAACAACTGAAAATCTCGTTCATATAAAAAATGCAATAAAGCAAAACGTAGTACTACGAATGCAAAAACCAATTTAAGCATATCCAAAAAATCTCGAACTATTACGAACAGGTTGTCTGCAATACCTTATCCATTCCTCATACTCGGGTGTTCCCTTCCGAGCTAAGGTGCACTCATATTCTACATCTTCCTCAGCAATTCTTCGAATCCTAACAACATCACCAAGATTACCACCAGCATTCACTATTGGTCTTGCATAAAATCTAAAGTCCGAACTATTTGTGTACATATACATTCGCACTGGCTGTATGCTAACTCGTTCGGGATGCTCAGCGCTGGATACTTTCCAAGGTGGCCTCCAATTGAAATATTCTCGTTCGCGGCCAGACCGCGGACTTACATCTCTGGCATACTCATTAGGCCATCCCCAAAACTCCTGGGCAAGCTCAATGGCTTCCAGCGGAATACGTGCTTCTCCCGGAATGTTTTTGCCTTGAAGCTTGGGCAAAGTCATGTAGAAAGCACCGGGAACGATAATATCCTCGGGCACCGGTTGAATAGGAAGAGCTGGCCTTCCTTTTCTTGCACGTGGTGTTATGGAACGTTGATTGTCTTTATGTCTGCGGCGGACATCGCGTATTAATCTTTCCAGTAATTCTGCTGGCAAAGGCGGTGGTGGCCCAAAGTATTCAATTCCAAACAGAGGAGCATTTCTACCTGACACTTTGGGAATATCTGATCTCCTTCGATCGCCGCTGTTTCTTCTGGCTTCAGCTTCTGTAGGTATTTCTCTCCGGGAAATCAGTTCATTTAGAAAAGAATTATTTAGCTCGTAAACAACCGCTCCCGACGGATTTACAAATCTAGCCAGTTCCTCCTGCGCACTATAGAAGATAGCTGAATCGGCCGGTAAATCGTATGTTATTCTTGCGCTTCCTTCGTAATTCGAGAAAAATCCGCCTTCAGTAAGGTTGTGTGATCCAATAATAACTTCAGCTCGATTCGCCCATTCAAGTACATATAGCTTGGGATGAAAGGTATGTCCCGAAACTCTATGCTTCACTATAAATACCGAAATGTTCCATGTCAGGAGTTCCCTTAAAACTTCTTGACTCGTTCCTCCCATATCAATTCCGATTACGAACCTAACGTCAGATCCAGCAGAGCTTAGATTCAAAACCTGTGTTTTCAGGCGCATAACTGTTTGCAGGCTCACGAATGCGGAAACAAATATAATTCGGCTTGGGAGTGGATCGGATTCCAAGAGATCAGAAATAATTATACCTAACTGAAAATCCGGTTGGGCGATATAATTAATTCTCATTTTTACACCCCTGGATAATAACGAGAAAATGTCTAATTTCGAGGAACTATAAACCTCCATATCAAATTTTTTTGATGAGTACCACCTAAAGTACCACGCACAAAAAAGGAGTTCGGTTTGGAGTTCCGGGTCCTGAGTTAAAACCCTTGGGAAATCAGCGAGGACGATCATTGAATATTGAGCTGCTACATGCGCAGGCTAAGCCTGCGACTATAAGGACATTTGGGGGGTGGGGTTCCAGGGGCGCGTACCGTAGGGGAGCGCATCTTGTTTAAATATCTACCTTACCGGAAAAAGCCGAAGGCTTTACAAACGCCCATCTGCGGCGTTGCGCTTCGGCTCTCGCATGCTCACGTACCCTTGAGTACGCTGCGCTGATCGAGCCTCGCGCGCCTTGCATCTGAGCATTTTGGGACAGCCTGACACGTTCTAAAAAGCCAGCTATAAAAAAAAGGAGCCAGGAATTCCCCAGCTCCTTTAAATTGGTAGTCCCACGGAGAGTTGAACTCCGGTTTCCGGCGTGAGAGGCCAGCGTCCTAACCACTAGACGATGGGACCGTAACTTTTAAATTTACTTTTTATCCTACTGCCGAGAGATCCTCGACCCAAATTTATATACATAGCCGATATTGGCTGGGGGACTAGGCTTCGAACCTAGATTGCAAGATCCAGAATCTTGCGTCCTGCCGGTTAGACGATCCCCCAAAAATTCTTTGGGAAGCGGAAATTTAAACGAACACCCCCTGGAAGTCAAGACTAATTAAATAGTTCGCAGTTCCCGGTTCGAAGTTCTCAGTTCCGGTTCGACCGGAAACCCTGGATTCCGGGTCAAGCCCGGAATGACGATCAAAGTCTTCACCCTGAGCTGTTCTTTCTGAACCGGTCGAAGGTCGAAGGATGAACGGGATCACTGTGCTCTGCGTACTGCCCCGGGTCTAATGCAGTTAAGGCAAATTTAAACCTTTCCCGCGCTTCCCGTTTCCATGACGCAATGGACTCAACAGACGCAATGGACTCGACAGATCGTTTCCCGCATTTCGCGCCTTTCCCGCATTTCCCGCTTCTTCACCCTCACCCCGACCCTCTCCCGTCAAGGGAGAGGGAGAATAAAGGATATGTTTTTCACAGGCCCAATACCCAACACCCAATACCCAACACCTGAAACCAGTACCCGGAATTCATCCGGAACGGATGAATTCCAAGGCGTTATCGAGCCGCCGCATGACGCCTTCCTTCCCGAGAGTGACCATTACCTCGTCTATACCCGGGCTTACGGTCTTTCCCGTCAGGGCGACCCGTATCGGCTGGACGACGTTTTTGAGTTTGGTTCCGTTCTCTTCGGCAATCTTGCGCAGGAGGTTTTCAATTCCCTCCTTTTTATATTCCCCAAGTCCGGGGAGCGCCTCCCGGACGCTCTGGATGTATATGGCCCCCGTGGAATCGAAATATTTCTCCGCCAGCTGAAGATCGTAGTCCCGGATCTCATTGAAATAGAACCGGGCGGATTCAGCCATTTCCACGAGAGTCTTCGACCTGGTCTGCAGGTCCGCGGCCACCCTGGCGAGAAAGTCGGGGTCCGGGTTCGTGATGCCGAGATCCTCCAGGAAAGGCGCGAGCTCCCGCGCCAGCCGGTCCGGGGCGGCGCCCTTGATATAATGCTGGTTCAGCCAGAGGAGCTTGTCCGGGTTGAAGACGGCAGCCGACTTCCCGACCGCCTCCAGCGTGAACAGCCGGATCAGGTCGTCCAGCGAGAATATTTCCTGGTCGCCGTGCGACCAGCCGAGGCGGACGAGATAGTTGACCAGGGCCTCGGGCAGATAGCCCATGTCCCTGTAAGCGGTGACGGAGGTGGCCCCATGTCGCTTGCTCAGCCGCGCCTTATCCGATCCGAGAATCATGGGGACATGGCCGAATGCCGGTACGTCATGGCCGAGGGCCTTGTAAAGAAGGATCTGGCGGGGGGTATTGTTCACGTGGTCGTCGCCGCGGATCACGTGGGTTATTCCCATCAGGGCGTCATCCACTACAACGGCGAAGTTGTATGTGGGGAAGCCGTCGCTCCGTTCTATTACCAGATCGTCCAATTCATCGTTGTCAAAGGAAATTCTTCCTTTGACAAGATCTTCGAAAGCGGTCGTCCCCGTATCGGGGCACCGGAACCGGACGACCGTATTGGGGTTGGGGCCGATGTTCCTGTGCCGGCAGGTGCCGTCGTATTTAGGTTTCCGGCGCTCGGCAAGGGCCTTTTTCCTTTTGCGTTCAAGCTCTTCCGGAGGGCACGCGCAGCGGTAGGCCTTTCCTTCATCAATAAGTTTCCGGACGGCGTCGCGGTAAATCCCGGCCCTTTCCGTCTGGAATAAGGGTCCTTCGTCCCAGTTAAGGCCCAGCCAGCTCATGGAATCGAGTATCCCACGGGTGGATTCGTCCGTGGACCGCAGCTGGTCGGTATCCTCAATGCGCAGAATGAATTTACCTCCCGCATGCCTGGCGTAGAGCCAGTTGAAAAGGGCCGTCCTGACCCCGCCGATATGGAGCGCCCCCGTGGGGGAAGGCGCAAACCTCGTCCTGACGATCCTCTGCTCGCTCATGCTTTCCTTTCATCCTGCGGATGTTTTTAACAAAAATCTATCATGTTATAATACGTTCTGATTGTCAATCTCAAGCCTGCCTTTTCGGTGCGGGCCGCTTCTCCGTCGGTTCCCTGAGGTCACAAGGATTCAATTTCAGGGTCTTTTTTCGCGGGGCAAAAAGAGCTTGACATTATTACTGCATTTTCATTAACAATAACAATTTCTTTGGGCCCTCTCGCGGTCCGAGGAGGTCTCTTTGAAAATCAAGGTCCAGCAGATCGGGGAAGAAAGTTCGGTTTTCCACTTTACAGCCGACGCCAAGTGGCTTGCCGGAATCTTTCCGGAACTGGCGGAAGCGGAGTTTTCTCTCAAGCGGCTGAGCGCGACCGGCAGCGCCGTCAGGATCGGGGAAACGGTGACGCTCGATATCAGCATGGACGCCGATATCATCCTGGAATGCGGCCGGTGCCTCAAAGAGGTGGAAAAGCCGATCCGGGCCGAATTCCGCTACGTCCTCGTCCCTTATGAGCCCGGCGAAGATGAAGATCCCGACAGCGAGGATGAGCTCTATTTCGGCCGATACCGGGATGAGGAGATAGAAATCGACCCGATCATCCTGGAACAGCTTATTCTGCGGATACCGGTCAGGGCCGTATGCGACGAGGCCTGCAGGGGGCTGTGTCCCCAATGCGGAGCGAATCTCAACGAGGAGCAGTGCCGGTGCGAAAGGCCCGCGGGACACCCCGGGTTCGGCCCCTTGAAGAATTTCAAAGTAAAACGGAAATGATCTGGTGTCCGGTCTCAGGTATCGGGTATCAGGAGCAGTCTGAAGGTCTGGACCAGAGGCCCGAAACTTGAAGACTTGAAAATAGAGGAGAAGATCCATGCCAAATCCCGTAAAACGACATTCAAAATCGCGAAGAGACAGCCGCAGGGCTCATGACGCCCTGACGTCTCCGGCCTCTTCGGTCTGCCCCCAGTGCAACGAGCCGAAGCTGCCGCATCGCGCGTGCCCTCATTGCGGCACGTATAAAGGCAGAGAGGTCCGCAGTTTACAGAAGGAATCCTGAGGTAAGCCGTGCGGAAGCTGGGCCTCGTTTTCCCCGGCCAGGGAACGCAGTACGTCGGGATGGGCCGGGAGCTGTATAACGCATACAGTGTTGCAAGGGAGGCGTTCGAGACAGCCGGCGATCTGCTCGATTGTGATCTTGCCGGGCTCTGCTTCGGGGGCCCGCAGGAGGAGCTGGATCGGACGGTAAATACCCAGGTTTCCGTCCTTACCGTAAATTTTGCGATATACAGGGTATACGAACAGGAAATAGGAATCCGGCCCGTAGTTGCGGCCGGACACAGCCTCGGGGAGTACAATGCGCTCCTCGCGGCAGGTGCGCTCGGCTTCGGAGAGGCCCTGCGGCTGGTACATGCAAGAGGGGTCTTTCAGCAGGAAGCGGCCCCGGCCGGATCGGGGGCGATGGCGGCGATCATCGGCCTCGGTCGGGCGGCGGTGGAAGAAGTCTGCGCCCGCGTGCGAGAGATGGACGGTACCGTGGAGACGTCCATCGTCAACACCGATGAGCAGATTGTCGTCTCGGGTTCGGCCCGAGCCGTCGCAACGGCCGTTGCAGCCGCAAAAGACAGGGGCGCCAGGGCGAAAGAATTGCCGATCAGCGTTCCGTGCCATTGCAGCATGATGAATCCTGCAGCCGATCGCTTCCGGTCCTTTCTGGAC
>Ga0209719_1005156_pt1 | contig 10079 bp, 8 predicted proteins | sample AD_JPNAS2_MetaG_FD_184421 | JGI IMG/M metagenome (GOLD analysis project Ga0209719, IMG submission 184421) | Active sludge microbial communities of municipal wastewater-treating anaerobic digesters from Japan - AD_JPNAS2_MetaG (SPAdes) (version 2) | ecosystem: Engineered > Bioreactor > Anaerobic >...
AAAATTAATCTATTGATTCCATATTAGAATACGGACAAACTGCGCGCAATAGAATAGCAAATAAAAAAATCCATTATATTCCGCCTTGAGAATAGTTGTTATTTATATTGAGAAGCGTCTTATCCAAGGCACAAGTAAATTGTTCGAGAGCCACTGGAATCTATTCTTCATCGTTATCGACGATGGCGCGATGGAGATTAAGGACCTATTTAGGTCGTTTTTGCTAACAATTCGCTGTTTTATTGCGAGTAATTAAAGACAATTTTGGCACCATCTATGTAGACAAAATACGCACAAAATCTCCCATCTAGGAAAGTATACTTTTTTGTTGTGAATAGGAAAATGCTCGTTATTGAAAAGAAAAGTGTCCTTATTTACGAGTTCTTGTTGTGCTACGGAAAACGCTTGTTGTCGTTAGGAAAGATAATCGACTTTTTTAGACTGATATTGTCTTTATGAGATTTAGCATTGATTATACCTGGGTAGTCACAAAATTATTAATGTTTCAATAGTAGTCTCGATAAATGACTTGGTTTCTTGGTTCAATTCCTTCAACACTAGACATTGCACCAATGATTTTTTCTCTAAGAATTAATCGTTTTTCTCAAATCAAGCAATCAGATGAATCAAAACTAAAAATGAAAAGAACAATTTAGGACAAATTAGTCTTCTCTAATATTCCATGGATATTCTTCTGACCCATCATTATTTTCAATCAAGAAGCTGATAGGCATTCCTTCAACGATTCCATAAAATTTAGGTGGTTCAATTTGAATTGTTGCATAAAAAATTTCAGAATCTTTGTTTTCAAGTATGTAGTCTGTCACATTTTAAATTTTTGAGGCAGTCTTATGGGGACAGAACACGAAATGTTGTATTAATGTATTGCGTATTTTTTGCTTTCCCGACATACACCACTCTTCCACCATTATTGAAAATTAAATATACGTTATCTGTTTGATTGATTTTATCGAGAAAGGATTCATCAATAGGCAAATTTTGTTGTTTATCAAACTTCCAAGTTCCGTTCCGCGTTTTGGTATAATGAAAAGGTACTTTAATTTTGCTGAATTTAGCTTTTTCAACAATCTCGTTTATAGATATTTTTGTCCCTCTTCTAATATATTGCACTTCACATTTAACATATTGTCACCTCGATATTATTCATTAAGAGTCTCGACGATCACATTAGTAATGGAAACTATGTTTTCCCATTCATTTTGACTATATGGTTTTGTGCCATCTTTAATCTCGTCGATATAGTTGAAGCAATTCTTTTTGATATTTTCTTTGTTAGAAATTACGCCCTGATAAGCCGATTTCTTTGTTTGGTTTATTTTGTAGTTAATTAGGCTATTCCATTCAATAGGATAGAATTCATCATTAGTGTCCATCAATAAAAACTTTGGCAAATATAATTCTATCGAACATGCCTTGCCATTTATATTTCCATTTATTAGTTTGCCAGTTGGAGATATTGTTGGATAGTTTCTTGCTTCTTTGATATCTGGGTAGTGGAGGATTTTGATATTCAAAGGAATGTTTCCAATTTCATTTCCATCAACAATCTTCTCCCAAGTTGATTTTCCAACAGCGTCATTGTCAAATATTCCTATGAAGTTGTTCCGCATTTTAGCCATTTTAAAGGCATGCAAATTTTTAACAATCAATGAGCAACTCCCTTCTCTTTTCTTCCCACCATCATCTTCAAAATCTAAAAAATGAAAAACATCAGATAAATGTGGATATTCTTTTTTAAATACAAAGTCAAGAATTTCACGATCACTTGAACCTTCCACAAGAACAATGGCTTTTTCCATAATATCGTCAATTTCAAACATTGTAGGATTATCTTCCCAATATAATAAACTAGTTACATCCATTTTGACTTCTTCTTCTTCATCAATAGTTTCTAGAACTAACCTAATTATATAAAACGGGTCTATTTTTTCTATGTCAAAGCCATAGAAGCCATCATAAACATCATCAATTTGGGAATAATAGATGATTTTGTCAATTTCACTTGTAAGCTTGCATTTCCCTTCCATTTCACCAAATGGCCCTCTATAAATTGTTCCACTCTCCATTTGGAAATGAACTATTTTTTTTAGAGAATTCATATACTTTTCAAATGTAAAATGTTGATCTAGTCTCTTTCTAATTTGGTCTTCACATTGATCGGATTCAAGAATTTTTATTAAGCGTTTGGTTGTATTTAAAAATGGCTCATAGCGAAATGCATTATATAAATTATCCAGAATATACTCTTTCGATCGTTTAAAACTATAACCAAGACAATTTAATCTTTGCTTTATTTTTCTAACATTACTCTGGAAAACATATGTTGTGTGTGATTCATCATCTTCGCATTCAACATTATCAGTAATGATTAATTGACTTTCTGAAAAATAATGGCCAAAACGTTTTTTGTTAAATGTATTTTTGGTCCAATCAAGGCAATATTTTTTTATCATTACATTAGCATATTCACCCATAGTTTTTTTCCTCCGTTAGTACTCATTATAACTCATCTAAAGTATCTTCAATCGTGAATTTTTTAGCATCGGACTCGTGTTTTCTATCATGTTAGTGTAGGTTCGCTATCTTACAATGAGAAATAATCGATTTTCATAAAACACAATTTAATAACAATTAGGTAACTGACCCTGTAATCAAGATAAAAAAACGACCGGTTTTGGTCGTTTTTTGTTTACAATTCGCAGTTTTTTGCGAGTAATTAAAGACAAGTTTGGCAAAGGTTGCGTTAATTGATACAAATTAGGCTGTAATCGTTCAATCGTGCAACCCCTGCCTTATAATCGTTCAAACATTAAAAAATCTAGTTGCCTATCTTAGCAGCTAGATGAAATATAATGGTACTTTTAAATTAAAGGTGGACAATTAAATATCACTTAGCTGATTATCTCTAAATTCGCTTTCGAACAAATTAGTTATAAACAATAAATCGTGATGTGTTGTATGCAAAAATATGTCGAGTTATATACTATGACGCCTTGAAGGAGTCAAGAATGTTGTTTTCTAAATCATGAATGTTATAAAGCGTATCAAGTATATCAAACGTCTCTTTTAAATTGTTTCGCGCGGAAACCCAGCCAATCCCATCGGTAAACCAGACGAATTTAAAACCTTTAATATCTTTTGATTCTAAAGCCAACGATTTATAGCTCCTCGCTGTTTTATTGAGTTTTGAACCTCCAGAAGCATAGAAATTACACTCACATGCGTAGACACATTTATCCGTTATGATGACAAAGTCAAATCTTTTAACAGTGTTTCCGGCATTAGAAAGAGTTGATAAATCTAAACCGGTTTTTCGTTCGAGGTCGGAAAGGTACATTTCTTTATAATAAGTTACATCTTTAATAAAACCGGCTTTCTCAAGATGCGACTCAACCAGGTCTTCCATTAAATGACCTCCACGATTTTTTCTACCGTTCGAGTTTAATCCGGTCTCAACCCCCGTGACATAATCAATTAAATTAGAGATAACACGGTTTTGAAGTAAATTGAATAAACCCGTTTCTCGCATGAAGTAGGCCAACTTATATAACTTGTTTTTATCTATGACTCTATAATCAGCTTCGTTAAAATTATACTTCACACCGCCTTTTTCATCTTGACAAAAAATCTCCGATTCCCGTTTTGCTAGTAGAATAGGGATACACTTTACGATTTGTGGATATCTCTTTACTAGATTTTCAAAATCAAGTTCGATTTTTAGTCTTGCTTCCCTTAATTGTCGTCTGGTTAATTCTTGAGCGATAAACTGCGCCCCTGGCTCGCTCTCTTGCCAGTAGTTTCCGCGATATCTTAAAAAGTGCTAGTCTTCTTGCTAAGTTTGAATACATGACTTCACCGCCTTATCTCTTACTACGAGATAATAATTACAATAAGTTTACGGGTTTACAAGTTTTCTCACTAAAAGACGGTAGTGTCACCAAAAAAAACGACAGATGCCCTTTAGTATATTTTTTGATTAGTGAAAATCGTAATTTTGAGGAAAAAGACGCTATTTAAGATTATAAACGATTGCTATATATATTTCCTGGATAACGGTCCCTTAAAGGCCAAAACACGCATACTCCAATTATTGTGGATCCTTTACTACAATTAATTTAGGCCACTTACTACAATTATTGAAGAAATCTTGTTCAGAGGTCGATCAAATTTATCATTCTTATGATTCAAAAATAGTCCATTGAGATAATATTTTGTATGCGGGTGCATTATGGTAAAATCTAGTTAATGACCAACTTGGAGTAAACATTTAATGGATAATATTGAACGAAAAAATAAAGGCCTTGCCTATATCGTTGATAAACCTATTTTAGAGGAAATGAAGCAATGCCGTAAACTCATTCAAGAGTTGAACACCGCTGATTGGACGGATAGAGAGAAATTATCTAAAATCACGAAAATGCTTTTAGGTAAATCGGATTCGACGATGATTACACCACCTTTTTATTGTGACTATGGCTCTAATATTGAAGTTGGAAAAAACTTTATGACGAATTATAATTGCACCATTTTAGATGTCGCAAAAGTAACATTTGGTGATAACTGCATGCTTGGACCGAATGTCGCAATCTATACAGCGGGTCATCCCCTTCATCCAAAAACCAGAAATTCAGGTTACGAATACGGAAAACCAATTGTGGTTGGCGATAATGTGTGGATTGGCGGTAACTCTGTCGTTTGTCCCGGGGTTCATATTGGTAGCAATGTCGTTATCGGCGCAGGTAGCGTCGTCACAAAAGACATTCCCGACTGGTCCTTAGCGGTGGGAAATCCTTGTAAAGTCATCCGTCTTATCACTGAAGACGATATACGAAAATTATTTAGAAACGAAGAAATTGATGACGATGTTTGGAAGATTATTGGCTAAATACTTTACGATTCTTAAAGTGGTAAATCTTTCTTTTTGAAGACGACAATTCCAAGTGCAAAGCAAATAACGGCGACAATCCCAAGGATTGCAAATTTCCATATGAAAGCAAAGTTTCCGTCGACAATCGCGCTGATATCATAAAGACTTACAAGTGATACATAATTAAATGGATCTAAAGCCGACATCCGCATCATGGTTGGGGTCGTCTCACTCGCAAACAATCCTAAGATAGTGGCAACTAAAGTTAGGACGGCAAAACCACCGCCAATCGCCATTGCCCGTTTCGAGCGGTTAAAGAGACAAGAGGCTAAGTAGATGATTCCCCCAAGCGCCATGGTGACTAAGAAGGCCCCAAGATTAAATAAGAGTAAGGTGCCAAGTGTTACACTTGTCGAAGCCGGTGGAGCGATAAAAAAGCACACCACCGAAACGATTGAGGTTGTTAGATATAGGAATAAGGTCGAACTCACAAAGAAAATCATTTGGGTAATGGTTACACTGTTACGGGTTGTTCCGGTTGAAAGGATATAGGCCATTGATCCCGAATCGACTTGCCCGGCAATCAGATTAACGCCGACCACGATAACAAAGACAACGGAGATCAAAAGTCCAACAATCTTAAAGTACATGTTACCGACTGTCATAATATAGACATCGTATTCTTGCATCCCCACCATTGATTCGGATAACGCTGCCGGAAGTTTAGTTAATAGCGATTCCGTTATTGAGGCTTGTAGTTCTTCTTTGATGGCTTTAACTGCCGCAAAATAGGCGTCAATTGTCGGATAATCATCGCTATTTAGTTTTGATATTTCAAAGTCAAGGCGCGCTTGAAAGGTCACAATTGCGTTACTTCCAATCGTTTTTAAACCAAGATAATCAAAGCCAAAACTATCATAGGTTTTTTCGGTTATGTTATTTTCGGCAAGCGTTTCAAGGATGGCTTCTTTTGCTTCGGGTGATGACATATTGCCGGCCATAAAGATCGAAGATGACGCGCGGGCCCGGTTCGTGCGATAGGCAATTCGTTCGAGTGAGGTAATTACATCACCATAGTTTTCTGGAAGTTCTCCTGTTGCCCAGATAGCCATCATCTCACTACTATCAACACTAAGAATTATCGTCATGATATCGTAATCAAGCGGGGTTGAACCGACTTCATATTGTTCATAGAGATCATTCATCACCCCACTTGGGTTAAAGGTAAACATAGCCGCGCCAAGGAGTTCTTGATAGGCAGCGGTTTCTTCAGTGTACGTTTCGTCCATTCCTTTGATTTGACGGTCTGCTTCTTCTTGAAAATGACTAATAGCATATTGATAAGCATTCATAATGTTTTCTTCCGTTGGTGCTTGGTAAGGATTACTTTGAATTTCCACCAGGTACTGATCTAAGAACGCTTGGTCAAACGTTTCGAGTGATTCATTACTCACATAATGATAATTAATCGCTGTGTTTTCAAATTGGGACTGAAGTGCTTGTTTGGCGAAGGTTTCTTTAAAGGATGAGGTCAAAGAACCTATTCCGTCGCCACCCGACATCATCATAATAATAACGAGGACAAAGCTTGAGACAAGGGTAACCGCTAACCATTGGATCCAGTTGGCTTTCCATGATTGTTTATAGAGTGCTTTGCTAAACATTTAATTTTCCTCCTTGATGTTGGCGATTTTTTTAAAGTGACGTTCGAGGGTATATTTGACTTCAGAGATGAACTTTAGATGGTAAATCTTTAAGTCCTCCATTAAGTCATTGACCCGGCCTTTTATAATACTGACTGTCACTTGATGGTATTGTGGTTGGTCACGAATGATCGTATAATCCAGCGCTTTAAACGCCTCATAATCCTCGTGATTAGTGAACTCAATCTTGAAGTCTTGTTCGGGGCGGTTTTTAATTTCATCAATACTTGCAATCGACACAATTCGGCCATTTAGTAAGAAAATGACTTTATCACAACTATTTTCTAACTCTTCAAACGATTGCGAGGACATTAAGATCGTTTTGCCTTTATTGTGTTCGGCTTTAACGACATCCATAAAGTTAATACGCATGAGCGGATCGAGGCCGGTTGTGGGTTCATCCATGATGAGTATGTCAGGATCATGCATCAAGGCGGCGACAAGGGCCGTCTTTTGTTTCATCCCTTTCGACATACGCTTCAGATTCGCACTGGGATCGAGGGTTAAGATTTTGATGAGGCGATTCGCGTGACTGAAGTCTTTTAGTTTTAAGAATTCGGCTTGGCTTTTTAAAAAATCCGTTCCGGTATTTAAATCAGGAAAGGCAATCTCACCGGGAACATATCCAATCTCTTTGATAAAGGAGGACGAATGACTCCAGGATTCTTTGCCATAAACGTAACTTGCGCCCTTATTTGGCTTGATAAATCCGAGGATACAGCGGATGGTTGTGCTTTTTCCGGAACCATTCGTGCCAACAAAGCCCACCATTTCGCCTTTTTTAATGGAAAATGAGATGTCAAAGATTCCTTTTTGGTCCCCAAAGTCTTTGGTGAGGTTATCGACTTTAATGACAACATTTTCGTTCATTACTTAAGCCCTCCAAATTCTTTGCCATCTTGATAAAACTTTAAGAAATAATCTTCTAATGTTTCTTGCTTATTCGTAAACTCCGCAATTTTATATCCCGTTAATTCCTTAACGACTTGGTCAATATCATCGTCATGGGTGGAGATAAAAAGTTCTAAGGTTGCCCGATGTCCTTTGATGATATCGATAAAGGGTTTAAATTTCGCCATTTCCGTAAACTTGAGATAGTTTTCGATATCTTCAAAGCGGAGACGATAAAACTTGTGTTTGTTGTGTTTTAAGTCATTGGCGACAAATGTATCAATAATTTTTCCTTCTTTAATAATACTGATGCGATCGCATGTTTGATCGACTTCATTAAAGATATGGCTTGATAAAAGAATCGTTTTCCCTCTTTCTTTTTCTTTCTTAATGAAATCAATAAAGACATCTTGCATAATCGGGTCAAGACCCGAAGTTGGTTCATCGAGAATTAAAATATCAGGATCCGACATAAACGCCGTCACAATTGCGAGTTTTCGTTTGGTTCCTAAAGACATTTGTTTGGTGCTCGATTTTAATAGGCGGGCATCAAGTTTAAATAAATCGCAAAGCATGGTGAGCCGTTCAGGGTCGCGTTTACCGACGAGATCTTCCGTCATCTTAATGAGTTCAAAGCCAGTAAGACCAGCGGGAAAGGCGAGTTCACCGGGAATATACCCCACATGCTTTAGTATTTCGGCGTAGTGTGTAAACGTATCTTTATTTAAGATTTTTGCTTCGCCCTTTTCAGCCTTCGAAAACCCCATCAAGTGACGGATGGTGGTGGTTTTCCCCGCCCCGTTCGGGCCTAAAAACCCAAAGGTCTCACCTTTTTGAATAGAAAATGAGACATCGAAAACGCCACGGCCAAATCCGTAATCTTTTGTAAGGTTTATAACTTCAATAATTCGATTCAAAATGTGCCTCCTTGATTGATAACCGACTATAGTCCAAATATAGACTAAAGTATTGTTTTAATAGTAAATTCATTATATAATTGGTTATATCACCTGTCAATAAACGCTTTGCGCTGAAAGTTCATTTATGGACACATCGGGGATTGGAGTAGTGTAATGATTATAAAAAATGAGAAAAAATATCGTAACTACGAGAAAACGGACGTCGCCATCAAAGAAGCGTTAGTGAAACTTTGCATGCAAAAAAACTCAATCAAAAAAGTGACCGTCAAGGAACTTTGCGAAGAGGCAAACATTTCTAAAAGTACGTTTTATCTTCATTATCCTGATATTGATTATATTTTTGAATCAGTAGGAATTAAGTTTCTTTTAACCTTTAGAAATATGTTTGACGAATTAGTGCAAAATAAAACAAACGACTTTCTTACGTTTATCCAACGCCTTATTGATTATGTTAAGGGATCAAGCGATATCATCAAGATCGGTTTAACCTTTGGTCAACCTTATGATTATTACGTCAGTGGCATTAAAGATCAGTTAGAACAAGCGATTTCTAACTCACACCATCTTAAAAACGCTAAATTTGGCAAACAACAACTTCTGATTGAAGTCAAAATCGTCGCCTCTGGCATCATTGATTTCATTATTGAACTCCTCCGTAGCAAACAACCGAATGAACTAGATAAAAATGTTGTTTTCATTAACGAGTTCTTGAGTCGCTGGATTTCAAGTTTTGAAATCACAAAATAAGCCCTAAGAAGATTAATACTCTTAATATTTTAATTAATACTGAAAAAAAGATACTTTGTCTCGTCTATTTTAAAACTAATTCTTCCAGCAGTTCAAAACTCGGATTAAGAATGTACACCTTATCGTAATTCTTTCCGTCTTTAATATATTTATGTAATGCGTAAGCAAATAGTTGCGCTCCGTGAACTGATACCAAAATGAATTGATACCTAAATGGATTTTTTTACGTAAAAAAAGCCCATAATGGGCTAATTAACATGTATTTTGGTGTTTTTTTGTAACCAATATAAGATTATTGTGTGTGCAAATACCCATATTGATGTAATGTGCGTACAACCCTTAAAAAATGCGTACACCTGTTTTGGTGATTTAAATAATTATTCCCACGCTACTCTTGTAAGAAAACAAATCTCTTTTGGCATTCGGCTACAATTTGAGTAACCAGTTGATTCATCGAGATTGCTTTATCTGCCATTGAATCAAGACTGCAGCAAATATAATCTTTACAAAGAAGGAATCTCTAAATTTATCTACGACAATATTGGTTTGAAATATCTTGAGTAGTAGCTCTTTCAGCTTCAATACTTCGAATTCCCGTAGTTAGGAAAAGAACAGCGAGGGCATAATCTCGCTTCCCAATCTCGTTTACAGCTTTCTTCTTGGCTTTGTTAAGTAGTTTGATCGAGTCTTTGATGGAAAGCGGCATTCTCTTAAATGTCGTTTCCACTTTACATCCGCGGACTTGATAACTGATGTCATCGTAAACACCTATGAACTTTAGATGTTTGAAAAATCCCCGTAGCACAACGATGTATTTTTGCACCGATGCACTACCAAGATGCTTGAGACTAAACTCTTTAAAAGCGAGTAGGTCATTCCTTGTTGGCTCAAGAACTTGTCGCTTTTCAAGAAACTTAGCAAAGCTATAAA
>Ga0209719_1005163_pt1 | contig 10068 bp, 10 predicted proteins | sample AD_JPNAS2_MetaG_FD_184421 | JGI IMG/M metagenome (GOLD analysis project Ga0209719, IMG submission 184421) | Active sludge microbial communities of municipal wastewater-treating anaerobic digesters from Japan - AD_JPNAS2_MetaG (SPAdes) (version 2) | ecosystem: Engineered > Bioreactor > Anaerobic...
CTGTTCCTTTCGACCATCCAGCCCAGGAGGCCTTTCTGGGGATTGAACTCGACTCTTTCATTTCTTGTCATGGTCATGTTCGCACCTCCTTCGTTTATTTCCTTCCTTTTTTCGATCATAGGGTAAGGCAGGGCGTGTTTTTTCACAATCGGCGCCGGGATGAATAAGCGATGGGATGGGGGAGGATTGTCCGGTAGGGGATACCGGATGGCAATCATAGGAAATTATCCGATAAACGGAAAGGATGCCTGAGAAACAAAGCCGCTCGTGTCGTTATCGATATATTTTCCCCTTGTCCGGATGAAGGAAGCGGCCGGAGTGATTCAGTTTTTTCCCGTGTGCATTTGGGCTGTCCTCACGGCCAGATCTCTATCCTTCGTGAACATCCACCACTGTGGTCGGGACGTATGGGGCCCGTTGTCTTTTTCGCGACCCCGGGAAAGATACCATTTCCCATAACGCTCAACGGTTGCAAAAGGATGGTCGCCGTCACAGAGGATGCTGCACTCCCTGGTCTCGCTATAGAATATGGTTTCTTCAGGGTCTTCCTCTCTGGCCAGCTCGTCGGGAAGGACGATGTGCGCAACGTCTTTGCCTGCCGCTTCCTGGCTGTCCAGCCATTCGGAAATGGTCATCTTATCTCTCTTCTGTTAAGTTGCTGCATGATAAGGTGCCCCAGGGGGCGTGGATCGCTATGTCTGGAAAAGAATTTTCATGAAAATCAGATTGTTGACCGAGTCAAATCGATCCCATCCGATCATCCGAAATGGGCAATGCTGAGATGATGCCTAATGATTTGAACTGTTGAGAGCGGTTATTTGATCATTCAGCGTCCAGTAGTCGTAAATGTATCCGATACCGAAAATCCCCGCGGAGCACAGATAAAGGATGCCGGTTATCCATTTCCCCATATAGAAACGATGAATTCCAAACAGGCCTAAAAAGGTCAGCAGCAGCCAGGCGATGTTGTAATCGATCCGGCCTTCGGTAAATCTCAACTCGGCTTTGCGCGCCATGGAAGGGATGAGAAAGATGTCTATCAACCATCCGATCCCCAATAATCCCAGGGTGAAGAAGTAAATGGTTCCTGAAACAGGTTTTCCATAATAAAAACGGTGCGAGCCGGTAAATCCGAATATCCAGAGTATATAGCCAATCAGAATGCTATGGGTTTGATGCCGCTGGTCCATTCGTACATGGTCCTTCCTAACTGATTCCGCCCCGTTAATTTTACGACATTGCCAAAAGTGGAAAGTGATCAGTTTTTGAGAATCAGCACTGGAAATGGCCCGGTGATAATCACGGGCCGTTCATCATGGGAAATTGCGCTCCGATGTGACATCGGTGATGCGGATGATAGCGGGAATGCAATTGACCGAAAGGCCGGCGGTCCCAAAAGAGTTATCCGAAGCGCTCACCAAATACCCAAAAATTAACAGGGGGTTAACGGATACACCAGCTAACCCCCCTGCTACTCTTATGGTGCCGAAGCCGGGACTTGAACCCGGACGGGCATGGCCCACTACCCCCTCAAGATAGCGTGTCTACCAGATTCCACCACTTCGGCGCTGTTGACAAGATCACTGGCCCCTCCTCTACATCCTCACGTGGTTTTTGTCAATACGAAAACATTTCCACCGGGCAGGTTTTCGTGTGGTCCTGGTCCTCATCGGCCTGGGGCCTTTTCAATCTTCCCGCCCCCTTACCGGGACTTCTGGGCGGGGTCTGCCACGGGCTGTTTGGCGGCCGGCGCCGGAATGGTCGCCGCGGACTTTTTGGCTTCCGCCGGCGCCGGCGCCGTAGCGGTGGGCGACGCCGGGGCTGCCGGCAACGATCTCTCGGCGGCGGGCCTCCCGACACCGCCCTTCATCAAGGCACTTCCCTTCTGTACGGACAGGTAGGATAAGCCCAGTGAAGTGAGCATGAAGATGACGGCGATGGCGGTGGTCATCTTGCCGAGGAAGGTTCCGGGGCCGCTGCTGCCGAAGATGGTCTGGCTGGAACCGCCGAAGACCGCCCCCATGTTCGCCCCCTTGCCGGCCTGAAGAAGGACGACGAGGATCAGGGCAATGCAGATGATGATGTGTAGGATTATGATCAGGGTGTGCATGTTTTCTATACCTCTGGGTAGTTAACGATTTGTGAAAAGGAGGCGACCTCGAGACTGGCGCCCCCGACAAGGGCGCCGTCGATGTCCTTTTCCGCCATGAGCTTTCCCATATTGCCGGGATTCACGCTCCCGCCGTAGATGATCCGGAGCCGCCGGGCGACCGCTGGCCCGTATTTCCCTCCGAGCTCATCCCGAATGAAGGCATGAACTTCCTGGGCCTGCCCGGGCGAGGCCGTTTCCCCCGTTCCGATCGCCCACACCGGTTCATAGGCGACGACGGAGCTTCCTATATCATCGGGGGCGACATTCTTCAACCCTTCTTTTAGTTGCCCGGCGATTATCTCCAGGGTCTTGTCCTGCTCCCTTTCGGTCAGCGTCTCGCCGATGCAGAGGATGGGCTTCAACCCCGAGGCCAGGGCGGCGGCAAGCTTGCGATTGATCAGCTCATCGGTTTCGCGAAAGTAGGTCCGCCGCTCTGAGTGGCCGACAATCACATAGCGGCACCCCGCATCGCGGAGCATCCCCGCTGCCACTTCGCCGGTGAATGCCCCCTGGGGCTCCTGGTGGACGTTCTGGGCGGCGAGCGCGATTTCAGAGCCCCGCAGGACCGCGGCGACCGCGGTAAGGGAAGGAAAGGCGGGGGCGATTACCACTTCCCGGTCCGTCGGCACTTGCAGCTCCACCACCAGGAGGCGGGCGAATTCCACCGCCTCTCCGGGGGGTTTGAACATCTTCCAGTTGCCGACAATCAACGATGACCTGGACATGCTCACCTACAATTGTTTGCCTATATAGAGGGCCAGGTCCCGCATCCGGCAGGCGTAGCCGCTTTCGTTGTCATACCAGGAAAACACCTTGACAAAATTCCCGTCCACCAAATTGGTCAGAGGGCCGTCCACGATGGAGGAGTAGGGGCTGCTGGTGAAGTCCACGGAGACGAGTTCCTCATCGCAGTATGCCAGGATGCCTTTCAGCTTTCCTTCCGCCGCCGCCTTCAGCGCGCCGTTGATCTCGGCGATGGTCACATTCCGTTTCAATTCCGCCGCCAGATCGACGATGGATACGTTGGGGGTGGGCACCCGGAGGGCCACCCCGTCCATCTTGCCCTTCAGATCCGGGATGACCTCGGTGACGGCCCGGGCGGCCCCCGTCGAGGTCGGGACGATGGAAAGAGCCGCCGCTCTTCCCCGGCGGAGGTCCTTGTGGGAGCCGTCGAGGATGCGCTGATCCATGGTGTAGGCGTGGACAGTGGTCACCAGGCCTCTTACCACCGTGAATTCGTCATGCAGAACCTTGACGACCGGGGCCAGGCAGTTGGTCGTGCAGGAGGCATTGGAGATGATGTGGTGCTTTTTGGCGTCATAGCCATGCTCGTTGACGCCCATGACGAAGGTGCCGTCGATCCCCTTGCCCGGGGCGGCGATAATGATCTTTTTCGCCCCGGCCTGAAGGTGTCCCGCCACCTCGTCCTTCTTGCGGAACTTCCCCGTGGATTCCAGCACGATATCCACCCCCAGGGCGGCCCAGGGAAGGTCCGCCAGCGTGGAGGTCACCTGGGTGATGGCGATCTTCTTGCCGTCGATCCGGAGTTCGTTTTCCGCGGCGGCGATGTCGGCGGCGAAGATTCCGTGCACGGAGTCATATTTCAACAGATGGGCCAGTACAGCCGGTTTTGCCCGGGAATTGACGGCGACGATTTCAATATCTTCATGGCCGTGACAGGCCCGGACCAGATAACGACCCACTCTTCCGAAACCATTGATTGCTACTTTAATGCCCATTTATAAACCTCCCTTATGCTCAGCCATAGGCAATGGCGTTGTTTTCAGGCCGTGACAGGACGGTGCCCTTATAACCGTAGAGTGACGTTTAGTCAACTGGAATTATTATGATAATAATTTTAAATGGTAACGCGGCGGGGATTGTTAGCGGCTTCTGGTCACGCCGATCCGGTCGCAGCAGTCGCTAACCGGGCAGGCGCTGCACAGGGGGGAGATGGGCCGGCAGATTTTCTGTCCGAAGGCCACGAGGATGGTGTTGTATATCTTCCAGTATTTCTTGGGCAATTTCTCCCGGAGGGCGGCCTCGGTCTTTTCCGGGGTCCTGGTTGCCACATATCCCAGCCGGTTGGAGATGCGGTGCACATGGGTGTCCACGCAGATCCCGTCCTTGTCGAAGCCCAGGGACAGAACCAGGTTTGCCGTCTTCCGGCCCACTCCCTTGAGCTTCAGGAGCTCCTCCATGCTGTCCGGGACGGCGCCCCCGCAGTTCTCGACGAGGACGGCGCTGATTTCCCGGAGGCGGCGCGCCTTGTTGCGATAAAAGCCCACCGGGTAAATGGCCCTGCTGATTGCTTTTTCCGGCAGATGCATCATTTTTCCGGGGGTGTCCGCCAGCTTTAGCAGCCGGTCGGTGGCAGCGGCGGTAACCTCGTCCTTGGTCCGGAGGCTCAGAAGCGTCGAGGCGAGGATGGCGAAGGGGGAGTAACCTTCCGCGGCCATGCGGGAAACGATGGGGACGCCCTCCGCCAGTACCGTTTCCTGGAGGCGCCGCACTACCTTGTCGATATCCAGGCCCCGCTTTTTGACATTCACGCCCGGCGACGCATTGCGATCAAGGTCATAACCGGCATTGATCATAATCTGCACCAATCGCCGCCGCCAGGTTGGTCGTCCAAACTCGTCGGGCCGGGAAACCGACGGGCGCCCGCGGCCATGGGGGGTCGCCCCGGTCCGGTAAACGGCGGCACCGGCTTTGGGGCTTCAGTCGTAGCCCTCCTCCGTGGCCAGCATGTCCAGATGGAGGGTGGTGATGTCCTCGATATCGAGGTTGGCCTCTTCCTTGGCCTCCCGGAAATCGACGATCTTGATGTATCGCTTGCATTCATTGCACACATCGACACGGTAGCGCTCGTCTTCCTCCACGGTGAAATAGGCCAGGGTCTGCTGCTCCTCGTTGCCGCAGAAGGGGCATTTGATCCGCAGAAACGGCCATTCGATGCCGCACTGATTGCAGAAGAGGTAGCGCCTTCCCTCTTCCTCCTTGATCTCTCCGATCTTGGGCTCCTTGCCGCAGATGGGGCAATATCCCTCCGACCACTTGGCCTTGAGGACGGACTCCCCGTATTTTGCCGCTACCCGCTCGAAGGCGGGACGGAGGCATTCTTCCAGGAAAAGGTCAATCAAATCGAAGGTTTCTTCTTCATTGTCCTGTTCTTCCTCCTCCACTTCCCCGGGTTCTCCGTAGAAGGCGCCCAGGACAAGCTCCCGGAAATCCTCTTCGCCGTCTCTAATTTTTCTTGCCAGTTCCTGGGTTTCCCCCGGGGCCCGTTTTTCGGCGATGTGGAGGAGATCGAGAAAATAGTCCCGGGATTGCGTGAGATCATAGTCGCCCTGAGACATGTCGATCAGGGGCAGCCCCCCTTCGATCTTGGAAGGGATGAGCCGTTCGTCCACGGGAAAGACATCCGCCGTAAGCCTGCGCCGGTATTCCTCCCGGAGGATGAGGATCTCTTCCAGGATGGCGAGGAGTTCCTCGTAATGGGGATTCTGGTTCTTGTAAAACTCAATGGTTTTCAGGGTATCCTTGAGCATTTTGGCCATGCGATTGTTTCTCCTTTTGGGGAATGATTTATTTTTGGCTGCTGTATATATAGTTTTCCGACCAACTTCAAGGAATACTTTCCAAATAATAATTTTATTGACAGGAGCTGGGAAAAAGGGAAAAAGGCGCCATGGATTTGATGACGGCGGCCATACTGGGGATCGTAGAGGGGATTTCGGAGTTCCTGCCCATTTCTTCCACCGGGCATCTGATCCTGACATCCCATTTACTGGGTCTGAAGCATACCGATTTTCTCAAGAGTTTTGAGATAGCCATCCAGGTGGGGGCGATCGCGTCGGTGGTGGTTTTGTACTGGCGCTATCTCCTGGTGGATCTGCGGACCATCACGAAAGTAGTCGTTGCCTTCCTCCCCACCGGGATTATGGGCCTAACCCTTTACAAACTCATCAAGCAATATCTCCTGGGTTCCGCCCAAGTAGTGCTGTGGTCTCTCCTGATCGGCGGCGTCCTGCTCATCGTCTTCGAACTCTGGCACCGGGAGCGGGAGGACGCAGTGGGGGCGGTGGAGAATATCTCCCTGCGCCAGGCCCTGATCATCGGCTGTTTTCAATCCCTGGCCATGATCCCCGGCGTCTCCCGTTCGGCGGCGACCATCGTCGGCGGCCTGCTGCTGGGCCTGAAAAGAAAGGTCATAGTGGAATTTTCCTTTCTCCTCGCGGTGCCCACCATGCTGGCGGCCACCGCCTATGACCTTCTGAAGAGCGGTGCCGGGTTCTCCCCGGATCAGTTCCAGTTTCTCGCCGTCGGCTTCGTCACCTCTTTTGTCGTGGCCTTGCTGAGCATCAAGTTCCTCCTGCGCTACATCCAGACCCATACCTTTATCGCCTTCGGGGTTTACCGCATCGTCCTGGTCCTATTCTGGGTCATCTTCCTTTAATAGATGATGAGCGGTCATTGAGCGGGGTTTTGTCATTGCCTTCCGTGAGCCTTAAATTTATACAAAACACTTTCAGGCAAGCGAAAATAGTCTTTGGGCAACAGGCCGTTTATTTCTGCCCCCTTTTTTTGTTGAAAACGGGCGTCGCGTTCAAGCGCAAGAAAACCTTCTGGAAAGGTCCCGTAAAAGATGAATTATTTCAAAGCTCCGAAGAATTGACCCGCATGGCTCGCAGCTACGTTTCGACGGGCAATCCGCTCTATGAAGAAAATTATTACGCAATACTCGACATCCGAAACGGCAAGCGTCCACGACCGGCCAATTACGACGCAACCTACTGACATCTACCCGGCGTCGAAAAGGGCAAATCCACGCCGCATGGAGAACAGGTGGCGCTTCAGGAATTGATGCGGCGGGAACATTTTACGGATGAGGAATTCGCCCTTCTGAAGGAGTCCCAGGCGAATTCAGACCATCTGGTCAACATGGAGCAACGGGCTTTTGCCGCCATGAAAGGGCTATACGATGACGGCCGCGGCAACTATACCGTGAAGCGCTTGCCGGATTCCGCCTACGCGGTAGGCTTGCTGTTCAGCGAAAAATACTTCGAGGAAAAAGCCGCGATCATGGCGCCGATCAAGCAGTTCATGCAAACGATCGACAAACGGACCAACGCCAAGCTGCTCTCCCTGCAATCCAGACTCCGGCAGCAAATTATTTTCACGGTGCTGCTTATCTCCATGACCCTGTTTGTCGTCCTCTTGAAGACGATCCATACCTTCCGGAGTGTTTTATCTCCTGTGAAGCGTCTGCTGGGCAAGGTCAATGAAATTGCATCCGGCAACTATGACGCCCGCAGCGTCGTCGATTCTTCCAATGAAATCGGAGAGCTGTGCATGAAATTCAATGAAATGGCCGGCGCGCTTCAAACGGATATTATCATGCGAAGACAGGCGGATGAAGCGATGTACAGAATTAAGAAAGCCGGCAAGAACGGCGTTGGCTTTGCCAATCAACCTGATGCATAATTCCCGCCTATTCGAAAGAAAAGACAGATGAGCCCACAACTTCTTCCAGGATCGCATCACCAACCGGCGGATCAACCTCGTCTGATAAGAACTTGTTTTTCACTGGGGGGGGGGATCTGCGAGACGTCATCCGCGCTGGATGGTGCAGCCGACCTGCCTGTGCCGTAGAACGGCGGGTCATGGATTCTGGGCGGCGGCCTGGCGCGTGCGAGCCATAATCCCAGGTGTTCGAGAATGGTCCTGATGACGGAAGGGTCCTCGATGCTGCCGATGACGAGCATGGCGCCCTGACACTTTGGGCAGGCCAGGGGATCGACCTCGTAAATCTTCTGCCGGAAGATGTTATCCAGTTTTTTTAGCTCCAGGGGCGGGGCGACGCGGAACATGCCTCTGCTGCCGTAGAAACATCCGTCGGTGACGAGGGTGTGGCAGTGCGGATTGAAGCCGAGGAAGTCTCCGAAAGTCTGTATGACGATGATGGCGCCGGGAGTGGGTTCCTTCTCGGGCACCGCTGCCCGGAGAAATATCTTTGGCGATTCTGGGAAATATCGTCGGAACGTATCTGGGGATCGTCTGCGCACAGATCTGCCGCCTCCTGGGTTAAGAAACAGCGGCAGGAGAGCCAAGCAACCGGCAATGCCGATTTAAAAACGCCCATCGTGGATGCAACGCTTTTCACACGGAGCACATTATTTCCCCTCTGTCTTGTCCTTTATCAGGGTCGTAGCGGCAAGATTCGCCAGAGTGGCGCTGCCTGCCGTCGGAGGAATGGATAGTATCTCTTTTGTGCTCATCAATGCTGCATAGATATCTATCAGTATGGTTTGGCTTCTGACGATGGTAAGAACTCCGCCGACAAAGCTAACGTCATAGTTGCCGGAGGTGAGCCCCTGGGGATAGATGCCATAGGTTCCCATGTGAACGGCCCCCTGGCTGGTGCCTCCGTAGGTGAGCGCGCCGCCGAGAACAGCGGAGGTCTCGCCGCCGACGAATCCGTCATAGGTCACGCCGTTGCCCCCGGAATAGCCAACACCGCTATAGATCTTATGGTCGTCTTTGGCTGTAACGGTCAGGGCCGCGGGGGTGATGTCGGCTGTGGTCGTGGCCGTGGTGCCGGTGAGGCTGTAGTTGGCTGCATCTGCGCCGCTTAAGGCAATACCCGAGACGCTGACGGTTTTACCCGTGGCGACATTCTTGTCGGCAAATGCCGCCGTCTGGCTGAAGGTCACCGCATCCCCGGCAATGATATCGTTGGAAGAACCGGTCGCGGTTGCCGCCGTCGTGGCGTCATAGAACTTGTTCGTTCCCGTATAGGCAGCGGTCAGACTCCTGGCGGTAATGGTATAATTTGCTGCCGAGGTGAAGCCGCCGAAACTGTAGTTTGATGCATCGGCGCCGTCGATGGCGCTCGCTGTCTGGGTATAGGTTCCGGCGACATAGTTGCCGCTGGTGCTGGTGGCGCCGGTGTCAACAGCGGCTGTACTGGTTACTACGTCTGTTCCGACAACATTCCAGAAGGAAACAGCGCCCGGATTCAGCGCCGAGCCGTAAGTGGAGGTCCCCGACGCGATGGCCGTGCCGGTCAAAGCCAGTTGGCTCACGGTGTAGTCGCCCTCGATGTCGGCAAAGGTGTAGTTGCCCGCATCCGCTCCTTCAAGGGCGCTGATGTATTCAATGCCGTTGTAGCTGCCGGCTTTCAGGTTGCCGCTGGTGCTGGTGTTGCCGGTGGTGTTGACCGAGGCGGTGGTGGTCAGAACATCGCCCTCAACCTTGTTCGTCAGGATCACGGCGCCCGGATTCAGCGCCGAGCCGTAAGAGGAGGTCCCCTCCGCGATGGAACCGGTCAGCGCCTTCTTACTGATGTTGGCGGCGGTCGTGGCAATGGCGCTCAGGAGGTTGTAGTTGCCGGCATCAATCCCTCCCAGGCCGATGCCCGTGATGTTGATCGTCTTGCCGGCGCCTGCGTTCTTATCGGTAAAGGAGGCGCTCTGGCTGAAGGTGACCGCGTCGCCGGCGATGATATCCGTAGAAGAGCCGGTGACAGCTGCGGTGGTTGTGGCGTCGTAGACCTTGTTGCTTCCCATATAGGATGCGGTGAGATCCTTTTTGGTGATCACCCCCGTTGTATCGTTCAAGGTGGCGACGGTGTAGTTGTTCCCCGAATTGCCGTCGTTTACCGTATAAGAGGAGGATACGGAGAGCGTCTTTCCTGTTCCCGCGTTCTTGTTGTCGTAGGTCTCTGCAAGGCCGGTCACCGTGTCGGCCCCCTGAAGGCCTTTGACGGTTGGTGTCGCCGCCGCGGTGGTTTCGGCGTCGTAGACCTTTGTATTGGTCTGTGCGGTGATAGTGAGGACGGCCTTGGCGATGTCGACCGTTCCATCGACTGTCTTTATGTCGTACCCCTGCTGGTTCGAGTAGAGGCCGGTCAG
>Ga0209719_1005221_pt1 | contig 9959 bp, 11 predicted proteins | sample AD_JPNAS2_MetaG_FD_184421 | JGI IMG/M metagenome (GOLD analysis project Ga0209719, IMG submission 184421) | Active sludge microbial communities of municipal wastewater-treating anaerobic digesters from Japan - AD_JPNAS2_MetaG (SPAdes) (version 2) | ecosystem: Engineered > Bioreactor > Anaerobic >...
CGGCAAGAATTCGGGAGGTCAAAAGCGGGACGGTTTTGAATTCCGCCTTAGGGTCGATGCCGTTTAAGCGGATATTGGTCGTTTCGGTGAAGTTGCTGAACATCCCGCCGAACTTGAGACGGGGCGAAAAGGCTTCCACCTGTGGATCCGTAATCAGCGCCTTTTTTATTTTCTGATAGGCTTTTGGTTTCATGTTCAGGTTCAGCGGCAGATTGTCGATGGAGGCCACGTAACCCTTACGGTGGATTTGAAGATGGCCCATCATCGAATCAGTGATCTGGCCGGTGATCATGGTCTTGAAAGACCCGCTGATGGAAACGAAAACCAGAACAAAGACCACGCCGATGGTGATAAGCGATGCCGTAAGCAGCGTGCGGCGTTTATAGCGGATCAGGTTGCGGATGGCGATTTTAAAAAGACTACGCATGAGCCGTACCTCTTTTCGCGTCTCTGTCTGTAATTCTGCCGTCTTCGAGACGGAAAAGGACCTCCGCTTCTCCGACAATTTTTGTGTCATGTGTGGAAAAGATGAAGGTAGTTCCCAGTTCATCACGCATTTTCTTCATGAGTCCGATCACCATGTAGGCTGTCTGCGAATCGAGATTGGCTGTGGGCTCATCGGCCAGAACCAGCGCCGGATTGGTTACCAGCGCGCGGGCAATGGCCACCCGTTGTTTCTGCCCCCCCGAGATCTGCTGCGGATACTTGCCTTCCTGATCGGCCATTCCGACCGCCGCGAGCATCCGTGAGATTCTTTCTTTGCGTTCCGTGAGAGGGATGTTCTGCACCATGATCAGAGGATATTCGATATTTTCATAGACGGTCAGAACGGGGATCATGTTGAAATCCTGAAAGATAAAACCCAAATGTTTCCCCCGAAACGCGGCGCTTCCTTTCCGATCCAGCATTCCGACATCCGTTCCCGCTACGGTAAGCCTGCCGGCGGTGGGTTTGTCCAGGCAGCCAATCAGGTTCAAAAGCGTTGTCTTACCGCTACCTGATGGCCCGACAAACGAAACAAACGATGCAGGTTCGATTTCGAAATTCAGACCCCGGAGGGCCTGTACGGTGACTTCTTCTGTCCGGTAGTCCTTTGAGATGCCTGTTGCCGTGATCAGGGCCATTTTCTCACTCCTGTCGAAGAATGATTTTACGGCGGACGGCATTTTGTTGCGTGCCGCCCGCCGATTGTTTACTAAACGAGGTTAATCATCAAACGCCATTTTCGTTTTCCAGACTTCCCAGACCTTGCCCACCAGATCGGGGCCGGGTTTGAGCGTGGCTTTCCCGGGTTTCCAGCCGGAAGGTGTCGCTTCGGCGCCTTTCGTCTTGCGGACATGCTGGAAGGCCTGAATCTGCCGGATGCTTTCCATCACGTTACGGCCAACCGGCGGAGTGAGCACTTCAAAGCCCTGAATGATGCCGTCGGGATCAATGATAAACCGGCCTCTTGCCTCCACGCCGGCGTCTTCCAGATAAACTCCAAAGACGCTGCCCACTTTACCGCCGCCGTCGGAAAGCATCGGAAAGGGAATACCGCCCTTGACCATTTTGGACAGCTCATGGTCGTCCCACATTTTGTGGACAAAAACGCTGTCAACGCTCATGGAGAGCACTTCAACGCCCAGTTTTTTAAATTCGGGGTATTTCTCCGCGACCGCGGAGATTTCGGTAGCTCAGACAAAAGTAAAATCTCCGGGATAGAAGCACAACACGACCCACTTGCCCAGATAATCGGACAGTTTTACATTAATAAATTTTCCCTTTTGATACGCGGGTGCCGTGAAATCCGGCGCCTTCTTGCCGACGGTAACCATACTTTTCACCTCCTTAGTCATCGGTTCTTGCGAAGTTTCTTTCTTTACTGCCGGTTTTTCTCCGACCGGTCCACCGGTGGGTCTGGCGCAGCCGGCCTTGATTTCTTTAGCCATAAATGATTACCTCCTTTCCGTTGTTTTTTTCAGGTTTCTTTCTTTATTTTTTCAATTTCTTCATCTTCGCGATTTCTTCCTCTACTTCTTCAGCGCCTTCCGCATAGAATTTTCGCTCATCGGGAGCCAGTTCGTGTAGTAATCTCAAAAACTCTCCGGCGTGTACACGTTCTTCATCGGCAATGTCTTTAAGCACTTCGATGGCAAGCTTGTTGTCCGTCGACTCCGCAAGCTGCATGTAAAGCTGAATCGCCTCATACTCTGCAGCCACCATGAATCGAATGGCTCTGATCAGTTCTTCTTTTGTGAGTTTTTTGTCCTTTGCCAATCCTGAAAAAGGTGATCCGAACTCCGGCATGGGTATTATCCTCCTTTCCTGTTTATGTTGATTTTCAGTTACACTTCCCGGCGTTTCGGTAATGAAATATTACAACGTTTTCCGTGCCACAAAAAATCACTTTTCACTCCCTGCGGGTCAACGAAACAATCAGGCAATTTTCAAACGGCAATTTGGCACGGATCAGAAAGTAATGATTTCATATCCCTGGTCACTGTATGCTGCAACACTCGGATGTCCGGACATGTCATCTAGCAATCTCAGCCCTTGCTCTTTGGCTGCTTCCAGAGTTCCTAGCTTCCCCGAACAGGCCTTGCAGACACCTTCTACAAGACCGGCCGCCAGACTCTTTTTCCATAATCCGTTCAGTGGATTTTCAGGTTTGACCAGTTCGGGAATCAGTTTTACCGAAGCCCCTTCCAGAATAATTTTTGCATCATGCCCTTTGACTTTCATATCCAGCGCGTTTAGCAGTACATGGATAAAGCAGATGGGATCGCCGTTGAAAACGAACAAAGCAAATTTTTTCATGATTTTCTCTCCGGCAATGGTTTATTTTTCTCTTGGATACGGCCAGGCCATAATACCGCCTTCCATCACTTTAACGTTTTTCCATCCATTACCCTCAAGTGCCAGCGCCGCTTCGTAGCCGCGCAGTGAAATCTTGCAGTAGCAGATGATTTCTTTGTTTTTATCTTCGGGCAGTTCTTTGAGACGTTTACGGATCGCACCCAGCGGGATTAGCGTCTCGCCGATGCCCAGCCGCATCTCCTCGAATTCCTCGGGACCGCGCGTATCAATCAGGAATGGTTTTTCTCCGGCCAGAATCTTCAGATGCACCTGATGGCAACTGATTCCCTTGAGCCGGCCTTTCATTTTGTTTTGCATCAGATGGGCCGTAGCGATGAAATGATCAATGGCAAGGGAAAATGGCGGCGCATAGGGAAGATCGGCGTTGACAAGATCTTCCACAGTCATTTTCCCCTGAATGGCCATGGCCCACTGGGCAATTTGTTTGGCGACATTCCCCGGTCCGATACACTGTGCGCCGAGAATCCGGCCGGTCTTGTGATCCGCCACCAGTTTGGTGACCAGGAGCTTTCCTTCCATAAAGCCGGGCTTGTCGGGACTTGCATTTATGACGGTCACGATATCGGAATAACCCAGCTTTCTGGCAACCGTTTCCGAAAGCCCTGTGGAACCCGCACCGTAATCAAACACCTTGCAGATGCCGGTTTGAATGGTTCCGGGGAAAGCTACGCAGTTTGTCGAAGCGGCGTTTTCACCTGCTACGCGTCCCTGGAGATTGGCCAGGTCGCCATATGGAGCGTGAACTTTCCTGCCGGTAATGCGGTTGAGCGTTTCCACACAGTCACCCACAGCATAGATATCCGGATCGGAGGTTTGCATGTATTCATCGACCTCTATGCCGCCCAGTTCACCGATTTTCAGTCCGGCATCTTTGGCCAGCTTGACGTTGGGACGGACACCAATAGCCACTACCGCCAGTTCACAGGGAAGCTCCGTTCCGTTTTGAAGCTTGACGGCTGTCAGCTTTCCTTCTTCTCCCAAAAAGGCTGCAATTCCGTTTTCCGTGATGATGTTGGCGCCCTTGCTTTTGACGTGGTTTTCTACAAGTTTGGCCAGCTCCCAGTCCAGAAAAGTCAACAACTGCGGTAAAAGTTCGATGACGGTGATTTCAATTCCAGCCAGTTGCAGTGCCTCGCAGGTTTCGATACCGATTAGACCCCCGCCGATGACGACGGCTTTTTTAATTTTTTCTTCGTCGCGGATCTTGCGGAGGAAATCTGCATCCTTCATGGACTGCAGCGTCGTGATACCATCAAGATCGGTTCCCGGTACCGGCGGCATCCTCGGGACGGCACCGGTTGCGATAATGAGTTTATCATACGTTAATGTGCCGGTTTCTCCTGAAACAGCATTTTTGAATGACACCGAATGATCTTTCGTGTTGATGTTGGTGACCTCGGTGTTTACGCGTGCGTCAATATCCTTGGCATTTAAATAAAACAGGGGATTTCTCACGACGCCCGTGGACGTGCAAAGAAGCGCATTCCGGTCATCGAAATAACCGCCTACGTAATAGGGATAACCGCAGGAGGCCATGGAAAGATCAGCTTCTTTCTGCAGGATAATAACTTCAGCGTCGTTGTCAATTCGTCTTGCTTTTGCTGCTGATTTGGGACCGGCAGCCGACCCGCCAATCACAAGAATTTTTTTCTTTTCGGTCATAACATGCTCCTTCAAATTTAATGGATATCGAAATACAAATATTTAATCTTCAATACAGATCCTTCTTCCTTTTATGGCGTTCATCGTCATGCCCGTAAGAATGATTACAACAAATGATAGAAGAATCAGCAAAACCAGGGCGAGATATTTGAAAAACCCGAGATGGTTTTGATGATACATGAGAATCGTGGAAATTGTCAATGCCGCTATGGGAAAGGTGTAGGCCCACCAGGAAAGGTAATACTTGATCCGGGAGAGCATTTTAAGCTGCGGAAACATCAGGACAAATATGAATAATCCAAAATAATACAGGATTTTGGCAAAACTGTCGATTTCACCCGTCAGCTTGACGTACGCGATAAAACCGACGGCGGGTGGTGCGATCAGAATAAAAAGCGTCGGTAAAAGCCTCTCCGGTAGCGGATTGTGAAAAATCAGCCGATATAAAAGAATCGTAAAAAGGGCCCCCCAGAAGATCAGGCCGGCACTGAAGAAAAACCAGGAAATATCAGCAGGTGCATAAACCACGCCTGACAAAGGGACAAGGATATTTCCCACGACGGGAATGAACCAGGCTGGACTGATGGCGTTGATTTCAAGCGAAGGATGCCGAATCCAGATGGAGATAACCGCCACGCTGACAAAAAAATGTGCAATGGCCCCTAAAATCCACAACAGGAGAGAAATATCAGGGTACTTTTCCATCGATGCAATGCTCAAAAGGAGCATACTAATGGAGATGGTGGGGAAGAAAGCTAATTTAGTTATGTTTTTAAACTCTTTTTTAATTTCCTCATTATATTTGAAAAACTTTACAAGGTAGAGAAAAAAAAGGATTAAAAAGATGACTGCCGTAAACCAGAGCAGCATCGTACCGATCCCGGTTTGCCAGGATAGAAGTGCTTCCGTTCGCTGCCATGCGATGGTTGCGCCTGCAAGCCCCATCACCACAGCAAAAAATGAAATCGGGAAGTTCTGTAAACGCTCACTCATCGGGTTTTTCTCCTTTTTGGCGTCAACCTATCAGAGGGAACTAACGGGCGCATTGATCTAAGTCAATATGTCAAATATTTATAAAGAATTCCGGTTCCCGGCGAGGAGAAGTGAACGCAACCTCCAATTCCTGTTTGTGCCAAAGGTAATTTGCATCATTAAAATATTTTGCTTCGACAGGACAGTTTTTAATGCAGGCGCAGCATTTGATGCAGATTCCTGTTATTCTGGATTCGTTTTCCGCGTCAATGGACCCCATGGGACAGAGACTGGCGCATAGTCCACACTGGATGCAGTTGGAACTGGTTTCGGGGACGACCTTGTGGAGGGCAACAGGATTGCCGTCCTTGTCTTTCGGCCGGTAATAAGACTGGTAGGGTTGTTTCCCCGGAACGGATACGATTTCTAATTTGTTTTGAGAAGCCGTAATTTTATGATCGATCTGCGCTGCGAATTCTGCTACGCGCAACATATCCTGCGCATCAGGCCTGCTCTTTCCCAGAATTCGGGAAAAGGAGTGTTCGCCGATAAACGCGCCGGCCGCAAAGACTTTAAAACTCCTTGATTCCAAAATATCCCGCCATTCGATCAACGCGTCGTCATAATGCCGGTTACCGTAAACCACCACGGCAACAGCCAGGGCGCCGTTTCCCTCTATGGTGTTTAGATATTTCAGCAGGACATTGGGGACTCTGCCGGCATAAACTGGCACGCCGGCTATGACAAGATCTTTTTCAGAAAAAAAGGCCGGCTCCTTTCGCGCTCCCGGTAATGTGAAATCAATATTCACCACGGATCTGCCGCCGGAACTCTCCGCAAGTTTTCCGGCGATTCCGGTCACGATTTTCTTTGTCGTTTCCGTGGCGCTGAAATAAAAAGTTTTAACAGGATGATTCATCATATCAGATCCATTCTAGATTTTGATAAACTTATAAAAACCGTACAAGCCATCATTCCCGGAGGTATGAGAAGGGCATGTTGCATCCGTTGGAATGACCGCCTTTCTATGCTGGCACGGCTCGTGTGATATGACGGTAAAAGATTGTCATATCGACCGAAGGGAGTTTGGTCGAGTCTTTCTAAAGATTTCCCACTGCGTTCGAAATGACGGGCAAGTAAAGGCGTTGTCGAGACCTTGCACTAAATTATATGTCTTCATTTTCCCGGTCGCATGTTCTCCGGCATCTGTACGGCCACAACCTCGCCTTTGGCACAGACCTTTCCTTCGGCCATCAGTCGTGCCTCGACGACAACGCGGCGTCCCTTGATCATTTTTACCTTGCCACGAACCTCTAACGCAACTCCCATCGGCGTGGGAAGCAGATAATCAACGTGCAGAGACGCTGTTACGAAACGGACCGCCGGTTCAGAGCCTAAATCCCGGTTTTCCGAGCGGTATTTGGCAGCGGCAGCCGTGCCGGTGGAGTGACAATCGATCAGCGACGCGATCAGTCCGCCATAAACAAATCCGGGAATGGCGGTATGGTATTCCCTGGGCGTATAGACGCAGACAGATTCTTCCCCGTCCCAGAAACTTTTGATTTGCAGACCGTGTTCATTACGGCCGCCGCATCCATAACAGTGACTTAAATCTTCAGGGTAATAATCCTGAAACGCCTTTTGTGTCATGAGATTCCTTTCACGTAAAAAATAATATTCATAATCTGGAAGACAGATAGAGGCTCATCTTGTCGGCGTCTGTCGCGATATCGACAGGCACAAATTCCTTTTCCAGAAGAACATTGGTCGAACTTCTGAAATTATAGGGCAATGCCTCCGGTGAATCGGTGGTGTGAATTTTCAAATGCAGCTTTTCGAAAAATATTTCTTTCATTTTGTGGGCTACACCTATAGCCTTTTTGCAACTGATTCAACCGGGATTTCCACTGTGAAAAACCAACAATGTCTTCATGATCTGCGCCTTTTTATTTTAATGCCTTAAGTTTGTTTGGCCCATGCATCTTGATTTCGATTCCCCTGACTGCTATGCCTTGTTGCAGCGGGGGGCATTAACGTACCTTCTACTTACAGCCTACATGTTGAGTGCCAAGACATCGTGGACAAAAAAAGTGCCAAGACGTCGTGGACAAAAGTTCTTTGACAATCGAATAGCTATTACGTCATGTCATGGACATCAAAAACCATTCGGAGGTGTCCATGAAAGAAGACAATATACAGCAAAGGATTTTGGCTGTTGAACGGTTTCGTAACGGAGAAAGTCCAGAGACCATCTGTGCATCGTTTCGTAAATCAAGGTCATGGTTATACAAATGGGTCTCGCGTTATGATGATCACGATGCCTCCTGGAGTGAAAGCAAATCGTGTCGGCCCCAAAAATTGGCCAATATCACACCGGCAGAAACCGTTGAAATCGTTAAGCTCATCCGCCTGAATCTCTACAATCACGACTTGTTCTGCGGGGCTCAAGCGATTCAATGGGAGATGGAAGATCAGGGGTTGACGCCTCTGCCGTCTGTCAGAACCATTAATCGGATATTGAGCCGACATCGTCTCACCCACAGGCGAACAGGCAAGTACGAAGCAAAAGGAACCGCCTATCCATCTTTGCCGTCTTTAAGAGCCAACCAGACGCATCAAGCCGATCTGGTGGGGCCATGCTATCTGAAAGGCCCTGTGCGCTTTTATAGCCTCAATGTGATTGATACGGCCACGGTTCGCTGCGGCCTCTATCCATCCTCATCCAAAGCCAGTCAGTCGATGATTGACGGATTTTGGGATATCTGGAAGCGTCTGGGAATGCCAAAAAATGTCCAGGTCGATAACACCCTGAGTTTCTTTGGCAGCCGGAAACATCCCCGGGGTATGGGCCCGCTCATCCGACTTTGCTTGAGTCACGGCATCGAACCCTGGTTTATTCCAATTGCCGAACCCTGGCGAAACGGCATGATTGAGCAATTTAACGACCGCTACCAAAAAATGTTTCTTCAAAAGAAGATCATGCACACGGAAGGAGAGCTTCATGCCGGATCCCTGGCTTTCGAACAACGTCACAACAGTATGTATCGCTTCAGTAAACTCAAGGGAAAAACACCATTAAAGACCTTGTCTGAGTCAAAAGTAAAATTACGTTTCCCGGAGAAGCCTGATGCGCCGAGACATCCTTTAAAGAAACCGGAAACAGGCAGGTATCATTTGGTACGTTTCATCCGAAGCAACTTAAAACTAGACATATTTGGCGAGACTTTCCCTATGCCACCTGAATTGAAATATGAATACGTAATAGCTACCGTAAATGTCAAAGAACAAAAATTAAAGCTCTTCCTGGATAAAACCCAGGTCGAGGAATTTCAATATAAACTGCGTTAATTGACCTTGAGTGTCCACGATGTCCTGGCACAAAAACTGTCCACGATGTCTTGGCACTCAACACCTACAACCTATCGACCTGCCTTTATGCAAATGTCAGCTTCGTCCCCGCCATATTCAAGATGAATTGTTCAGGCATCATTTTTTCGATTTCCATGATTGCTTTTCGTCCCGTGCAGTGCGTGGGGATGACATACATGGGATGCATTTTTTGCAATTCCCTGGCCGTTTCGTCGATCAGAGGTTCGAAAAACGGGCCGGAGAGGTGAAATCCTCCCATAATGGCGTGAATCCTGTCGATTCCGGTAGCTTCGATGGCATACCGGACCGTGTTGACAATCCCCGCATGCGCGCAACCGGATAAGACGACCAGTCCCTTGTCTTTCAGGTTCATGACTATGGATGAATCATCTTCGATGGGGTCCCAGCTTTCCCTGCCGTCTTTCTGGTAATGCGGGAGGGGCCAGCCTTTTTCAAAATCCGTGGTGTGCGGAATGCCTCCCAGGAAGAGAACGTTGCCGTCAAGCATTGAATAAGGGAGGTCGGCTTCTATGACGGACAGACCTGCCTCCCGGACCATATCCCGTGTGAATTTCGGAAAGTAGATCTTGAATTCTTCGCCGAATTTTAGATAACGCGGCGACTGGAAGGCGGCAGGATGCACGACCAGAGGAATACCCGTCCTGCCGATCATTGCGGTCAGTTTGACCATGCCGCCGGTATGATCGCTGTGACCGTGCGAGAGCGCCACGGCTTCCACGTCTTTGAGATCAAGGCCCAGGGTTTGCACGTTTTGCGCAGCGCCGTTTTCAGAAAAACCAAAATCAAAAAGCATCGTGTGCGTTTTGTCTTCCACGGTGGTTTTGACCAGCGCTGAAAAACCGTGCTCGGCCAGGATAGAGGCTTTGATCTCGCCGTCCTTTAAAGGAGCGGCCCTGGTGATGACGGCATTGCTGTCCATGGCAGTTATCTCGATGTAATTGTCCTGCAGGGTCCAGATTTCGACCTTGTCCACGGCCCTCAGATCGGGTTTTTCTGACATAATCCTTCTCCTTCCTCCAGATTAAAATTTGGTCGGCCATCCTGATAAAAGATGCCGGCTCATGCCTTTCGTTTTG
>Ga0209719_1005224_pt1 | contig 9958 bp, 16 predicted proteins | sample AD_JPNAS2_MetaG_FD_184421 | JGI IMG/M metagenome (GOLD analysis project Ga0209719, IMG submission 184421) | Active sludge microbial communities of municipal wastewater-treating anaerobic digesters from Japan - AD_JPNAS2_MetaG (SPAdes) (version 2) | ecosystem: Engineered > Bioreactor > Anaerobic >...
ACTGGCGGTCATTGATGCGCAGGAGCTGCAACTTCATGTCGCGCCCCACGCGGGCGCGTGGATTGAAACCTTCTCTTCCAAGCCTTTGGGAGCCGATTGCTTTATGTCGCGCCCCACGCGGGCGCGTGGATTGAAACTAGCTTCCAGCAATCTCTCAATCTCGCTTTCCGGGTCGCGCCCCACGCGGGCGCGTGGATTGAAACCAGCCATAATAGACTCCTTTCTAGGAGAGATTAGGTCGCGCCCCACGCGGGCGCGTGGATTGAAACGCTCTCGCTACGGGGATGATGTTGCTAATGCGTGGGTCGCGCCCCACGCGGGCGCGTGGATTGAAACATTCAACTACGGCTTCCGAGCGCGGGATATATTAGTCGCGCCCCACGCGGGCGCGTGGATTGAAACACTCGCTCGAATCGTGTTGGGTCAGTGTCACTTTGTCGCGCCCCACGCGGGCGCGTGGATTGAAACTTGCCGTCCTGCGTCCCTTTGTCCTTAAAGGCAGGTCGCGCCCCACGCGGGCGCGTGGATTGAAACGCGCCCATTGCTGCCAAGCGGTCAAGCATAATGTGTCGCGCCCCACGCGGGCGCGTGGATTGAAACAGGCTTAACGAGGTTTATGGGCAAACAATTGCTGGTCGCGCCCCACGCGGGCGCGTGGATTGAAACTTTTCGCAACCGTTATCCGGTCTTGTCGTTTACTTGTCGCGCCCCACGCGGGCGCGTGGATTGAAACGATTGCAGTATACGCTTTTGCCCTTCCTTCTTGCGTCGCGCCCCACGCGGGCGCGTGGATTGAAACGTTGTTGCCATCAGCAGCTCTGCTCAATCGGGCAGTCGCGCCCCACGCGGGCGCGTGGATTGAAACTCCTCCCTTTCCTCGCACCGCGGGCAAAGTGTCCGTCGCGCCCCACGCGGGCGCGTGGATTGAAACTGCTTCCCGTTCACGCCGTATGGCGGTCGGAATACGTCGCGCCCCACGCGGGCGCGTGGATTGAAACTACAGAGCCTCCGGCCCTGCCAAGGATCCGCGCGGTCGCGCCCCACGCGGGCGCGTGGATTGAAACCGTAGACACCCCACAACCTACCCCGCAAGATACGTCGCGCCCCACGCGGGCGCGTGGATTGAAACCTTCCAACGGTAATTTCTTCAACCATTTTATAAGTCGCGCCCCACGCGGGCGCGTGGATTGAAACGCCTTATTTTTGAGCGCGAGCTCATCCCAGCCATGTCGCGCCCCACGCGGGCGCGTGGATTGAAACGTATCCAACAATAGTTGAGAAGACGGAATCAAGAGTCGCGCCCCACGCGGGCGCGTGGATTGAAACGAGGCAAAATATCCTATTATCAGAGCATGTAAAGTCGCGCCCCACGCGGGCGCGTGGATTGAAACGCCGCCCTGCGGGTGGGAGAATTCGGCGACAGCTGTCGCGCCCCACGCGGGCGCGTGGATTGAAACGTTGTCCCAGCGCAGCAATGTGGCTCTTCCATTGCGTCGCGCCCCACGCGGGCGCGTGGATTGAAACCTAACATTTTCGAGCATCATCCGCCTCCTCTCGCGTCGCGCCCCACGCGGGCGCGTGGATTGAAACTTTCTATCCATTCCAACTTTTCTTCACCACGATATGTCGCGCCCCACGCGGGCGCGTGGATTGAAACTTGCCCTTGGGAAGCAAAAGACCATGTATTACCTGTCGCGCCCCACGCGGGCGCGTGGATTGAAACTTGCCCGGAACTCTCTGTTTGACGTAATAGACAAGTCGCGCCCCACGCGGGCGCGTGGATTGAAACTGTAGAACTCGCAGAAAAAGAAAAAGGCAAACTCGTCGCGCCCCACGCGGGCGCGTGGATTGAAACTGACGTAATTCGGGTAGTCCTGTGCCCATTTTTACGGTCGCGCCCCACGCGGGCGCGTGGATTGAAACTCAAGGACGCCTATCGCGCGCAGGTTGAGGCTGCGTCGCGCCCCACGCGGGCGCGTGGATTGAAACTAATGTAATCTTTGACGATTTCGCCGCCCAAAGTTGTCGCGCCCCACGCGGGCGCGTGGATTGAAACTTGTATGCGCCGCCAACTGTCTCCTCCCCAGCTTTGTCGCGCCCCACGCGGGCGCGTGGATTGAAACTTACCGTTATCATCTTACAACCTCCTCCCTCATCGTCGCGCCCCACGCGGGCGCGTGGATTGAAACTCCAGCAAGTTACTATTTGCGATACCTACTGGAGAGTCGCGCCCCACGCGGGCGCGTGGATTGAAACACTTCCGGCTTATGATAGGTATCAATGTTGATCGTGTCGCGCCCCACGCGGGCGCGTGGATTGAAACTTACCGGCCTTGATGCAACCGTCATGGTAACGCGGTCGCGCCCCACGCGGGCGCGTGGATTGAAACTCTCGAGGCTGAAAGTGTTTTTCTCGTCTCCGCCGGTCGCGCCCCACGCGGGCGCGTGGATTGAAACCGCGCATTCATGGGCTTTCTCTACCCTAGCGATTGTCGCGCCCCACGCGGGCGCGTGGATTGAAACTTTGCCTGCCGCGCCCAGAGCGCACCGATCTTTTGTCGCGCCCCACGCGGGCGCGTGGATTGAAACTGCTGCTGCTGATTTTTTATCTCCTCCGCCCATTGGTCGCGCCCCACGCGGGCGCGTGGATTGAAACTGCTTATTGTCGCCGCTTATAGCGCAGTCTCAACGTCGCGCCCCACGCGGGCGCGTGGATTGAAACCTGGGATGGCCGACTCGTCGATGATGGAGATTGCGTCGCGCCCCACGCGGGCGCGTGGATTGAAACAGCTTCCAGCAATCTCTCAATCTCGCTTTCCGGGAGTCGCGCCCCACGCGGGCGCGTGGATTGAAACCTCTCCCATACCAATAGATACTATAAGCTACTAGAGGTCGCGCCCCACGCGGGCGCGTGGATTGAAACCTAAAAGCATTTGCAGGAATCCCGTGCTTTCCATGTCGCGCCCCACGCGGGCGCGTGGATTGAAACTGATTAAAGCACACACTGCACAGCTCCTGCCTGGGTCGCGCCCCACGCGGGCGCGTGGATTGAAACTGTATCTGTATCTGTATCTATACGCGTTTCATTTCGTCGCGCCCCACGCGGGCGCGTGGATTGAAACCAGCGCACGCCCGACTCCCAGCCGAAGCCCTCCGCGTCGCGCCCCACGCGGGCGCGTGGATTGAAACCTTCCATATACGCCTCCTCTTAGGGATATGTCCGGTCGCGCCCCACGCGGGCGCGTGGATTGAAACGCGTATTGATATCCGCTCCGCTCAAGCAGAGTGAGTCGCGCCCCACGCGGGCGCGTGGATTGAAACTTAATCCTTGATAGCTTGTCATCGATTCGCACCAGTCGCGCCCCACGCGGGCGCGTGGATTGAAACATCTAGCCCTCCTATTCCTAGCGCCGGTACTCGTGTCGCGCCCCACGCGGGCGCGTGGATTGAAACTACTCCTGCAAAACAAGTGCCACAAAATATTGCGGTCGCGCCCCACGCGGGCGCGTGGATTGAAACGATTGTCACACGAACGGCAAGATTGCGAAGCAGGGTCGCGCCCCACGCGGGCGCGTGGATTGAAACCAGCCGAAGCCGACGCGCTGAAGGCTGAGGAATGTCGCGCCCCACGCGGGCGCGTGGATTGAAACAGGCGTATACATCCCAGAGCATGCGCCAGGGTACAGTCGCGCCCCACGCGGGCGCGTGGATTGAAACTAGATTTTGCGGTAGAGCCGCCTATCATTCTTTCAGTCGCGCCCCACGCGGGCGCGTGGATTGAAACTAATTATGAGGCCGGGTTCGCCCTCTTGTAAAAATGTCGCGCCCCACGCGGGCGCGTGGATTGAAACGAGCAAGATACTGGCGGAATTGGGAAAAAAATCCTGTCGCGCCCCACGCGGGCGCGTGGATTGAAACTAATCAATCAAATCGTCAAAACCTGTCCATCCTTGCGTCGCGCCCCACGCGGGCGCGTGGATTGAAACCGGCTTCTATTGTCCAACCACCCCACTTGCCGTCGTCGCGCCCCACGCGGGCGCGTGGATTGAAACTCTGCTTTTATGGTCGCATTATTAAGATCAATAGACAGTCGCGCCCCACGCGGGCGCGTGGATTGAAACTTTGCCTACCAACTCAACGTATGGAGTCAAAATAGTCGCGCCCCACGCGGGCGCGTGGATTGAAACGAGAGATGCCAACGTCGAGACTATCTTGCGGTTGCGTCGCGCCCCACGCGGGCGCGTGGATTGAAACGCGCAGGGCTGGAAAAAAATATCGCCGGCAAACAAAGTCGCGCCCCACGCGGGCGCGTGGATTGAAACGGCAAACACTAATAAGCGCATCCGGTACTTGCATGGTCGCGCCCCACGCGGGCGCGTGGATTGAAACCCGCAAGCGGACCGGCTTGCTCTACAAGAGTATCAGTCGCGCCCCACGCGGGCGCGTGGATTGAAACCATCCTTTACTCCTTTTCCCCAGCTGATGCACTCACGTCGCGCCCCACGCGGGCGCGTGGATTGAAACAACTCTTTTAGCCCGCACAGCGTCATCTGCGCGGCGTCGCGCCCCACGCGGGCGCGTGGATTGAAACTCCTCGCACCGCGGGCAAAGTGTCCGCGATGCAACGTCGCGCCCCACGCGGGCGCGTGGATTGAAACGGTAGATATTGCAAGGGCTGCTCTTGAGCAACAGTCGCGCCCCACGCGGGCGCGTGGATTGAAACGAGGGCATGGAGTTGCAGCTCCTGCGCATCAATGAGTCGCGCCCCACGCGGGCGCGTGGATTGAAACAATTATTCCTACAACATTTTCGACAATTTTTTTTGTCGCGCCCCACGCGGGCGCGTGGATTGAAACTGTTTAAGGTCGTCCCATCCGTCTTTGATATTTGTCGCGCCCCACGCGGGCGCGTGGATTGAAACTACCGACTCATGGGCACGGCACTATGGCGCGGCATAGTCGCGCCCCACGCGGGCGCGTGGATTGAAACACATTCGGCCAGCGATCCGCCTAATGTGCGGTCCGTCGCGCCCCACGCGGGCGCGTGGATTGAAACTTTGTATTGTCTATTGCCGGCCGCCAGTCGTCCTGTCGCGCCCCACGCGGGCGCGTGGATTGAAACTGCTGACCGTCGTTGCTTTATAAATATCAATTTCTGTCGCGCCCCACGCGGGCGCGTGGATTGAAACCTCGCCATTTTTAAGCGCATCGCGGATTGCTAGCGTCGCGCCCCACGCGGGCGCGTGGATTGAAACGCAAGCTCAAGACCGCGTGGGTATCCGCCGACGGCAGTCGCGCCCCACGCGGGCGCGTGGATTGAAACCCGAACAGTTCGGCGAGGAGGCATGGATTACCTTGGTCGCGCCCCACGCGGGCGCGTGGATTGAAACCTTGGCGCGGTTTTTAAGCGCCAGCTCGTCCCAGCGTCGCGCCCCACGCGGGCGCGTGGATTGAAACGACGTTAACTCTAACCTCGTCCGTCCGCTCACGGGGGTCGCGCCCCACGCGGGCGCGTGGATTGAAACTGCGCTGACAATTACTTTCGCGTCGGCCATCTCATCGGTCGCGCCCCACGCGGGCGCGTGGATTGAAACGCCCTATTTGACGAAATTGCCGCATATCGCACAAGTCGCGCCCCACGCGGGCGCGTGGATTGAAACTTTTCGTCTCCTGCGCCATTGTGCATGGCGAGCTTGGGTCGCGCCCCACGCGGGCGCGTGGATTGAAACGGCTCTCAAGCTCTGCATTAGCTCGTCGAAGGTCTGCGTCGCGCCCCACGCGGGCGCGTGGATTGAAACGCACTCTTTGACGAGATAGCATCCTACCGCACCGGTCGCGCCCCACGCGGGCGCGTGGATTGAAACTGGATTGCCGCGAGGTAGTCAAACGCGGCCTGTATCGTCGCGCCCCACGCGGGCGCGTGGATTGAAACGTATAGTCCGCGACATAGTCGAGCGCCTCGCGCACGTCGCGCCCCACGCGGGCGCGTGGATTGAAACGTGCATACCAAGAATAAGAAGCTCCCAGTGCCAAGTCGCGCCCCACGCGGGCGCGTGGATTGAAACTTACTCATCCGCTCTTTGCCGCGCTTAAAAACCCGTCGCGCCCCACGCGGGCGCGTGGATTGAAACCAGGTCAGCCAGCGCCGCACGGAATTTGGCGTCAGTCGCGCCCCACGCGGGCGCGTGGATTGAAACTTGAGATATCCATCGGTATCTGCCGCAGCGGCTGAAAGTCGCGCCCCACGCGGGCGCGTGGATTGAAACCCGTTGAAGAGGAGGAGAAAGATGAAAGAGATCATGTCGCGCCCCACGCGGGCGCGTGGATTGAAACGATATACAGCGATATCTGGACGAAGCAAAAAACCTGTCGCGCCCCACGCGGGCGCGTGGATTGAAACAGTATGTTGTCCTTCATATAAGAGGCCAATAGTTGTCGCGCCCCACGCGGGCGCGTGGATTGAAACTCTCCAGGCTTAACCTCAGTCAGCGAGAATGGGGTCGCGCCCCACGCGGGCGCGTGGATTGAAACTGTTGATGCGAGAGATGCGAGAAGCGATAGAAGGTGTCGCGCCCCACGCGGGCGCGTGGATTGAAACAAGCTGCGAATAAAGCCCATAAGGCCGCGATAGAAGTCGCGCCCCACGCGGGCGCGTGGATTGAAACATTTCATTACCGATAATCGTTGCATATGGCTGGAGGTCGCGCCCCACGCGGGCGCGTGGATTGAAACCGCCAATATCGAGCTTCGGCTTTGCTTCAGCAACGTCGCGCCCCACGCGGGCGCGTGGATTGAAACATCCATACCTTGTTGCGCTGGACAGCCGGGATCAGTCGCGCCCCACGCGGGCGCGTGGATTGAAACTTTCAATGCTTCAAGACGGCTTTCGACGACATCGGTCGCGCCCCACGCGGGCGCGTGGATTGAAACTATTCAGTGCCGAATCTATGAGATCTTCGAGCTTGTCGCGCCCCACGCGGGCGCGTGGATTGAAACCAGTACCACGCATTGCGGCGTTCCCACAATACCAAGTCGCGCCCCACGCGGGCGCGTGGATTGAAACTTTGTTTTCTTCACCCATCTTTCTCCTCCTCTCTGTCGCGCCCCACGCGGGCGCGTGGATTGAAACCTGCGATCCTGTAGGTTAAGCGTCGTCTTGGAGAGTCGCGCCCCACGCGGGCGCGTGGATTGAAACATGCTCCCATGCGCCGGTCGATACTAAAGGATAGGTCGCGCCCCACGCGGGCGCGTGGATTGAAACAGTTTAGAATAATTCCATGTTCCCCCCGAAATAAAGTCGCGCCCCACGCGGGCGCGTGGATTGAAACCACTATTCTGATATATCGATTCGCTCCTGATAGGGTCGCGCCCCACGCGGGCGCGTGGATTGAAACTGGAGACAATAATAGTGAGGAAAGCATGATCTTCGTCGCGCCCCACGCGGGCGCGTGGATTGAAACAGTAAACATATTGTTAAGCGCCGCGCGGATTACCGTCGCGCCCCACGCGGGCGCGTGGATTGAAACTTTGCCATAAACCCTCCTATACCAGGGGCTCGCACGTCGCGCCCCACGCGGGCGCGTGGATTGAAACAGCCCCCGGAAGCCTACAGAAACAGCGCTCAGAAGTCGCGCCCCACGCGGGCGCGTGGATTGAAACTGCTCGTTAGCTATTCTTTCTACCTCAGCCACGTGTCGCGCCCCACGCGGGCGCGTGGATTGAAACTAACTACGACGATGGGAAATGCGTAGAATGCCATGAGTCGCGCCCCACGCGGGCGCGTGGATTGAAACATACTTGTGAATATCCATATCAAACCTAAAGAAGGTCGCGCCCCACGCGGGCGCGTGGATTGAAACGCCGCCTGGTATCCAACTGTCGCAAATGCGATTGCGTCGCGCCCCACGCGGGCGCGTGGATTGAAACTTCCCTGATCAGGCACGGGCGGAGCTTGAGCGAATGTCGCGCCCCACGCGGGCGCGTGGATTGAAACTGGATATAACCGTGGAGTTCTTTGTCATCCTCAAGTCGCGCCCCACGCGGGCGCGTGGATTGAAACCGCTCAAACCAGCAGGCAAGATGCTGGCCAAGATTTGTCGCGCCCCACGCGGGCGCGTGGATTGAAACTTGAGGCAAGAATTGTTTCTTCTCCCTGTGCTCTCGCGTCGCGCCCCACGCGGGCGCGTGGATTGAAACCTATGTCAGGTAGAGCACTGGGCACCACAAGTGCGGTCGCGCCCCACGCGGGCGCGTGGATTGAAACTCGACAACCCCAGTCAATGCATCCATCGCATCAGTCGCGCCCCACGCGGGCGCGTGGATTGAAACCTCATATACGTTGTACTGTACAACACGGAGACACGTCGCGCCCCACGCGGGCGCGTGGATTGAAACTTTTTCCATTATACTTTGGCTCATTATCCACGTAAGTCGCGCCCCACGCGGGCGCGTGGATTGAAACACGTCTTCGACATATTCAATGCCGATTCTATTTATGTCGCGCCCCACGCGGGCGCGTGGATTGAAACTAATAATTGCCTTTCGATACTGCCGCCAAAATGCGTCGCGCCCCACGCGGGCGCGTGGATTGAAACTAGAGGAGTAAGAAAATGTGGGAAAAAGTATACCGTCGCGCCCCACGCGGGCGCGTGGATTGAAACCTGAAACAAAAAGGATATATAAGAAAAAGCACAAGGTCGCGCCCCACGCGGGCGCGTGGATTGAAACTGGCGAGGGCTTGAAAATATGCAAGCCCTCATGGGTCGCGCCCCACGCGGGCGCGTGGATTGAAACAGGTAACCTGATCGCCGATCCTCCCCTCATGGTGGGTCGCGCCCCACGCGGGCGCGTGGATTGAAACTGTCCAAATTCTGTAAAGTAAACAGTAAATTGCTTGTCGCGCCCCACGCGGGCGCGTGGATTGAAACCGTCTATGGTATAGCTATCATCTAAACAATTAAAGTCGCGCCCCACGCGGGCGCGTGGATTGAAACTTTGCGAACTGGGGGCTGCACGATCTCTATTGTGGTCGCGCCCCACGCGGGCGCGTGGATTGAAACATTGGCTATCTGGAAGATTTAGTCAGTGAAATACCCGTCGCGCCCCACGCGGGCGCGTGGATTGAAACCCGCTCTAGCTGCTCTACAAGACAGGCCTATAAATGTCGCGCCCCACGCGGGCGCGTGGATTGAAACTACTGTTCCTGTAGTGCCTATGGGCACTTTTCGACGTCGCGCCCCACGCGGGCGCGTGGATTGAAACACGACTGGGGCGTACCGGTCTGATGAGTTTGTGCCTGTCGCGCCCCACGCGGGCGCGTGGATTGAAACTTCAAAATAATAATCTACATCTATATCATCTTCATGTCGCGCCCCACGCGGGCGCGTGGATTGAAACTAGAGGAGGAAAGGAAAATGAAGTATCAATTAAAGTCGCGCCCCACGCGGGCGCGTGGATTGAAACATGATAAAAACAATGAAGAGATAGTTTTTGAAGGAGTCGCGCCCCACGCGGGCGCGTGGATTGAAACGATGAATTCAGAATCATTGCCACCGATATAAAAATTGTCGCGCCCCACGCGGGCGCGTGGATTGAAACATTTTTTCTACCTCTCCCCTCTTGCTTCTTCTGGTATGTCGCGCCCCACGCGGGCGCGTGGATTGAAACCTGCCCACATTTCCGGGGGTACCCCCCATAGTGGGTCGCGCCCCACGCGGGCGCGTGGATTGAAACTATTTATAGTATATGGAGGAAAGGAAAATGAATGGTCGCGCCCCACGCGGGCGCGTGGATTGAAACTGAATATCCTTGCAAAGCTTGACATTAAAAGTATCATGTCGCGCCCCACGCGGGCGCGTGGATTGAAACTTGAAGGAACATACACGGATTGCATGAAGTACATGTCGCGCCCCACGCGGGCGCGTGGATTGAAACGTGGAAGTCATCAACATACTGTCGTGT
>Ga0209719_1005231_pt1 | contig 9951 bp, 7 predicted proteins | sample AD_JPNAS2_MetaG_FD_184421 | JGI IMG/M metagenome (GOLD analysis project Ga0209719, IMG submission 184421) | Active sludge microbial communities of municipal wastewater-treating anaerobic digesters from Japan - AD_JPNAS2_MetaG (SPAdes) (version 2) | ecosystem: Engineered > Bioreactor > Anaerobic >...
TTCCACGTACCTTCCAGAATCCTCTCTTTGCCTCAAACTATCTGGACAGAGAGCTTAGAAAGGATCTTGCTGATCATCGTCGCGAAACAGTTTGTTTTCCGAGAAATGTTGCGAATATGTTGAATCGCCTTGTCGTATACTTAGGTTGGCATAATTATGAAAAGCCTTACAGGATTGGAAGGGATATCGTTCTAACGCATGCGGAAGTAGCTGGTATTGAAAGAGAATCAATTTGTAAGGCTAGAGAGAAGCAGTTCCAAGAACGCGCTTTCCTAAGCAGAGCAGGATTATCGCTTCTTGATAAAAAGCTATGGCTTAGGAGTTTTCCAACTCCCCTTAAGAGAAAAACGGAGTATGTACCTGCTTATGCTTATGCATGAAAAACTCTCCTACCAAATCTCTTAAAAAATACACAAGGTTCGTAACAGTATTAAATGTTTCTATTTCACATATTGTCGTGGATCGACAGCTTGACCATTTCTGAAGATAGCAAAATGCAGATGAGGTCCAGTGCTCTGACCTGTATTCCCAGAGCGACCTATAGTTTCGCCTTGATTTACGCTTGTTCCCTTTTTAGCAAGGATCGAATCTAAATGAGCATAGAGCGACTGATAGCCATCAGCATGTCTGATAATAACATAATTGCCAAATACAGCATTATATCCCGTGTCTGCAACCTTGCCCTCACGGGTTGCTTTGACGACTGTTCCTCTATTTACTACGATATCTATTGCTGCGTGAAATGTCCGCTGTCCGCTAAAGGGATTTGTGCGATATCCAAATGGCGAAGAGATCTGGCCACGAACAGGCCAAATAAAAGTTTCACCATAAAAGTTGCGCAAAACCGAGGCGTTGAGTTTGGCATTTGGTATGAAAATTCGCTCTCCTATTCTAATTGTTGCTGAGGACATATTATTGGCATCGGCGATGCGCGTCATATCTACTCCATAGGTTCTGGAAATAGAAGAGAGGCTCTCATTCTTTTTGACGGTGTGATATACGCCATTCATATTGGGTATTTTGAGGGTTTTGCCAACTTGAATCTGGCTTTTAGAGCTCAGATTATTTGCTGAGATTATGGTATCTTCGCGAACACCAAATCTGCTTGCGATTGTCTGTAGAGTGTCACCGCGACGTATAGTATAGGTTTTCTCCGCTAGGAGCGAAGGAATCGGTGGAAGAGCTGATTCATCGGTAGGTGGAGATGATGGTTCAGGTTCAAGCATTGCCATTAGCGCTTCTTGCGCCGAGTTTTCATCTGGAAGGCTTATGCTAGGATGAGAATGTGATATGAAAGAGGCTGCAAGCACACCAGCACCACTTGTGGTCAATAAAACCGCAATCAATAAGAGAATGCGCGGTGGCAGCTTGATTAGATTCTTGAATGGATTTCGATGGAATTGTTGTAGATCGTTAGAAGCCTTTTCTCCTGAAGAATTGTAGTTCCACTTGACAGTTGATGGAGAGAAAAGAGGCTCACTAGAAGGCCTTTGCTTTTGCATCGATGGTATTGAATGCGCTTTTTTGGATTTTTTTGGTGGAGACTTTTGGATAAAATTTTCGCCAGAGAGCACAGAAACAAGAGGCTTATTGAGAATTTCATCTGCTTCGAGGATAGAATTCTCAGAGTGATCCACAAATTTCATAGCTTCTTTTGTATCGGCATATTTTGGCCGATAATTTAATTTAAGCTGTCGAAAGCTAGAATGCAAGAGAGCAAAAGGGAGATATTCATGAAGGGATCACCCAGTCCGAAAACTAAAAAGTTCGACAGCTTAATGATTACTATACTTGCTATTGCTGTTGTGGCCTTCTTGGTTAGGTTTTTCATTCTCGATGCAGCCATTGTGGAAGGGAAATCCATGCTTCCTTATTATAGGAACGGCGAGGTGGTATTGATCATGAAGGCAGCTTATGGAATACGAGGTTTAGAAGGGAATTACTGGATGCGATGGAAGCTACCAGCGGCAGGAGAGGTTGTTGTGGCTCTATCACCCACTTCGCATGAGATAATAATAAAAAGAATAGGGGAAGTTCGAAAACAAGGAGAGGAGTTAGCGTATTTCCTCATAGGATACAATCCGATTGAATCGATCGATTCAAGAGATTTCGGACTTGTACAATTCGATTCAATAATAGGAAAGGTAATTCCTCAGAGGTAGGCGCAGATGGAGAATGGTGCACAAACCCGCTTCCAAAGAAGGATAATTGTGCTTGTCGCTTTGTTGACACTATTTGCTGGTGTTGTTCTTGTTCGATATGGCTTGCTGGCTCTGGAAGGACCAGAGAATAACAGGCTTTCAACAGAAGCACCCATTGAAAGGGGAAGGATTCTTGATAGAAATGGAAAGCTTTTGGCTTTCGACATTCCAAAATTCAATCTTGCCATACGTAAGAATGAAATCGATCCATATAGAATCTCAAAAGATCTGAGTAGTGTTGCAAAATCAATCGGCTTACAGCCTGAGTCTCTTGAGCAGAAAATAAGGGAATCGAGCCAAAATTTTGTATATCTCGCCAAGAGGCTGGATATCGATATAGCAAAGCCACTGCAGACAAAAATTGAAAAAGGAGAGCTTGCTGGTTTTGTACTCGAAGAAATAAATGGCCGAATCTATCCTGAAGGGAGATTAGCCTCACACCTGATTGGCTTTACAGGAGAAGGGAATACTGGACTAGAAGGCATCGAATTTAAATATGACAAAGAGCTTTCGGGTATTGGAAGTGACAAGCTGCGCGGAAACGATGTCTATCTCACAATAGATGCACGACTTCAGTATTCATTGGAAGGAATCGCACGCAAAGCCTTCGAGCAAAACAAAGCCGAATCCATTTTTATATTGGCAATGGATGTAAATAGCGGCGAAGTTCTCGCCTATGTTCAGATGCCAGATTTCGATCCAAACACTTTTGCGAGTTTCCGAGAATCGGAGCGCGAAGACAGAATGTCTGTTTATTCTTACGAACCAGGAAGCGTGTTCAAGATATTTTCGATGTCATCGATACTCGATGCTGGTCTAATAACGCCGAGGACTAAATTCAACTGCGACGGCGCATACCAAAAGGTTCTTCCTTCTGGAGAAAAAATCATAATAAAGGATTTAAATTCCTATGGAATGTTGGATCTAGCAGGTATTCTTGCTAAAAGCAGCAATGCTGGAGCTGGTTATGCTTCAGATCGCATTTCGGATAACGAGTTCTATTCCCGAATTTTAAGCTTCGGTTTTACAGAAAAGACGGGAATTGGATCCCCTGGCGAGAATCCTGGAAGCTTAAGAGAACCTTCAAAGTGGTCTGCAAGAACAAAACCCACTGTGGCGATAGGACAGGAAATACGTGTAACGGCACTGCAGATGATAACCGCCTCGGTCGCTATAGCAAATGGAGGTATTCTACTTAAGCCCAACACCATATCTCGCATAGAGGATGCTAATGGCAATAGGATTTATTCACACGAAGTAATAGCTAAGCGACGAGTCATTGCGCCCGAGACATCAAGAGCAATAATAGCTGCGATGGAATCAGCTGCAAGCCTTGAGGGGACAGGATGGCGAGCCAAAGTGCCTGATGTTCGTATGGCCGTAAAGACCGGAACGGCGCAGATGATAGATCCAAAAACCAAAGCCTACTCGGATACGGATTTTATCGCCAGCACATTGGGAATATTGCCAGCAAATAATCCAAAGCTTGCAATATATGTTGCCATTGTAAAGCCAAAAGGAGAATCGTATTTAGGAGGTCAAATTGCTGCACCTGTTTTGCGAGATGCAGCTGAAGCTGCGATCGGCATTCTTGGCCTGCCGAGAGAAAAAAGTCTAAATGCTAATCATGCTGGAATAGTGGTGATCCAGGAGCCTCCTTTAGCCTCGATTGGTGCAAACATGCCAGATCTAAAAGGCTATTCAAAGCGTCAATTGTTGCCTCTTCTTTTGCGAAAGGACATCGAAGTCCAACTTGAAGGAGATGGATATGTGGTTGCTCAGTTTCCATCTCCGGGTACAGCCGTAGAGGCTGGTACAAGAATAGTGCTTCGGCTACAATGATTTTTCAAGACATTTCTGGCTTGAGGTATGAAGAATGACTAGAGATGAAGCAGTTGTTTTATGGAAGCAATGGAACAGTGATGAATCTCTGTGGCACCATGCTCTTTCAACTGAAGCGGTGATGCGCCATTTTGCACGAAAATATGGTGAGGACGCAGAATATTGGGGGATCATAGGTCTTTTGCACGATATCGATTACGAGAAGTTTCCTGAGGAACATTTGAAGCATGCACGAGAGATCCTTGCATCAGCAGGGTTTGATGATGCATTTATTCGATCTGTAGAAAGCCATGGCTGGGGAATATGCACACAAGTCGAACCTAAGCTCCTAATGGAAAAGGTGCTTTTTGCTGCTGATGAATTGACCGGTTTTATAGCTGCTTGCTCCTATGTTAGGCCATCGCGGAGTGTGCTTGACTTGGAAGTAAAATCTGTAAAGAAGAAATGGGGCTCTGCTGCATTTGCAGCTGGTGTGCGCAGAAATGTCATAGAACAAGGAGCTCAGATGTTGGGTATACCCCTCGACGAGCTTATTGGTGAGACAATTCTAGCTCTTAGGGGCGTCGCTTCGGAGATAGGGCTTAAAGGGAATCTATAGCTCAAAGGGAATTCAATAACATATATCTATGGAAAGAAACAATGCTTGAAAAGATTTCAGAGACCTTTACGGATGTATTCAGGACAATAAGCGGCAAATCGGCTATTTCAGAGAAAAACGTCGAAGATGCCCTCGATCGAATTAAAATTGCGCTCCTTGAAGCCGACGTAAATGTGAGAATTGTGCGTCGTTTTGTCAATGGTGTGTTGGAAGAAGCCAGAGGGGAAAAGGTGCTTCGTTCTGTCACACCTGGGCAGCAGTTTATAAAGATAGTCTATGACCGCATGGTCGCTCTTCTAGGCGATGAAAAGCAAGACCTCCTTCTAAAAGGGACTGATACTCAAAGTGTAATCCTTCTCTTAGGTCTTCAGGGTTCAGGAAAGACTACTACCGCAGCGAAACTTGCAAACTTTCTTAAGAAGAGAGATCGAAAAGTATTGCTCGTAGCCTGCGATCTTGTGAGACCTGCAGCGGTGGAACAGCTTGCCGTGCTTGCTGGACAAGTCGGTGTCGATATCCATAGAGAAGAACTTAAAGATCCGATACAGGTAGCGCGCAATGCTTTAATACGGGCAAAGCGTGAAGGTCATGATGTGATCATCGTCGATACTGCAGGCCGTCTACAGATCGATGAGCCTCTCATGCAAGAATTAGCCAGAATTCGCGATGCACTTTCGCCAGTGGAGAGTCTTCTTGTAGCAGATGCTATGACCGGCCAGTCCGCAGTCGAAATTGCCAAAGCATTCGATGAAAGAATTGGAATAACTGGCGCCATCCTGACAAAATTCGATTCAGATACCCGTGGAGGAGCCGCGCTTTCACTAAAATCAATTACTGGCAAGCCAATAAAGTTCATTGGTGTCAGCGAACGAATCGATGGACTTGAACCTTTTTACCCTGATAGGATCGCCAATCGCATTCTAGGCATGGGAGACATAGTATCGCTCGTGGAGAAAGCTCAGGAAGTCTACGACCAAAAGGAAGCTCTTGAGCTCGAACAAAAAATCAGCAAGGAAAGTTTTACACTCGAAGATTATCTAGGTCAGATTCAAAAAATGAAAAAGATGGGCTCCGTCAAGTCGATGCTTGAAATGATTCCAGGTCTGGCAGGTCAAGTTGATGAGGACCAAATAGATCTTCAAGAGATGAAATATGAAGAGGCTATACTTCTGTCCATGACAAAAAAGGAACGCCAGAATCATCTGATTATTGGCCCCTCCAGGCGAAGTAGAATCGCAAAAGGCTCAGGTACTTCTGTAGCTCAGGTCAATAGACTCCTAAAGAAATTTGAAAAATCCAGATCGATGATGAAAAAAATGGTAAAAAACAAAGGAGCCATGGCGAAAATGTTTGGGGGTGGAGCTAAATAATTCAAGCTAGAGTAAAGCAATATATTTTAACGAGCTAATTATATCCTGACCACTTTACATAATTCGTCATTTTCGGTATATTGCATCGACTATGTTCTATGGAGACTACAATGTCGAGAGTGTGTGAAATCTGCGGCAAAGGTACACTTTACGGAAATAATGTATCACATTCAAAGAACCGCACAAGCCGAACCTGGTATCCGAATCTCATCAAAGTGCGCACAATTGAGAATGGAACTGTGCGCCGCATAAAAGTATGTGCTCGTTGTCTCAAATCTGGAAAAGTAGAGAAGTACATTTAGTTGTTTCTTAATCGACTTTAGGCAAAATGCTTGCCGATTTGTAATGGATTATTTAAAAAGCCGCCAAAATATGGCGGTTTTTTTATTCCCACGGTATATTATAAGCGGTTTACAAATATGCTCCGGAGATAGACTAGATTCCCTGTGGGTGGGGCTATAGAAGCCTCAAGTTGATGCCGATACAATAATGAATAGTTGTGTATTGAAAGGGTTTATAATGTATTTTGCAAAGCCTTCCATCATAGTGCGCAATGTATTTTTTGCAATTCTCTTCTTTATAATTTCCTTTGCAAGCGATGCAATGGAACCCCTTCCTTATAGGCTTTTTCCTGCTCTCTATAGAAAAGAAAACATTTCTCGTATTGATCAGAATATGAGCCTTGCCAATTATCAATCCAGTGGAGGCTTTCTATGGGAAAGGGTACCTCTTGTGGCAAACAATACTATTCTCGCTTATTATGGCAGTCCACTTTCCGATAAAATGGGCATACTTGGCCTTTATCCGAAAGAAAAGATCGCTGAAATGTTAAAGGAGATGGCATCACAGTATGACCAGGTAAATGGCAAGGATGGTGTGATTCCAGCATTCTATATAATCTATGGAACTTGCTGGCCAGGAGGAGAAATAGGTTATCTAGACGATAAAATACTTTTAGATTACATCAGATATGCTCAATCTATGGGCATGCTTGTATTTATCGATCATCAGATAGGCAAATACAGTCTTCGGGGAGCTATGGACAAGATCTTGCCATTTTTGCGATATCCAAATGTCCATCTAGCGATAGATCCGGAGTGGAGAACGCTCAGCCCCATGAAAGAAATAGGATTTATTACCGCGGCTGAGCTTAACGATGCTCAGAATTATATGGATGCATATATCAGGGCGAATGATATTCCTGGTATACGTATGCTTGTTGTGCATCAGTTCGCAGACAAGATGATTCAAGATCGTGAGGAAGTGATATCGCACAGGGATCGTGTCATTCTTATTCATACTGCGGATGGTTTCGGTGCTCCGAAGCTCAAGAAAGCCACTTATCAAAGAAACGCGAACGCAGAGAATATGCCGATAAAAGGTTTCAAGCTCTTTTTCAAATCTGATTTTCCTCTAGCGGGATTCGATATGCCACTGATGTCGCCTGCCGAAGTTATGCAGCTTGAGCCAAGGCCAAGCCTGGTCATTTATCAGTGATGAGTCAAGCCCTGAAGTTGGGCTCTTCCTGTGATAGATTGAATCTGAAGGTTTCTTTAATAGAGAAGGGGATATCGATGAAAAAAGCCCGGATTTTTGCAATGATGCTTGTATTGGTCTCTATTAGTATAGGTGGGGTCTTTGGCTATGATCCGCCCAAGGGAGCATCGCTGCTTGGCCGTATTTACGGTCCTTGGATGATGGGCGCTGGGATGTCGCTCACTGAAAAAGGGGACAACACATGGAATTTTCATTTAAACCCGGCTTCTACATCGGAAGAAGAACTTCCTATTCTCGCTTTATCCTACACAGGCATCGCTGACACCTCTTCAGGGGGGACTCAAGGATGGGGTAGTGCAGCAATGGCAGCTTTCAGCCTACCCCAAGCTTATGGAGTATGGAACGGTTCTGTGCGCCTTTTTAGCGCTCCAGGTTCAATGACAAGCATGCCGCTTGGGACCTTTGTTACTATCGGGGGTGGATTCTCGAAAAAAATCTCAGGTAGTCTGTCGGTGGGAGCTTCCGCTTGGCTTGCAATGGGAGGGAATGGAAGCTTTGGATGGGGACTTTGGTCCGATATTGGGATTATCAAAGAATTTGCCGATATAGGATTTTTGCAGAATCCAAGATTAGGTTTTGTTTTTAGCGGAATTGGAAAAGAATTCAACTATCAGGTACCGCCAATAGGCATGTCGCCCGGAAGCATTGCATCTACTGGCTTTCTCCCTGCCTTCAGCCCAGGTCTCGGATTTAGCGCAGATCTTATAAATGATTACAATATGCGCATAAGGGCCAATGTTGATTTGCGCGCGCCTTCGTTTGGAGATTTAGAGGGTGAGCTGGGAATAGGAATTTCTTATCGAAACATGTTTAATCTTCGAATTTCCATAGCGGAAAGCCTATTTGATATTCAAAATAAAACGGGGCGGAGTTTATGGCCTTCTATCACCATTTCGGGAAGGATACCTCTTGGCAGCAAAGATCCCCAGAACAAGGGAGTATCGGCTATTGTTCCAGCTCTTGGCTTCATGCCTCTTTATGATAGCTTAGATTCATTCTCTATTGGCGCTCAGCTTGCTTGGAGACAGCCTGATAAAAGCTCTCCCGAAGTGAAGCTCGAGCTTCCGCCTTCTGTAGAAGGTCCTCCTGTAGCCTATATTTCACCCAATAGCGATGGCAAACAGGACAAGCTAGAGATTCCTCTTTCGGTAAAAGACGAACAGGGAATTGTAGCCGGTTGGTTATTCAAGGTCGAGGACCGCTCCTCTGGCAAGGTAGTAAGGACTATTACAGAACATTCTGTTCTTCCTGATCGTATAGATTCCTTTTCTTCCCTAAAGCAGGGTTTTGGTTATGTAAAGAAGAACGTACAGGTTCCGAATATCTTAGATTGGGATGGCAAAGATGATGAAGGCAATCCAGTACCCGAGGGAACCTATATTGTGAGTTTCCATGCTTGGGATGATCTTGGAAACACAAACGCAAATTATGACTCTTGCATGAATGTTGTTGTGGACCGAACAGCGCCAACAGTGAATGCATGGGTATTGAGCAGCGAACAGCCCTTACAAGGTTTTGACATAATGATTTTTAGCCCTGATGGCGATAATAGCAAAGATACGATTTCCTTCCGCGTTCAAGGTTCTATAGAAGACAACTGGAAGTACGAAATTCTCAATGAAGGCAATGTAGCTGTTAGGACAATGGAAATAAAAGGCAGAAGTGCGCCTCGCGACTTTGTTTGGGATGGCACTGATGATAGAGGCAAAAGAGTCCCCGATGGTTACTATCGTTTCAAGCTTTCTACAATGGATCCTGCTGGAAACACTGGCCAAAAAATCATTGGCATTTCTGAGGATAAATCCGATTGGATCATAGTAGACACCAGCAGACCTGCAGTAAAAGTCGCAGCTGACAAGAAGGCCTTTAGCCCAAAGAAAGAAGGAGAAGCGGGTACTGCACAAATCTCTTTCGAGCTTGAATCCTTAGATAACCTCGTTACCTGGAAAGAGTTTATTCAAGATCAGAATGGCAAGACAGTCTGGACCTCCTATGGTGATGGCTTGACACCACCCCCGAGATCTTTCCAGTTTAGTGGACTTGGATCTTCTGGAGAAATGCTTCCGGATGGACAGTATAGAGCAGGCATTGAGATGAAGTATCGAAATGGATATTCGCCTCTCAGCTATTCGGAATCTTTTATACTAGATGCGACGCCACCATCTGCCGCAATTGTTCTTGATGATATTCGAGCTATTTTCAGCCCTGATGGAGATGGAAGCAGAGATACGCTAGTTTTTAGCTTATCAGGAAGCAAAGAAGATGTATGGAATCTTAGCATCTGCAATGAAGCTGGTGAGTCGGTCTGCACTCGACAATATCGCGACACTCTGCCAGAGCATTTTGAATGGGATGGTACCGATTCGACAGGCCGCCGTGTTAA
>Ga0209719_1005237_pt1 | contig 9943 bp, 10 predicted proteins | sample AD_JPNAS2_MetaG_FD_184421 | JGI IMG/M metagenome (GOLD analysis project Ga0209719, IMG submission 184421) | Active sludge microbial communities of municipal wastewater-treating anaerobic digesters from Japan - AD_JPNAS2_MetaG (SPAdes) (version 2) | ecosystem: Engineered > Bioreactor > Anaerobic >...
CTCAATCGGTTTTGGCCCAGATGCCCGATCCTGCCCGCAAGCCAATCATCCTATTCACCAATCGCCCAAAGTGAAAAGTGCGACTTTGCTAACTACAAAAAAGTGCGGGTTTGAAAACTACACGGCAGGGGGGCAACGATTGGCTTGCGTTTTGATGGCGGAGTGGGGAGAATCCGCCCCCGATTCTCTAGCCCATAGAAAGAAGCGGTCATGGACAAGAAAACGGATGATATCGAGAAGACCCCGGCCACCGAGCAGGGGGCGGCCCCGGCACGTCCCAGCGAGGACATGCAGCAATTTTCCAAGTGGATGGCCGAGTATGGCAAACCGGCGCTGACCGGCCTGGTTTTGGCGGCAGTGATTCTGGCGGGGATTTCGGTGTGGCGCGGGCGGCAGGCCAGCAAGGCCGAGGCGGCAGTGCAGGCGTTGTTCCAAAGTCAGAGTCCGGAGGAGTTTCAGCAATTGGCGTTGCGTGATCCGCAGGCGGCGACCGCGCCGCTGGCGTTGGCTTCCGCGGCGGCGGAGTATTATGCGCAGGGGCGCTACGATGAGGCGCTGGCGGCGTATGAGCATTTTTTGACCGCGTATCCGAGCAACATGCTGGCGCCGGAGGCGAAGTACGGCGTGGCGGCATGCCAAGAGGCGCTGGATGAGTATGCGGCGGCAGTGGCGGGCTATCAGGCTTTCGCGGCGGAGTATCCGGAGAATCCGCAACGGCCGCAGGCGCTGTTTGCAGCGGCGCGGTGTCTGGAGCAGATGGAGAGCTTCGCGGAAGCGCGGGCGGTGTACGAGGATTTTCTGGCGGAAAATCCGGATAGCGCGTGGCAGGAACAGGCGGAATCCGGGTTGCTTTTCTTGAAGAAGACGGAGCGGGCCAAGCAGGCCGCGGCCAGTGCGCCGGCGGCGGAAGAAACGGTGACTGAGGCGGCGACGCCCCCAGTGGCGGTGGAAAAGAAGGCGACCAAGCCCAAGGCCACGACGAAGAAGCCGAAGGCTGCCGCCAAGGCAAAGGAAGCCGAGGAGCCGCAAGCGGCCGCTGAAGCGCAGGTGACTGACGAGCCGCAGGCGGATGAACCGGCGCCGGCGGTGGAGCCGCCCAAGAAGAAGTCGGCCGGCAAAAAGAAGGCGGCGGCAGCGGAGCCGGCGGCCGAAGCGGCCACAGACTAGCCGCGAGGAGCGAGCTGGATGAACACGCGCCGGAAAACGTCAGGGTTCCGGCGCGTATCGTTTGGTGTGGGAGGTGGAGCATGATTGCGCGCTATACGCGGCCCGAGATGGGCGCTTTGTGGACGGACGAGCACAAGTTTCAGACGTGGTTGAAGGTGGAGCTGGCCGTGGCGGCGGCGCAGGCGAAAAGCGGCGAGATTCCCGCGCGCGAGTACGGCGTGATCCGCCGCAAGGCGCGCTGCGATGTGGCGCGCATCCGCGAGATCGAGGCTGAGGTACGGCATGATGTCATCGCGTTTCTGACGAACGTGGCGGAGAATGTCGGGCCGGCAGCGCGGTATCTGCACCAGGGGCTGACCAGCTCGGATGTGGTGGATACGGCGCTGGCGGTGAATCTGGTGCGGGCGCTGGATTTGCTGGTGGCGGGGGTGGGCAAGGTCCGCGCGGCGGTGGCGAGGGTGGCGCGGCGGCACGCATTCACGCCGATGATCGGCCGGAGCCACGGCATACATGCCGAGCCGACGACGTTCGGGTTGAAAATGCTGCTGATGTATGACGAGTTTGGGCGGGCGCTGGCACGGCTGCAAACGGCACGGGAAACCGTGCGGGTGGGCAAGTTGTCGGGCGCGGTGGGGACGCACGCACACGTGAGCGCCAAGGTGGAGGCGGCGGTATGCCGGCAACTGGGGCTGCGCCCGGCGGCGGTATCCACCCAAATCCTCCAGCGCGACCGGCACGCGGAGCTGGTGGGCACGTTGGCGCTGGTGGGGGCGAGCGTGGAGCGCTGGGCGCAGGAGTTCCGCCATTTGCAGCGGACCGAAGTGCGCGAGGTGGAAGAATTTTTTGGCCGACGGCAAAAGGGTTCAAGCGCGATGCCCCACAAGCGCAATCCGATTGTGGCGGAGCAGTTGTGCGGGCTGGCGCGCGTGTTGCGCGGCCACGCGGTGACGGCGTTGGAGAATGTGGCGCTGTGGCATGAGCGCGATATTTCGCATTCCTCCGCCGAGCGGATCATCCTGCCCGATGCGACGATCCTGCTGGACTACATGCTGGACAAGTTGGCGGCGCTGGTGGCGGGGTTGCAGGTGGATGCACGGCGGATGCAGGAGAATCTGGATTCGACGCACGGGCTGATTCATTCGCAGCAGGTGCTGTTGGCGCTGGTGGCGAAAGGGTTGGCGCGGGAGGAGGCGTACCGCGTGGTGCAAGGCGCGGCGATGGTGGCGTGGCGCACGGGGCAGCCGCTGGCGGAATTGCTGGCGGCGGATGCCGTGGTGGCCGCGCGTCTCACGCCGCGCGAACTGGCGGCATGCTTCGATGTGCGGCGGCACTTCCGCGATGTGCGGCGGACGTTCCGCGCGGCGGGCTTGCCGCTGGCTTAACCCTCGGTCGGCGGGGCCGGCGGCGCGTCCGGGGCCGCGGGGGGCGGGGGCGGGGCGGCGCGGGCATAGCGCCGGCCGGAGCCCATCAGCACAGCCAGGGGCGCCAGCGCGGGGATGTGGGCCAGCGTGATCTGAATGGCGGCAGCAATCGGCACCGCCAGCAGCGCACCGGTGATTCCCCACAGCCAACCCCAAAACAGCAGGAAGAGCAAGATCACCACGGGCGAGAGGTTGAGCCGTTCGCCGTAGAGTTTGGGGGCGATCAGGTTGCCCGCCACCTGATGCAACACAAGGAGCGTAAGCGCGGTCATGACGGCGGGCCAGAGTGCGGGGGCGAATTGTACCAGCGCAATCAGCACTGGCGGAATGCTGGCCACGATGGAGCCGATGTTGGGAATGAAGTTCAGCACAAACGCCAGCAACCCCCACGTGAACGAAAATTCCACGCCGAGCGCGGCCAGCGCACCCCAGACGCAAAGGCCGGTCAGCAGCGAAATGACGAACAGCGTGCCGAGATAGGTGCCGATCTGGCGCGAAATGGTGTTGGTCAGCGCGATGAGACCATCGGCGCGGTCGGGCAGCGCGGCGCGCAGTTTGTCGTTGGCGTAGGGTTTGGCCAGAAGCATGAACACCAGAAAAATCAGCACCAGAATCGCGTTGGCAATGAACGCCAAAAAGAATTTGGAGGTGCGCAGCACGAGGGGGCCCAGTTGCGCGGTCCAGTCGGCCTCCTTGAGGACGGCGGTGGGCAGGTCGAGTAGCTTGCCGTAGGTGTCGGTGAGCGCGGCGAGTTGCTTTTGGTATTCGGGAAACACGCGGGCGAACTCCAGCAGGCGCGCCTGGATCACGAGGCCGGCGCCCCAAGCGGCCAACAGCAGCAACACCACCACGCTGGCCACCGCGAGGAACGAAGGAAAACGCAGGCGACGCACGAGGAACGTCACCACCGGCGCGAGCAAGTAGCTCAGCAGCCACGCAATCAACAACGGCACTACGACGGATTGGGCCAGTTTGAGGACGGTGCCCACGGCAATCAGCGCAAGGATGCCGAGGGAAAGCGCCGAGGCGCTCAAGTTCCGGGGACGCAGGAGAGGTTGGGGTTCTGGCATGGCGGTTTCCTAGGGGGGGAGGGTGGCGGCGCGGCCAGCGGCCGACGCCAACGATAAATACCAATCAACACAGACCGGGCCGCAAAACATCCAGAGCGTGGCGCCCAGCGCCAGATGCGGGCCGTAGGGGATTTTGCTTTGCAGGTCTTTGCGGCGCGCGGCAATCAGCCCCAGGCCGAGCAGCGTGCCGGTCAGCGACGAAACAAAGATAGTGAAGAGCACGGCCGGCCAGCCGAGGCACGCGCCAATCGCGCCGAGCAGTTTGACATCGCCGAGACCCATGGCGTCGCGGCGCAACACGAGGCGGCCAACGACGGCCACCAGCCACAGGATGCCGTAACCCACCACGAGGCCCAGCACCGATTCGCGCAGCGCGGAGAGAACATCGGCCTGCCCTTGCAGCGTGGGGAATGCGGCGGATAGCACCAACCCCGCGGCCATGCCGCCCAGCGTGACGCGGTCAGGCAAAATCAGGTGGTCCAAATCCACAAAGGTGCCCAGCAGCAACGCGCCGGTATAGAGGCAATAGACGGGTGTTTGGATCGTCCAGCCGTGCACCAGCCACAGGCCGGTGAACAGTGCGCCGGTCAGCAGTTCCACCACAAAATAGCGGAACGAAATTGGCGCGCGGCAATGCCGGCAACGGCCGGCCAGCACCAGCCACGAGAGCAGCGGAATGTTGTCCCACGGCGCGATGGGATGCCGGCAGGCGGGGCAATGCGACCCGGGCCACACCAGCGATTCCTCGCGCGGGATGCGCCAAATGCACACGTTGAGAAAACTGCCCAGGCACAGCCCGGCCAGAAAAATAAAGAGCGTCCAAACGGCTTCGCCGGCTGGCGTGAGGGGCATCATGGGGTGCGGGCTTTCAGCGCCTTGAGCAGCGCCCGGCGCATGACGGCCACCGGCGGACGGCGACCAGTCCATTGCCGGAAGGCGCGCGCGCCTTGGTGCAGCAGCATGCCGAGGCCATTGGCGGTGCGCGCACCGGCGGCTTGGGCGGTGGCCAGCAGCGGCGTGACGGCGGGATTGTAAATCAGGTCGAACACAATTTGGCCGGGGCGGAAGGACTCGGGCGGCAGCAGCGAAGAATCGCCGGCGTGCATCCCGACGGGCGTGGCGTGGATGATCAGCGTGCAATCCGCCGCGACGCGGCGGGCGCGATCCAGCGAGACGCACGTCACCGGCACCGTCGGCGCGGCGCGCTGGATGGCCAGGCGCAGGCGGCGGCGCGCGGCGAGATTCAGATCGGCCAAATAAATGGCCTTGGCGCCGCGCAACGCGCAGATCAGGCCCAGCGCGCGCCCGGCGCCGCCGCAACCCAGCAGCAGGACGGTTTTATTGCGCGGCGTGGTGCGGAAAGATTCTTGGAGCGCATCGAGGAAGCCGGGGGCGTCGGTGTTGTCGCCCAGCATGACGCCGTTGCGCCGAAAGACGACGGTGTTGACCGCGCGAAGCAGGCGGGCGGTGGCGGTCAGTTGGCCGTTCGCCGCCAAAAACTGATAGGCAGCTTCCTTGTGCGGAATGGTGATGTTCAGCCCGCCGTATTGCCGGGTTTGCAGCTCTTGCAGCGTGCGCGGAATGTCGCCGGGCGCGACATCGAGCAACGAATAATGCGCCGGCAGGCGCAGGGCCTTGAATGCGGCGTTGTGCATCGCCGGCGAAAGAGAATGCGCCACGGGGTGGCCCAAGAGCGCGTACGGAACAACACGGGCGGTTTTCATGGTGGTCAAAGAGTGGCGCATTTTGGCGGGCAGGGGAAGTGAAAAGCGGCCTAGTCCGCCGGCAGCAAAATCACGACAAACTCGCCCTTGCGCGAGTGGGTGGCATAGTGGGCCTGTAGTTCGGCGGGGGTGCCGACCACGGTTTCCTCGTGCTTTTTGGTTAGCTCGCGGGCCACGAACAGGCGACGGTCGGGGCCGAGTTCTTCGGCCACTTCCGCAAACAGTTTCAAAATGCGGTGGGTGGATTCATAGATCACCACGGGGGTGCCGCCGCCGGCCAGCTCCCGCAAGCGGCGGCGGCGGGCGGCGGTCTTGTGATCCAAAAATCCGGCGAACACAAAGCCGTCATGCCGCGTGGCGCCACACAACGCCGCCGCGGCGGAAAGGGCGCTGGGGCCGGGAATGACGGTGACGTACAGCCCCGCCGCGCGCACGGCGACGGCGGCGCGCGCGCCGGGGTCGGAAATGCCGGGCATTCCGGCATCGGTGATCAGGGCGAGGGATTCGCCGGCGCGGATGCGGCGCAGGATGTCGTCGGCCCGCGCGCGCTCGTTAAATTTGTGGTAGGAGAGCAGCGGCGTGGTGATGCCGTAGCGGTCCAGCAGGCGACGGCTGTGGCGGGTATCCTCGGCCAGAATGAGCGTGACGCCGCGGAGCACGCGCAGCGCGCGCAGGGTGATGTCCTCGAGGTTGCCAATCGGCGTGCCGACCAGATAAAGCCCCGGTGGCAGCGGTTCAGACGAAGCCGCCCCCGGTTCGCCGGCAGGCGCGGGGGCGGATTCAGCGGCCACGTTGGCGGGGACGCTATTCGTTGTCCTTCTCCACCAAACGGATGGTGCGCGGCTTGGCGGCATTGCGCAGCAACTGGTCGGATTCGGCCAGGTGGCGCTTCAGCTCCAGCAGCGTGGACTTGAATTCGTCCGTGACCGTCACGCCCTTGAGCGTGCCATCCACCGCCTGTTGCAGCTTGAGCACTTGGTCCACCGAGGCGGCGACATCCGTCACGCGGCCCAACTGCTCGGCCACCTTGTCCTGCGCCTTGGCGAGCTGCGCGCCGGTTTCCTGCTGCGTGGCGCTGAGCTTGGCGGCCACGTCGCTATGGGTTTTGGCAATTTGCGCCGCCGCGGCTTCCTGCGCTTGCGCCGCTTGCGCGGCGGCCTCTTGCTGGGCCTTGGCCACTTGCGCGGCTGCGTCCTGCTGCGCCTTGGCGATCTGCGTGGATGCCGCTTCCTGCGCTTTGGCCACTTGCGCGGCGGCGTCCTGCTGCGCCTTGGCGATCTGGGCGGCCGCCGCTTCCTGCGCCTTGGCCAACTGGGCCGTGGCTTGCTGCTGCGCCTGGGTCAACTGCTCGGCAAACTTGGCTTGGGCGGCGGCAAGGCTGTCCATGGAATCCGCGACGGCCTTCGCGGCGTTCTTGGTGAAATCAGCGGCGGCGGCGGCGGGCGTATCGTTGCCAATGCGCGCGAGCAGGTTGGATTCAATGTAGCCGGCGGCGTGCGCGGCCAACTGGAACCGCGCCAAACCCGCCAGCGCCACCAGGACCATCAAGCCCGTGCCCAGCGTGAGCAGGGGGCCCGGCGCTTGAAAACCGGCGGTGGCAAACAACAGGGCCAGAATCGCCAGCGGCTCCGCGGCCAGCAGGCCCAGCATCCGGAAAGTTTGGTTGGCGGCCATCATGGTCACTTGTGGGCCGGAGGCACCGGCCGCCCACGCGGCGAGCAACCGGCGGCAATGCCGTTGCAGGAGCGAATTGCCGTTCAGGGCCTGGCAACGTTCGCGCGCGACGGCGCGGTCCGCCAAATCCAAATCGTCCGGCAGCGGATTCTTGCCGAGCGCCAGCCGTTGCAGCGCCCAATCAATCGCGGCCAGAATCACGTAGGCCAGCGCAATGCCGGTGGCGGCCAACGCGGCGAGTTCCGATTGGCTCCAGCCATCGTTCGATTTGAACGGAATGCCCAACGCCACGCCCAAAATAATGCCCAGTCCGATGATTCGGCAAATGCCGGTGAACATGCCGTATTTGCTACTCTTCGACTTCCGCTGCTCCATGTCATCCGCCTTTCGCTGAATTGACTAACAAACCAGTATGCGGAAAAGACGGTGGATTGTCAAAGGCCGATGCGCTTTAATCCGCGGAATGAAATGGCGGACAAGAATCGCGCTGACGGTGGCCCTGATCGGGTTGGCGGGGTGCCGTGGCGCGTGGCGGGAGATTCCACCGCCGGAGGGGGTCGCCGGCTTTGAACTGGGCGCCGGCGAAGTGACCGTGGGGGAGTTTGTCCGCTTTTTAAATGCGGGGGATCGCGCCGATTTTCCGGAAACAGCACAAATCCGGCGGTTGGCCGGCGGGCGTCATGCCGCGCGGCCAAGCACGGCCCGGCAGGCGGTGGCCGAAGTCACGCCCGCCGACGCCGAGGCCTATTGCCGGTGGTTGTCGCGCGCGAGCGGTCGCATCGTGCGCCTGCCGACCGAGGCCGAATGGGAATGGGCCGCGCGCGGCGGGGTGCGGGGCGCGCCGTATCCGTGGGGGTGGGGTGGGGACCCGCGCCGCTTGGCGCAGTTTGCGACCAACGCACCCGCGCGCCGCGGCGGTTTGTTCCCCGCCAATGGATTCGGATTGTACGACATGGCCGGCAACTTGTATGAATGGTGCGCGTTGGCGGCCGCCGAACCCGCCACCCGGCGCGTGGCCCGCGGCGGCAGTTGGGCGGAGCAAGACCCCACCCGCTTGGAGAACGGCCACCGCCAGCCGTTTGCCGCGGATTACAGCGGGCGCGATGTGGGCTTCCGGGTGCTGCGGGAATGGCCGGTTACGGAATGAAATACAAACTGTCACATGTGTTGGAATATGCCGCGGCCCGTGCCGTTTCCGCGCTGTTGGTGCTGTTGCCGCATCGCGTCACGCTGGCGTTGGTGTGGGGGCCGGTGCGGCTGGCATGGGTGCTCAAACCGGCATTTCGCGCACGGACGTTACGCCGGCTGCACCAAGCGCTCGGGCCGGGAAAAACAGAGGCCGAGTTGCGGCGCATCGCGTGGTTGGCGTTTCGTAATTTGGCATTCACCGCCGTGGAGAGCATCCGCTTTCCCGGCACCAGCCGCACGTGGGTGGAACGGCACATGAAGCTCGGCAACGTGGACGACGTTCACGCGGCGCTGGCCACGGGGCGCGGGTTCATCGCGGCTGTACCGCACATGGGCAATTGGGAGCTGGCCGGCATTGCGTTGCATTCGCTGGGCGTGGAACTGGTCACGCTGGCCCGCCGCCAGAAAAATCCGTTGATGGATGCCTGGATCAACCGACTGCGGATGAGCACCGGCGTGGAAGCCATTGATACACGCAGCCGCGCCATCGCCGAAATTCCCCGCAAGTTGCTTGAAGAGAAAAAAGTGCTGGCGCTGTTGCCGGACGTACGCTCGCGGGTGGGCGGTGTTCCGGTGCGGTTTTTTGGTGTGGAAATCGAAGTGCCCGGCGGCGCCGCGCATTATGCCCGCGCTACCGGTGTGCCGGTGTTCACCGCGGAAGTCACCCGCACCGGCTGGGCACGGCACGGCTGGCGGAAAACCGGGCGCATCGAAAGCGATCCTGCGCTTTCCGAAGCCGAAGACTACCGGCGCATCATGCAATACATCCTGACGCGCTTTGAAGAATCCGTGCGCGCGAATCCGGAAAACTATTTCTGGTTCAACAAGCGCTGGGTGCTGGGCGAGGAGCCACGACCGTGAACGACGCCCCCAGCATGGTCGTGCATGAAGCGCGGATGCGGCTCGCGTTGCGGCAGGCCCGCGCGGCGGCGGCCGCCGGCGAAGTGCCCGTGGGCGCGGTCATCTATAACAGCGGCCAACTCGCGGGGCAGGCGTGGAACCAAACGCAAACGCTCAAGGACCCCACCGCCCATGCGGAGATTCTGGCCATCACGCAGGCGGCCAGCGCCGCCGGCGATTGGCGCTTGACCGACAGCATTCTCTACGTGACCAAGGAACCTTGCCCCATGTGCGCCGGCGCCATCGTGCTGGCGCGGATTCCGCTGGTGGTGTGGGGCGCCACCGACCCGCTGCGCGGTGGCGCGGTGTCGCGCTTCCAAATTCTCCAAACGGCGGAGCTGAATCACCGGCCGCAAATCATCACGGGCGTGCTGGCCGACGAATGCGCCGCATTGCTCAAAGATTTTTTCCGGCAGCGCCGGTTGGAGAACAAACAGGAGAACGCGGCGGACGATGCCGAGTAGGCGCTACTTCGGCTCGTAGCGGCGCTCGTCCTGAGTCCCGCGCTCCCCGAAAATCTCGTTGTGGCTCGTTGCATTGCCAGCAGCCAATTTCATTTTGGGGTGTCCCAGTCCCCGAAACCGATCTTGGTTGGATTGTAGGGCTGGAACGGTCGCAGACCTTCTATTGAGTCTTGCATATATAAGTGACATTATGTCACAAAGAAAGCTCGGCTTGCTTCCAAAAGGCTCTGACCAAGGAAATCCGCCGTTGGGAGCTGCGCAACTTGCGCCGGGCTTCATCGGTCAGATGTTGCCAATCACGCGGACAGAAGTTGGCCAAGGCGTGGCGTTTGAGA